>Ga0208826_1001542_pt1 | contig 19090 bp, 9 predicted proteins | sample AD_UKC115_MetaG_FD_184451 | JGI IMG/M metagenome (GOLD analysis project Ga0208826, IMG submission 184451) | Active sludge microbial communities of municipal wastewater-treating anaerobic digesters from Hong Kong - AD_UKC115_MetaG (SPAdes)... | ecosystem: Engineered > Bioreactor > Anaerobic >...
ACACGGCACCTCAGGAATTGCTGCCGGACCTGGATCTGACCGGCAATGAGATTCCGGGCAGCACCTCGGCCGAAGGCGGCGAGCCCCGTCAGCGCCGCTCGCGTGACCGCTATGGCCGCAACCGGCGCGAGCGCGGTGAGCGCAACGATCAGGCCGCCGCACCCAGCACCGAGGCCGACAGCGGCAACCTGCTGGATATCGACCTGACTGGCAGCCACGCCGCCCCAGCAGCCGAACCTGCCACGGACGAGCCGCCGCGCCGCAGCTACTTTGCAGCCGCTGCCCCCGCGCCGGTGCAAGCGCCTGCCGAAGACGCAGCGCCCGCCCCCGTGCAGGCCGAGGCGCCCATCGTCGCAGCAGCACCCACAGAGGCCACGGCAGCGCCCGAAGCACCGGCCCCTGCCGCCGCACCCCTGCCAGCACCGCAAAGCGCAGGCCTGCCCCGTGTGGTGCCCTACCAGTTGCCGGTGCAGGAAATGCAGCAGATCGCGCAAAGCAGCGGCCTGCAATGGGTGCAGTCCGACGCAGACAAGGTCGCAGCCGTGCAGGCGGCCATCGCCGCCGAGCCCCGCCCCATCCACGTGCCGCGCGAGCGCCCCCCTGTCGTGGTGCTGGATGAAGGCCCGCTGGTGCTGGTGGAAACCCGCCGCGACCTGCGCGATCTGCACCTGCCGTTCGAGCAAGAGCAAGGTCCAGCCGCCTGACCGGAGCCGCTAGGGCGTGTCATCGTTCAATTTCGCGTGGGGGAATTGAACGATGACACGCCCTAGGCACACCACAAACCCTGCAAGGTCGCAGCCGCGGCCTTTTGCAGGGTTTGTGCCTTCTGTGGGTTTGCCGCGGCGACCGCGCCAGAGCGGTCCAGCGGCGCTAAGCTGAAAGCTGTTGTCATCCCCCTTGCCGCACACCTCTGCCATGCTGATCCTGCTCTCCCCCGCCAAGTCGCTCGACCTGGACACCCCGCTGCCCGCTGAGCTGCCGCACACCTTGCCGCAGTTTCGCCAGGAGGCCGCGCAACTCATCGAGGTGCTGCGCCCCCTGGCGCCGCAGCAGGTGGCCTCGCTGATGCACCTGAGCGATGCGCTGGCCGCACTCAACGTGGCGCGCTATGCGGCATGGTCACCCCGCTTCACGGCCAAGAACGCACGCCCTGCCCTGCTGACCTTCAACGGCGATGTGTACGAAGGGCTGGACGCGCGCAGCCTTGCACGCAGCGACCTGGACTGGGCCCAGGATCACCTGGCCATCCTCAGCGGCCTGTACGGCGTGCTGCGCCCACTGGACTGGATGCAGCCCTACCGCCTGGAAATGGGCACCCGCCTGGCCACGCCGGCGGGCGCCAACCTGTACCAGTTTTGGGGTGACCGGCTGGCCGAGCACCTGAACCAGCGCCTGGCCGACGACCCCGCACCCATGCTGCTGAACCTGGCCTCGCAGGAATACTTCAAGGCCGTGGACCGCAAGGCGCTGCGTCCACGCGTGGTCGAATGCGTGTTCGAGGACTGGAAAGGCGGCAGCTGGAAAATCATCAGCTTTCACGCCAAGCGCGCACGCGGGCTGATGGCCCGCCACGCCATCCAGCAGCGGGCACGCAAACCAGAGGATCTGCGGGGCTTCGACGCCGAAGGCTGGGCCCACGATGCCGCCGCCTCCAGCACCGGCCGGATGGTGTTCAGGCGCAGGCTAAAGTAGCCTCTAGCGCCCGCGAAACAAGCGCTAAAAGCTATCATTTTTATAGCAAAATCGATTGACCATGCACTCGCCAGACCAATCCCCACTGGGCAAGGCGTCGGCCTACGCCGATCAGTACGACCCCTCGCTGCTGTTCCCCCTGGCGCGTGCGCCCAAGCGGGCTGAGATCGGCATCACGGGCAGCGTGCCCTTTGTCGGCGCAGACCTGTGGACGGCGTTTGAACTGTCCTGGCTCAACGAGCGCGGCAAGCCGCAGGTGGCCCTTGCACACATCACCGTACCGTGCGAGACGCCAAACATTGTGGAGAGCAAGTCCTTCAAGCTCTACCTCAACAGCTACAACAACACGCGCTTTGCCACCGCACAGGACGTGCAGGCGCGCCTGCGCACCGATATCAGTGAGGCCGTCTGGCGTGGCGCCGAAACTCCGGGCACCGTGGGCGTGCGCCTGGTGCTGCCGGAGCAGTTTGACCAGGAGCCGCTGCACGAGCTCGACGGGCTGCTGCTGGACCGGCTGGACATCGAATGCGACACCTACCAGCCCGCGCCCGAGCTGCTGCGCGCTGCCATGGACGAAGCGCCGGTCAGCGAGGTGCTGGTGAGCCACCTGCTCAAGAGCAACTGCCTGGTCACCGGCCAGCCCGACTGGGGCAGCGTGCGCATCGCCTACAGCGGCCCACAGATCGACCAGGAACGGCTGCTGCAGTACATCGTGAGCTTTCGCAACCACAACGAATTCCATGAGCAATGCGTGGAGCGCATCTACATGGACCTGTGGACGCGCTGCAAGCCCATCAAACTGGAGGTGTTTGCGCGCTATACGCGCCGCGGGGGCCTGGACATCAACCCCTGGCGCACCAGCCACCCGCAGGCGATGCCGAAGAACGTCCGCACCGCGCGTCAGTAAGTTCAGCGCACGCGGAACACTTCCAACGTGCGCCCGAGCACGGCAGCACTGTCACTCATGACGCGGGATGCTGCGGCCGATTGCTCCGCCAACGCGGCGTTCTGCTGGGTATCCCGATCGAGCAAGGTGACGGCCTCGTTGACCTGTGAGATGCCCTCTGCCTGCTCGCGCGCTGCGACACCCATCTGGCCCATCAGGGTATTGACGTGCGCCACCGACTGCACCACCTGTTCGATGGTTTTGCTGGCCGACTGCATCAGGCCCGCACCGCGGCCGATGTTGCTGGCCGACTCGTTGATGAGCGCCTGGATTTCCTTGGCAGCCTCGGACGAGCGCTGCGCCAGGCTGCGCACCTCCCCTGCCACCACGGCAAAGCCACGCCCCTGCTCACCCGCACGCGCGGCCTCGACGGCTGCATTGAGCGCCAGGATGTTGGTCTGAAAGGCGATGCCCTCGATGGTCGAGATGATCTGCCCCATCTTGCGTGAAGACTGCTCGATGGCACCAACCACCTGGCTGACCTGAGCCACCGCCTGCCCGCCCTGGGTCGCCAGTTCGGCACTGTGGTGGCTTTCACGCAGCACCTTCTGGGCGGCCTCGCTGGAGTTTTCCACCGTGGCAGAGAGTTGCTCCATGGCCGCGGCAGATTCTTCCAGGCTGCTGGCCTGGGATTCGGCACGGCCGGACAAATCCAGCGCGCTCTGCGCCATCTCGGCAGACACCGCACTGAACTTTTCCATCTCCTCCATCGCATCGCCCACCACGGCGCGGATATTGAGCTGCAGGCGCTGCACGCGCGCCATGACCTTGCCCAGCACATGGGTCATGGGCAGGGTGGGCTCACGGTGGGTCAAATCACCGCTGGCCATGCCGTTGAGCAGCCTGCGCAGGCTGCGGATGGGCAGCGTCATGCTCACGTGGTAACGCGCCAGCACCAGGCCCGCCACCACCAACCAGGCGAGGGTTTGCAAGGCCACGGCCATGCCGTCGTTCCAGCCCATCCAGCCCGGCACCAGGGACACCAGCATGAGCGGCAGCATCATGGCCGTCAAGCGCAGCGTGGGGCCCGAGCGATACGCCCTGCGAACGTTGTCCCACACACTGGTGCTGCGCACGCCGCCCGCATGGATACGGATGGTCTGGCGCCCGGACTCGCGTTCCTGCTTGACGCGGGCATACAAGGCCTCGGCGGCCTGGACCTGCTCGCGCGTGGGCTTGGTGCGCACCGACAGGTAGCCCACCGGCTTGCCCTCGCCATGATGGGCGTGACGTGGGCCTGCACCCAGTAGAAGTCGCCGTTCTTGCGCCGGTTCTTCACAAAGCCCGTCCAGCTGCGGCCGCGCCCAATGGTGGCCCACATGTCCTTGTAGGCCTCGGGCGGCATGTCCGGGTGGCGGATTATGTTGTGCGGCTGGCCCATGAGTTCTTCCATGGAGTAGCCACTGACCCGGGCAAAGGGTGCGTTGCAGTGCGTCAGCACCCCCTTGGTATCTGTGGTGGACATCAGCAGTTCGTCGGCCGGGAAATCGTATTCGTTGTTGGTGACGGGAAGGTTGACGCGCATAGATAAGTCCTGCCGAAAGGTTCCGCACTGAAACTGTGCGAACCATTGTGCACCTGTTTGCTGACACAAAAATTTACGTAATAAACCTGATTGTCAGAAAAGACCCAGGGTGGAACATTGCTCCCGCCCCGGCGGCATGCTGTCGGCGCTGTGCGGCGCCACCGGCACCAGGGATGCCACGCGCACCCCCAGCAGGCGTATGCGCCGCTGCAGCGGCACACGCTTGAGGCACAGGCCGGCCACGCGGCGGATGGTCGCCGCGTCGTGCGTGGGCTCGGCAATGGTCTGGTCGCGGGTGACGGCGCGGAAATCCTCGTAGCGCAGCTTGATCCCGATGGTGCGGCCCCGATAGCCCTTGCGCTGCAGGTCCTGCGCGACGCGCTGGCACAGGTCGGTGAAGATGGCGCCGAGTTCGGCGCGGTCGTGCACGGCGTGCAGGTCGCGATCGAAGGTGGTTTCGCGGCTCATGCTCACGGGCTCGCTCTCGGTCACCACGGGGCGCTCGTCGCGGCCCCAGGCGGCGTCGTGCAGCCAGGCACCGGTGGCCTTGCCGAAATGCTGCACCAGCCAGTCGCGCGGGCGCGCCGCCAGTTGACCGATGGTGTGGATGCCATGGCGCGCCATCTTCTCGTCGGCCTTGGGGCCAATGCCGTTGATCTTGCGGCAGGGCAGCGGCCAGATCAGAGTCTGCAGGTCGGCCTCATGCACGATGGAAATGCCCTTGGGCTTGTGGAACTCGCTCGCCATCTTGGCCAGCAGCTTGTTGGGCGCCACGCCGATGGAGCAGGTCAGGCCCGTGGCGTCGAAGATGCTTTTCTGGATCAGCCGCGCCAGCACGCGCCCGCCCTCGCGCTGGCCGCCGGGCACATGGGTGAAGTCGATATAGACCTCGTCCACGCCTCGGTCCTCCATCACGGGCGCGATCTCGGTGATGATGTCCTTGAAACGGCGCGAATAGCGTCGGTACTCGTCAAAGTCCACTGGCAGCAGAATGGCCTGCGGGCACAGGCGCGCGGCCTTCATGAGCGCCATGGCCGAGCCCACGCCGAACGCGCGCGCCGCGTAGGTGGCGGTGGTGATGACGCCGCGCCCGGTGTAGCCCTGCAACAGCGGAAAGGCGGAGAGCGGAATCTCGTGCAGCGACAGGCCCGAGCCTTCGGTGGTGAGCACGCTGTCGCAGGCCCGCCGCCCGCCGCCGATCACCACGGGCAGGCCCTGGAGTTGCGGATAGCGCAGCAGCTCCACGCTGGCATAGAAGGCATCCATGTCCAGGTGGGCGATGCGGCGCGGCGGGGATCTGTCGGTGGCGGTCACGGCCGCCATTGTTTCACCTCAAGCCGTCGGATACGTTCCCGGCAGCAGGATGGAGGTATCGACGGTGTTGATGTCGGTGCGACCGCAGAAGGCCATGGTGAGGTCGAGCTCCTTGCGGATGATCTCCAGCACACGCATCACGCCCAGTTCGCCGTAGGCGCCCAGGCCGTAGAGGAAGCTGCGCCCGATCAGCGTGCCGCGCGCGCCCAGGGCGCGGGCCTTGAGCACGTCCTGGCCGCTGCGAATGCCACCGTCCATCCAGACCTCAATGTCCTTGCCCACGGCCTGCACGATGCCGGGCAACGCGGCGATGGACGAGGGCGCGCCGTCGAGCTGGCGGCCGCCGTGGTTGCTGACGATGAGCGCATCGGCGCCGCTGTCCACGGCCAGGCGCGCGTCCTCGGCGTCCATGATGCCCTTGAGGATGAGCTTGCCGCCCCAGCGCTTCTTGATCCATTCCACGTCGCCCCAGTTAAGCTCGGGGTCGAACTGCTCCACCGTCCAGGACGAGAGCGAGGACATGTCGCCCACGCCCTTGGCGTGGCCGACGATGTTGCCGAAGGTGCGGCGCTTGGTGCCCAGCATGCCCAGGCACCAGTGCGGCTTGGTGGCCAGGTTGATGAGGTTGGCCAGCGTGGGCTTGGGGGGCGACGAGAGGCCGTTCTTGATGTCCTTGTGGCGCTGGCCCAGGATCTGCAGGTCCAGCGTGAGCTGCAGGGCCGAGCAGCCGGCGGCCTTGGCGCGGTCGATCAGGCGCTCGATGTAGTCGCGGTCGCGCATCACGTAGAGCTGGAACCAGAAGCCGGGGCCGGCGTGCTGGGCCACGTCCTCGATGGAGCAGATGCTCATGGTCGAGAGGGTGAAGGGCACGCCGAAATCGCGCGCCGCACGGGCCGCGAGGATCTCGCCGTCGGCGTGCTGCATGCCGGTCAGGCCCGTGGGCGCCAGCGCCACGGGCATGGCCACGTCCTGGCCCACCATGGTGGTGCGCGTGGTGCGCCCGGTCATGTTCACGGCCACGCGCTGGCGCAGCTTGATCTTCTGGAAATCTTCCTCGTTGGAGCGGTAGGTGCCCTCCGTCCACGAGCCCGAATCGCAGTAGTCGTAGAACATGCGGGGCACGCGGCGCTTGGCGATACGGCGCAGGTCTTCGATGCAGGTGATGGTGGACAGGTCGGGCACGCGGATCTCCTTGGGGGTCTGGTTCTGGTTGGCCGCAATGGTAGGTCGCATGCTGGCGCCAGACCATCAAAAATTACTTCTGCGCCTTGGATCAAATTTGCATTGAAGGCCGAAATATGGCCTCAGGGCAATAAATACAAGCGCAAAGCGCTATATTTTTAATAGCAATCACACCGGCTCGGATGTGCTGTCCGCGGCCGTCGCCACCAGTTCCGGCTCCTGCGCCGCCCCCGCGTAGCAGCGCACCTGCATGCGCCCAGAACGCTTGGCCGCATACATGGCGGTGTCGGCGTGACGCGCCAGTTCTTCAAAGGCACTGCCGTGCTGCGGGAAGAGGGCCAGCCCTGCGCTGAGACCCACGCGGACTTCGTGGCCCTGCAGGTCGAACGGCGCCTGGCACACGGCCAGTACCTTGCGCGCCACCACCGTGGACTGCTGCGGCCCGTCCAGGCCCGGCAGCAGCACGACGAACTCATCGCCCCCCTGGCGGCACACGGTGTCCGACTGGCGCACCGCCGCCTGCATGCGGCGTGCAAACTGCACTAGCAATTCGTCGCCCAGGTCGTGGCCCAGACTGTCATTGACCTGCTTGAAGCCATCCAGGTCGATGTACATCACGGCCAGCGACTTGCCCTCGCGCCGCGCCAACGCCAGCGCCTGGCGTGCGCGGTCCTGCAGCAGCACGCGGTTGGGCAGGTCGGTCAGGGCGTCGTACTGGGCCAGGTGGGCCATGCGCTCGGCCATGGCCATGGTCTCGGTCACGTCGTGCAGCACCATCACTGCACCATTGAGGTGACCGTGGCGATCGGTGATGGGGCTGGCGGTTTCCTCCACCACGTAGCGATGTCCGTCCTTGCGGTGCAGCACCACGCCACGCGTAGGACCACAGGGCTTCCCCGACCCCAGAGCCTGGCGCACCGGGCTGGGCTCCACGCGCTCGCCATTGTTGCGATACAGCGGTGCCACGACATCCACATCCTGATCCGCCGCATCGAAGGCCTGCCAGCCGGACATGCGCTGGGCCACCGGATTGATATAGGTGACACGCCCCTGCGCATCGGTACACAGCACCGCATCACCAATGGACTGGAGCGTCAGGCGCATGCGCTCCTTTTCGCTGAACAGCTCCTCCTCCATGCGCTTGCGTTCGGTGATGTCCGTCATCTGCGCAAACATGCCGCGCACCGGACCATCGCTGCCCTCGCGATCGGGGGTGTAGGTGATGTGAACGTGCCGCACCTCGCCCGACGCCGTGGTGATGGTGCGCTCGAACACCTGGGGGTGCCCCTGCAGCGCCTGCAGCACATAGGGCTGGACCATGGCGTAGCCATCGGCGCCCAGCACTTCGGCAGCGGTCTTGCCCTGCAGCGCCTCGGGGGGGCTGCCAAAGAATTCGCGACTGGTCTTGTTGATGAAACGGTTGCGCTGCTCCTGGTCCCAATAGCTGATGGTCGAGGGCAGGTTGTCCAGAATAGTGCGCAGGTAGTGCTCTGCCTGTTGCAGCTGGCTGGCCACCTGCTGGCGACGCCCCAGCTCGCGCGTGAACAGGACGGCCAAGCCCACGCAACCGGCCATGAGCACCAGGGCAAAAAAGGACAGTTGCAAGGCGCTCTTGCGCCAGTCGGCCAGAATCACATCGGTCGATTGGGCGACGTTCACCACCAGGGGATACGGCCCCACATGCCGAAAGGTATAGAAACGCTCCACACCATCCAGCGCAGCCACCCCCACGAAGCTGCCCGACCGCTCCGACAAAAACCGCAGCATGTTCGGCGTACCGGCAAGGGACTTGCCCACATGGTCATCCCCATAGGGATAACGGCTGACGATGGTGCCGCTACCGAGGAACAGGTTCACACCGCTGCCCGGCCCCAGGTCCAGTGATTTGAACAACTCGTTGAAATAGCTCAGACTAATGGAGCTGACCACCACTCCAGCCACACGCCCATTCTCCCCCCGGTAGGCCCGTGCCACCGGCAGCATCCAGGTCTGCGTGACCCTGCCCTGCACAGGCTGCCCGATCACCAGGCCTTCCTTCTCACCCCTCATCAAGGCCTGGAAATAGTCACGGTCAGCGTAGTTGGCCTTGCGCGGCGGCATGGCGCCCGAATCGATGACGATTTCACCCTGGCTGTTGATGACATACACATCCATGATGCCGGCGGCACGCAGGGGGCGGTCAAAAAGCACCGTGTTGCGCACTTCCTGCTGCAGTTGCATGACCTCGGGATGTTCCAGCTTGGTCGCAACGTCCTGCAGCGACTGGTCCATCGCACTGAGCGTCCAGCCCAGGGACTGCTCCAGCGCCTTCACCAGATTGGCGTTGTTACGCTCGGCAAAGGCCCACTCGTCCTGGCGCATGGTCCAGACCGTGCGCGCCACCATCGATCCAATCCCCATGCTCAGCAGCAGGGCGAGCCAGATCGGACGTTGGGATAGGAATCGGCGCATCGCGTTGGTGGGGTGTGCGCTCTGGATTGTAGGGGCGAAGTAGCGAGACGCACGCCGCTGTCAGAGCGCCGACACCAGGGTGTCAGCGCCGGGCAACCCCTGCGCCCCGCACCTCGATGCGCAGCTCGTCGAGCACCCGCCCCCGCGCATCGGTCAGCTGCACCACATGCCGCCCTGGCCACGGCAGCCAGGCCACTTGCGCGCCCCGGCCCAGGGGCTTGCCATCCATGCGCCAGCGCAGGCCCGGCGCCGAGGCGGGCGAGGCCATGAAGTACACGCGCTGGTGCTGCGGCGGAATGTCGGGATCCAGCGCCACGATGCTGCCCGGCGCGGGCGCCACGATGCGCATCGCACCCATCACCTCGGAATCCAAGCCAAATTGGCCTTTTGCGCCCGTCAAATAAGCGCCATCAGCTACATTATTAATAGCAAACAACGCTTGCTGCGTGCCCGCCACAAACCACTCGGTGCGCGCGGCCTCCAGCGGCACCTCCGCACCCGGCCCGGCGCCAAAGTGCACCGGCAGACGCACCAGCGCCGCAGGCGCCGCCGGGGCGCGGCTGGGACTGCGGGCATGCAGGTGCGCCATAAGTGCGGCCCAGATGGGCGCCGCCCCGCTGGTACCGCTGACCTCGTGCATGGGCGCCCCGCTGGCGTTGCCCACCCACACGCCCACGGTATAGCGGCTGGACCAGCCGATGGCCCAGTTGTCGCGCATGTCCTTGCTGGTGCCGGTTTTCACCGCCGTCCAGGCGCGGGTGGCGAGCACGCTGTCGGTGCCGAAGGTGCGCGCACGGGCCAGCGGGTCGGCCAGGATGTCACCCACGATCCAGGCGGCGCCCTCATCCACCGCCCGGGTGAACGCAGGGCGCACGGGCCGCTCGGCGCGCAGCAGCGGCGCCACCGGGCTGTGGCGCCCGCCGTTGGCCAGCGCGCGGTAGGCATTGGCCAATGGCAGCAACGGCAGTTCAGCACTGCCCAACGCCAGGCTGTAGCCGTAGTAGCCCGCGCTCTCGCGCAGCGGCAGGCCCAGCGCCTGCAGTTGCCGGTAGAACGCGTCGGGCGACACCATGACCAGCGTGCGCACCGCAGGCACGTTGAGCGACGCGGCCAGCGCCGTGCGCACCGACACCCAGCCCTTGAACTGTCGGTCGTAGTTCTGCGGGATGTACAGCCCACCCGGCGTGGCGATCTGTGCCGGCGAATCCTCCACCAGCGAGGCCGCCGTGAGCCTGCGCTCGGCCAGCGCCTGCGCGTACAGAAACGGCTTGAGCGTGGAACCCGGCTGGCGCAGCGCCAGCACGCCATCAACCTCGGCAGCTCCGCTCAGGGCACCCGACGAGCCCACCCAGGCCAGCACCTCGCCGCTGGCGTTGTCCAGCACCAGCACGGCCCCGTCTTCCACCTGACGGCCCTGCAGTTCACGCAGATGCTGTGTGAGCGACTGCACCGCAAACCGCTGCAGTGGCGCGCTGAGCGTGGTGCGCAGTTGCGCGCCTGGGGAGACCCCACCCTGCTGGGCCTGCGCCAGCGCACGGCGCGCCGCATGCGGAGCCACGCCTTCGCTGGCGGGCCAGGCGCGGCGCTGCAACGCAGCATGGGCCAACATATCCAGCGCGGTGCAGTCTGCGGCCTGCGCTGCAACCGGCGGTGCCCGGCCGGTACGGGTGGGGGCCACCTGCATCTCACGCCACACACCGCAGGCCCGCTGCGCCACCTGGGCGGCACGCGCATTGGGGGCGCGCACCAGGGCCGCCGCCAGCGCCGCCTCCTGGGCATCGAGCCCATGCGCCGCCTTGCCAAACAGCGTGCGCGCCAGGGCATCAATGCCCACCACCTCGCCACGAAAGGGCACCAGGTTGAGATAGGCCTCCAGAATCTGGTCCTTGCGCCAGCGCCGATCCAGCACCTGCGCCGCCACCGTCTGTCCCAGCTTTTGCGCCACTGTGCGCCCACCGGGGCCCTGGCGCCAGTCTTCGTCGAGCAAGCCCGCCAACTGCATGGTCAGCGTGCTGGCACCCCGCGTGCGCGTGTTCCACAGATTGCCCCAGGCCGCCGCCGATGCGGCGCGCCAGTCCACTCCGCTGTGCTCGTAAAAGCGCCGATCCTCGCTGAGCAACATGGCCTGGCGCAGCGCCGCCGACACCTCGGGCAAGGCCACCCACTGACCCCGGCGTACCGACGCATCGGTGCGCAGCCGCTGCAACACCTCCCCCTCACGCGAGAGCACCAGCACCTCCGAGGGCTGGTGCGCGCGGCGGACTTCGTCGAAGGTGGGCAGAGCCCAGGCCACAGGCGCGCACACGGCCGCACACAGCACCAGACACCACTTTGCGAGACCCATGCCTGTGCTGTACCTCATGCACTGAAGATCCGGCCCAGCACCTGTACGGCCATCATTGCGCTGGGACGACCTGCACCCGCCCATTCGGCACCTCGCCAAACATCTCCGGCGCGTACAAGGCCTCGGCGCGGCTGGGGGGCAGGGCAAAGTCGCCCACGTTGTTCAGGCGCACGGTGTACTCCATCTTGACGGTGCCCTTGGGCAGGTATTCGTAGTAGCTGCGGAAGGCCTCGAAGCTGCGCTCCTCGAAAGCAGGCCAGCCTGCGCCGCTGCGCCGCTCGCCCTGGGTGGCGATCTCGGAGTCGCGGCCCAGGCCGCTGCCCAGGATGGTGGCTCCTGCGGGCACGGGGTCGGTGATGGCGACCCAGGTCATGTCGGTCTGGCTGGTGACCTCCAAGGTCACGCGCAACACGTCGCCGCGCGTGTACTGGCCTGGCGGCAGCGCCTTGTTGGCCTGCTCGATGGGAGTCACCGTCTTGGCGATGCGGTAGCCCGCGCTGAACGGTGCCTTGAGCGCGATGGCCGCCACCGATTGCACGGTGAGCCAGGGCTTGCCCGGCCCCTGGTGTGCGACGGAAAGCTGCTCCTTGCCCGCACCCCAGGGCAGGAACATGCCGTTGCCGCGCAGCATGCCGGGGGCTGCCGGTGCACCAAACCAGGTGGTTTGGTGCGCGGCGCCGCTGGCGTCGCTGGGTTTGATGCGCTCGACCTTGCTCCAGTCCACGCTGGCGCTGGCGCCGCCCAGGCTGGCGCGGGTGGTGCCAGACACCGGGGTGGCCTCGAATTTGGCGCTGAATTTCTCCAGCGCCAGCCCGCCCCACAGGTTGGCCGTGGTGGTGTGCCAGGCGCCGCCCTGCTGGCGGCTGATGAAGCCGTTGGCCAGGCGGCCCATGTCGTCCTTCCAGGCCGGATCGTCCATCACGGCGAGCAGCAGGCGCGCGGTGTTGACGTCGCCGTTCTGCATGAGCCACCACCAGTAGTCGTCTTGCTCGGTGCTGAAGAGCAGCTTGGTGCCCTGGTAGGACAGGCGGGCCTTGAGGATTTGCTGCGCCTCCTGCAGGCGCTGTTCGCGCTGGGGTACGTCCTGCACGCGGCGCAGGATGTTGAGCCAGTCGATCACGCTGTGCGTGGGCCACTGGTTGGGCGCCACGGTGATGCTGGCCACCATGCGGCCCTGCGCCTTGCCGTAGCGCGACAGCGCCTCGATGGCGGCGAGCTTGCGCATGTCCAGGTCCTTGCGCGGGCTCCAGAAGCTGCGCTCGATGCGTCCTTCGATGAAGGCAGTGAGCCCGCGCTCCATGGGTGCGCGCACGTCGTCGGGCAAGGCGAAGGCGGGGTTGAGCGCGGCGGCTTCGTGCGTGGCGGCGAGCACATAGGCCGTGAGCGTGTCGCTGCCCCGGTTCGTATCGCCGTCGCGCGGCGGGAAGTAGTGGGCCAGGCCATCGTCGTCCAGGTAGGTGGGCAGTTGCGCCACCACGGTCTGCCAGAGCTTGGCGTCACGCAGGCCCACGGCCTTGCTGGTCTTTTGCTCCAGGCAGGCAAAGGGGTAGCGCGCCCACCAGTCGCGCACGCCGGGCAGGCCTTCGGCCAGCTTGGGTTGCAGCGCGAGCTTGAGCCCGCCGCGCTTGGCACCGGTCTCGGGCAGCGCGTCAGCGGGTGCCTGCACCGGCAGCGTGTAGCTGCCATCGACCTGCACCAGCGTGGCCTGCTGCACCGTCAGCGGCACGGCGGGAATGATGCGCTGGCTGACCTTGAGGGCGTCGCGTGCCCCGCCGCCCTGGGCCTTGGCTTGCACCTCCCACAGCAGGGCCTGGGCGCGGGTCTGGCCCAATTGCTCGGGGGCGGTCACCATCCAGGCCAGCTCGCGCGCCTCGCCCGCAGGGATGTCCACGGTCTGGGGCTTGAGCTCAAGCAGCGTGGCGCGCGGTGCCACTTCCACCTGCATGGCCGCCTTGGTGGTGTTGCGCAACGTGAACTGGGCGCGGAACTGGTCGCCCTCACGTACCAGCGGTGGCAGGCCGCTGATGATCTGCAGGTCCTGCGTGGCACGAATGGACGTGCTGCCCGTGCCAAAGAGCCCGGTGGCGGCGTCGGCCACGGCCACGATCTTGAAGGTGGTGAGCGCGTCGTTCAGCGGCACCGTCACCTTGGCCTGGCCGTTGGCGTCGAGCTGGAGCGCGGGCTCCCACAGCAGCAAGGTGTCGAGCAGCTCGCGCGTGGGTGCACGCCCACCGCCGCCGCCCGCGGGCACGGCCTTGCGGCCGTAGTGGCGCCTGCCGATGATTTCCATCTGCGCAGTGGATGTCTGCACGCCCCAACTGCGGCGCTGCAGCATGGCGTCGAGCAGGTTCCAGCTGGTGTTGGGCATGAGTTCGAGCAGCGCCTGATCCACTGCCGCCAGCGCCACTTCGGCGTGGGCTGCGGGCTTGCCGTTGGGCAAGGTGGCCGTGATGGTGACCTGGGCCTTGCCGCGCACAGGGTAGCTCTCCTTGTCGGCGCTGAGCTTGACGTTGATCTGGTGGCCTTTGGTGCCCACCTTGAGTTCTGCCGCGCCCAGGCGGAAGGCGGGCTTGGACAGGTCCACCAGCGCCGTGGGTGCCACGTATTCCTTGCCCTCGTACCAGAAGGCCGTCCACCATTCACGCGGCGCCTTGAAGCCCCAGGTGAAGAAGCTGTACCAGGGCACGTCGCGCAGGCGCCCACGCAGCGCCAGCACGCTGACGTACACATTGGGGCCCCATCCGTCCTCGATCTTGAGGTGCACGGTGGGGTCCTTGCCGGTCAGCTCGACGACCTGGGTGGCGATGATGCCTTCGCGCTCCACCGCCACCAGCGCCGTGGCATAGCGGAAGGGCATGCGCACCTGCAGGCGTGCGGTTTCGCCGGGCTGGTAGCTCTTCTTCTCGGGCAGCAGGTCGATGCGGTCATGGTTCTCGCCACCAAACCACAGCTCGCCCTGGCGCGTGATCCACACGGACGACGCCGCATCCACCGTGTTGCCGGCCTTGTCGCGTGCCGTGGCCACCAATTCCACCTCGCCGCTCTGGTCGATCTTGGCTTCGCACAGCAGCAGGCCGCGCGCGTCGCTCTGGCCGGTGCAGACGGTACCCAGGTCCTTGGTCTCGACACGATGGTCGTAGCTGTAAAAGCCCCCCACCATGCGCTTGCGGCTGCTGGTGGTGATGCGTGCAATGGCCTGCACCTGCAACGGCACATCGGCAGCGGGCTTGCCATCGGGGGTGAGCGCCAGGGCCTGGAAGCGCAGCTTCTGGTTGGCCGAGGCCCAGCCTTCGGTCTTGATGCCCGCCAGCACTCCCGCAGGCCAGAGCGTGTGGGTGCTGCGCAGGGTTTGCACCTCGCCATTGGGGTCGGCATAGGTGGCTTCGATGAGCAGGTCTTGCGCCGCCGGGGCGCGCGGCACGTTTTCCAGCACGACGCGGCCTGCACCATTGCGGTCCAGCGTGAGCGCAAGCTTGTCGGCCACCACGCGCGCATCCTGGCTGGCGGCCTCTTCTTCCTCGCCGTCGCCAGCTGCGGCAGCCTGGCGGTTGCGGGGGGGGCGGAAGCTGAATTCCTCGTAGTCACCAAACTGCAGCCACTTGGGCCGCACCAACGCAGACACTCGCACCGGCAACTGGGCCGCCGCGCCACCCGCCACGTAGTTGACCTGCACGCTGGCAGGCACCGTGCGCACGTTGACCAGCGGGCCCTTGTCGGCCGGGCCCACACGCCCTTCCAGCACCGGCAGGCGGAATTCCTCGACACGGAAGCGCCCCGAGGTCAGGTACATGTCCATCTGCTCGCCGCGCAGTTCGACCTCGTACACACCGAGCTTGGCGGCTGGGGGCACGGCAAATTCGCTGTGTGCGCTCAGGCCACCGGTGGCAGTCTTGCGCCATTGCAAGGGCTGCGTGTACTGCTGCCCACTGCCCACATGGGTGATGACCAGCGTGTCCGGCCGGCGCTCGGGCAGGCCAAAGCCCTTGCGCGTTTCGGTGCGCAGCAGGTGCTTCATGGACACGGTTTCCCCGGCGCGCAGCAGCGTGCGGTCGAACACGGTGTGCGCACGCGCATCCGGCTGCGGGCCGCTGCTGGTGGGCAGGTTGAAGCGCCAGGGCTCGATGCCGCGCTGCCACTCACTCCAGGCAAAGGCCATGTCCTCCACACCGTCGGTGCCGCGCAGGCGCGCACTGACAAAGTAGCCGGCGCCAGCGTCACCACCGTTGTCGCAATAAGGCGCCTCGGGTGACAGGCCTTCGATCCGCGCCAGGCCCTGGGCGTCGGTGGTGCCGGTGGCCAGTTCCTTGCCGCTGCAGTCGGACACACGCACCTGCGCGCCCGCCACGGGCAGCCCCCGGTCGAGCGAGGTCACCCACACCAACGCGTTCTCGCGCCCCAGCTTGAAGTGCACGCCCAGGTTGGTGACCAGGGCCATGCTGCGCACGTACATGGTGCGCTCTTTGCCATGGCGCTCGTCCAGCAGCGAGGCACCCAGCAGCGGCGAGGCGATCTCGACCACGTGGAAGCCCGGCGCCAGCGGGATGCCCACCACCTCGAAAGGCCGCTTGTCGCCCTTGTCGGGGCGGGGCAGGTCCAGCGCGCGCACGCCCGGCTGGCCGCCCAGCAGCGAGAGCATGCGCGTTTGCACCACGCTTTTGTCCTCCTGCTCCAGCACCTTGGGCAGGGCGCCCTTCACCTCGCGCCGCGCCTGGCTGCGGTCGATGAAAAAGCGGTCGTAGCGCTGCACCTTGTGGAACCAGGCAATGATGTCCGCGTCCTGCGTGGGCCGCAGCGTGCTGACCTTGCCACGGGGCGGCTGAGCGTCCGTGCCCGCCTGCAGCCCCTGCACGCGCAGGTCGGGCTCCACGTTGCGCAGCGTGACGGGAAACAGCGCCGGGCCCTGCGGGCCTTCGGCAAAGCGCTCGACGATGCCAAAGGGCGACGCGGCAAACTTGGCCAGCGGCGGCAAACCACCCGTGGCCACCTTGAGCGGAAAGCTCTGCGCGTTGGCCAGGGGCCGGCCCGAGGCGTCCTTCAGGTCCTTGGGCAACTCCAGCGCGTAGGTCGTGCTCTCGGTCAGGGGCGGGGCAAACTGCACGCTGCTCACCAACTCGTCGGCCTGGTGTGCTTGCGCCTCGCCGCCGTCGTCTTCCTGCAGCCGGGGCTTGACCACCTCTTGGGCCGACTTGAGCCGCAGGCCCGCCGCCAGCTTGCGCGGCACCGGGGCACTGAACGTCACCGTGAGCGGGCGGATCGGCAGGCAGGCAGCCTGGGCGTTTTCGCGCTCGCAGGTGAATTCGGCGGTGAACGGCGCACGCACCTGGTAGGTGAAGCGCTTTTCCACCGCATTGGGCACGCCGCTGGGCGTGGCCACCCCCTTGCCCCACACCAACTGCACCTTGGTCGAAGGCGTAAAGCGCCGGGCGCAGGCCAGCGTCTGCACCGCCAGCGGCTCCTGCGCCGCACGTCGCTCCAGGCCCTGGGCCTTGAGCAGGGCCGCACGCTCCTTGCCATCCACCAGGCGCACCGGCACGCGCTCGCCCACGCCGTCGAGCTGGCACCAGGCATAGGCCTGCACGCTCTCCAGTGTGGCGGGGCCGTTGAGCTGCAGCACGAAATACTGCTCTTCGTCGATGGGCTCGTAGGTGCCGGGACGCAGGTTCTGCACGAAAGGCCCGCCGCTATTGAATTGATAGCTAGCAGCGCCCTTCAATGGGGCGCCAGAGGCCGATTTGAAGTCAGACTTGATGTGCGCCGTGCAGCGCACCCCCGGTGGCAGGTCGCGCTCGAAGTCATACACCCATTCGCGCTCGCTGGTCCAGCGGCCCGTGCCCTTGCTGACCTGCGCGTCGCTGCAGCGCAGTTCCAGCGGCGCCGGGGCCTTGGGATCACCGAAGGTGATGGCGGCACTGTCGAACTTGGCCACCACCTGGCGCACCCGCGCCACCTCACCCTGCGGCGAAAACTGGGTGATCTGCAAAGCCTGGGCGCTGCCGGCGGCCAGCAGGCCGAGCAGCCAGAGACTTTTTGGGATGGATTTCACACTGCCCCCTCACGAATATAGAACCTGCAAGCGTACCCAATGCACTGGGCAGGCATATGGCCGTTGCATGTGCTTACACATTGTTCGGGCCGCCTCCAGCGCCCCGGTCATGGGGCCTGCCTAGAATCCGCCCCCAACATGACACAAGAGAGGGAAGCGGATGATCAAGAAGATAGCCATTGTCGTGGCGGTGGTGGCTGCCGGGTGGTACTCGCAAGTAGGCGGGCGACAAATCAACGAAAGCCAGGTGCAGGACTTTTACCGCCAGGAGTCCCAGGCGTTCTATGCCCGCGACCCCGAAGCCATGTGCAAGCTCATCAGCACCAAGTTCCATGGTACTGAGCGCATCAAGATGATGGGCGAGAGCCGGGAAGCGACGACCACCCGCGACCAAACCTGTGAAAGCTACCGCGCGGCCTTTGATTCTTTCGAAAAAATGGGCGGCAAGATGGGCGGCATTCTGTCGATGGAATACTCGCAAAACATCGACCACATCGAAATCGCCCCCCACCGCAAGAGCGCCCGTGTGACCGGCACCAAGACCCTGAAAATGGGCGGCGCGATCATGGAATTCAACATCCGCTTCACCGAGGACATCGAGCGCGAATGGGGCCAGGCCAAGATGGTGCGCTCCGATACCACCACCCGCGTGGTCATGATGGGCGACAGCGGCATGAAGCAGAGCGACTTCTTCCGCTAGGCTTTGCAGACACCGGCGGATCGGTGAAAACCCATACCGCCGCAACGGTTCGTTGGCTTGTCAGCCTCGCACGGCTGTGCCATCCTGCGGCAAGAAGTTTTTGCCCCGCCCATGCAGCTTGACACTCCCTTTGCCCAAGAGCTCTGCGACCTGTTGCACGCAGAGTTGGGCTTGGTGTGCAGCTTCATGGATGCCGACGGGCACATCGTGGCGTCCAGCGAGCGCCAGCGCCTGGGCAGCATCCACCCGATAGCGCAGCGCATTGCGCGCGGCGAGATGGACGAATACCGCGTGAGCGCAGAGGAAGCGCGGCAGTCCACCACCGTGCGCGAAGGCATCAACATGGGCATAGACCTGGCGGGCCGACGCCTGGCCTGTTTTGCCATTGCCGGGCCGCTGGACGTGGTGCGGCCACTGGCACGGATCGTGTGCTTTTGCGTGACCTCCTTGCTGCAGATCCGCCAGGAGGAGCCTCCTGGACTGGTGCCACAGCCACCGGGCACCAACACCGACCTGACCGAACTGCTCAGCCATGCCAGCCAGAGCGTCGAATCCAGCCTGGCCCGACTGCACGAAGCCGTCAACCACATCGACCAGGGCATCACCCTGTTCGACCCACAGCTGCGGCTCGTGGTGTGGAACCAGCGCTTCCTCGAGCTGATTGGCTGGCCCACGGATGCCGCCTGCCTGGGCCAGCCCATGGCGGCCCTGCTGCACAGCTACGCGCAGCACACCGGTCAAACCGCAGATGACGAGGCGCTGCAGGCCCTGGTGGCCCGCCGGGTGGAGCAGGTGCGCGAAGGCCAGACCAACCACTTTGAATACGCCAGCCCCACGGGGACCGTGCTGGCCGTTGTGGACCGGCCACTGGGCGATGGCAGCGTGGTGTCCAC
>Ga0208826_1001543_pt1 | contig 19088 bp, 14 predicted proteins | sample AD_UKC115_MetaG_FD_184451 | JGI IMG/M metagenome (GOLD analysis project Ga0208826, IMG submission 184451) | Active sludge microbial communities of municipal wastewater-treating anaerobic digesters from Hong Kong - AD_UKC115_MetaG (SPAdes)... | ecosystem: Engineered > Bioreactor > Anaerobic >...
GGCCGATCCGGAGATGACCGCCCGATGGTTCGAGGGGCGGCTTGAGGGCATGCGCTTCGTCGAGGTCCGCGGCCGAATCCGTCTGGCTGATGAAGAGATCGCCGAGGAGGACGAAGAAGAGGCCGGTGAAAGCGAGGAAGGTGCAGAGGAAGAAGACGCCGGGTCCGCAGCGGACCGCAAAAAGTTCGGCCTGCCCCGAGAGATCGTGCTCGCCGACGGCACACGCATTCAGACGCGGACGGGAACGGTGCCCCAAGATGGCTGGTTCACCTGTTCACATTGCGGCAAGAAACAAAGCGCTTCTGCGTCAACCGCTCAATTTAGAAATACTCAGCCTGTGTCAGCTTACGCGCTGCAATGTCACTGCCCGCAGTGCGACTCCGAGGGGTACAGCTACAACGGCCGCTACTTCAAACCCATTGAGCCGGGCGATGTGAAACGGCTGATCATGGCCGAGCGGGAATGGACCGACCGGAAAGAGACCGACCTGACCGATTACTGGCCGCGACAAGAAATACCGATCGGTGAACGAACAACTAAGAGAGACAGCATCCAAGAATGGGGCTACACCCATTGGTGGAAGATGTTCAACTCGCGCCAGCTTCTCGTGCATACGCAGCTCATGCGCGCCATCACCGAAGCGCCGGATGGCCAATGGCCGCTGGATGTGCGCGAGCAGGTTTTGGGAGCATTTCAGCAGTATCTGAGGAATCAGAACATGTTTTGTTTCTGGGATATTTCACGCGATTGCATGGCACCACATCTATCCAACGCGAACTACCACCCAAAAGCATTGGTTATCGAGAATTGCGTTTGTAACCAGCTTGGAAGAGGGAATTGGCAATCTGCCCAAGCGGCCACTCTTGAAGGGGTTAGGTGGGAAAACGAACCTTGGGAAGCTGCTCTTCTTCCAGAGACCGAAAAGGCCAAGAGTACGAGAGTGGAAATTGGAGACACTATTAGTCCCGCAGCGGCAGACTTGTTCTGCAACTCATCCACCGACCTTTCAATGCTGAACGGCACCACCTTTGATCTGATCATCACCGATCCACCCTTCGGGAACAACCTGTTCTACGCCGACCTGGCCGATTTCTTCTATGTCTGGATGCGCCTGCCCCTGCTCAAGTGGTACCGCGGCATGCCGGAGCGCAAGTACTTCGAGCCGGAAAGGACTCCCCACGCGGTGGAGGCGGTGGACAACACCGTCGAGCACCCCGATGACCGGGAGGACTACGAGCGGGAGCGGTTTGTCACAAACGGCATCCTCGCCACGGTGCGCGCACTGACCGGCAACAAGGAACTCGGAGAAAAGGACCCGAACCCGCTCTACAGGCCCGAACCAGCCTCTGATTTCTATCAGCAGACGCTCACCGCCTGCTGGGCCGAGGCAGGACGGCTCCTGAAGCCTGGCGGTTTGATGGCGTTCACCTTCCACCACAGCCAGGACGATACATGGCTTGCAGTACTATCCTCCCTTTTTAATGCCGGGTATATGCTTGTCGCAACCTATCCTATTCGAAGCGATGAACGTAAAGGCGAAAGGGCGCAATTTGGTTCCCAGTCTATCGAATACGACATCATCCATGTCTGTCGGAAGCGGTTGGAAGAACCAAAGGCCGTGAGCTGGGCGCGGATGCGCCGGTGGGTCAAGGACGAGGCTGCCCGGCTCAAGGAGCTTCTGGAGCATTCGCACGGAAAGGAGCTTCCCGAATCGGATCTTCTGGTCATTCTGCGGGGAAAAGCCCTCGAGTTCTACAGCCGCCATTACGGCCAGGTCTTTACGGGTGACGGGCAGGTGCTGGGTGTACGGGACGCGCTCCTTGGGATCAACCTGCTCCTGGACGACCTGCTGGCGGGCAAGGATGAGAACGGCAAGCGCCGTCCACCCGACGCGGCGGAACCGGCATCGCGGCTGTTCCTGCGCGTCTTCCAAAGCCGCCGCTCCATGGCCCGGGATGAGTTGCACAAGACGCTGCGCGGCACGGGCGTTTCCCAGGGGGACATCGAGGCGCGAGGTTGGATTCGGGTGGTCGGAACCTCGGTGAACGTGATCCCCATCGAGGAGCGTTTCCAGTATTTCACGGCCCCGGGTCGAAACCGCAAGGTCCTCAAGACCGACCTGGACCAGGCCCATTTCCTGATCGGCGCAGCGACGCCCGGCAGCGGCGTGGATGTGTCAGACGAACTCAACCGGGCCACCTTCCAGATCAAGAGGTCGGTGGACCCGATTCTGGACTGGTACGCCCAGACCGACCCGGACACGGGAATTCAACGGGCTGCCAAGCTTGCGCTGGACCTTGTCAGCCATTGGCGGGCCAAACCGGAGAAGGGCCCGGCATTCAGGCAGATGACACTGTTCGAACAATTGGAGGCGGAGGTCGAATGATGCGAGATATGTCCTCAAGCGCTTGGCTTCGCCGTGGATCAAGCATCGTGTTTGACCGGCTCACCCTCGGCCCGCTCATCGGCGGGGGTGCCCTTGTGTCCATGCGGGAAGCTCTCGGATGGATGAATGCCTGGCCGGTTGAGCCGCCGGGTAACGGTCGGACGGTGCTCGTGTGCGGCATCGAGACCTTCCTCGACGTCATGGAACCGGCCGAGGCCCAGAATTTCCTGAAAAGCCGGGTTAAGCCTTTTGTGCAGGAATTCCAGGCCCGATGGGATCAGCGTGGGCTGGTGTTCGGCTTCGGCACCCATGAGAGATCTTTTGAGCTGACAGCGTCCGACGAAGAGGTGCTGTTCATCCGCCGGGACGGCGAGCGGGTACGGCTGTCGTACTCACTCTGGGATGGGAGCGCCACCATGAACGTGGCGCGCCTGATTCGTGACGAACAGGGAAAGAGCATAACGGTTGGATACTATGTCGCAAGGATTTCCTGAGCTGCAGATCGGCCGGAAGGTCGAACACCCCGAGCTGGGAGAAGGCGTGGTCGTCGGCTTCGAGCCGACGGGATTCGTCCGCGTCTTCTTTCGGTCGCTGGGTGAACGACAAGTACCGCTGCAAGCGCTTCAGGAGGCAGAAAGCTGGTCCGACCGAGTCATCGCAGGGCTGAAACCGGCCACTCCGGAGGCTATCGAGCGCCTGTGGCTGGCCATAGAGGCCGCCGAGCTGCCGCTCATGGAAAGCGCGGCAACCCTGACCTCCGCCAAGGTGGACCTTCTACCCCACCAGGTGGTGCTCGTGCATCGGGTCGCCAATGCCAGACCCAGGAGATTCCTCATCGCTGACGAAGTCGGTCTTGGCAAGACCATCGAGACAGCCCTGATCCTTCGCGAGCTGGCCTCGCGCGGCGAAATGCGCCGGGCGCTGATGGTCGTGCCGGCAGGGTTGGTGGACAACTGGCGGCGCGAGCTCAACGAGGTCTTCAATCTCGATTTCGAGGTGTTTGGGTCGGAGGGAGACGTAACGGACCGGAAGTCCAATGCCTTCGCCAAGCACAACCGGTTGATCGTCTCCGTGGATACACTAAAAAGACGGGTCCGGGTAAAGAGGCTTCTGGAGGCGCCCCCGTGGGACCTTGTGGTGTTCGACGAAGCCCATCACTTAAGTGTTTACAAGACTGGCAAGAAGACGCGCAAGACCGAAAACTTCAAGCTGGCAGAATCCCTTCGTCCCCATTGCCGGGACCTGCTCCTGCTCTCCGCCACGCCGCACCAGGGTGACCATTTTCGGTTTTGGATGCTTGTTCGGTTGCTTGACCCATCCCTTTTCGAAGACGAACGCGACATGGTCGAGAACCGGCACCGGCTGAACGCCGTGGTGGTACGACGGACCAAGGCAGATGCTTGCGCTTCAGATGGGAGTCCGCTGTTTGCTCGGCGGATTGTTCATACCCAAGGATTCACGCTGAGCGAAAGGGAGATGACGTTTTATCAGGCCCTGCTCGATTACCTGCGTGACGGGTACAACCTTGCGGCAGCCCAGGGGAAACAGGGACGTGCGCTCGGATTCGTCATGACCATCTTCCAAAAAATCGCTGCAAGCAGTTTCGCCGCGGTCCGGGCGACCTTGCGTAAGCGGCTCTTGATGCTGACCGTCGAAGAAGCGATCGAGAGAGACGAACTGTTGGATGTGGACGGTCGGGACCGCGCTCTCGAAGATGCGAGGGACCTGATCCGCGAGATTCACAATCTATCGAACGACATCTTCGGCAACGCCCAGGCTGAGCAGTTGCTCGCTGAGGCCAAGGTTCAACTTCTGAAAAAGCGAAAAGAGACCGCTGCCTTCGTCCAGACCGCGGAGAGTTACGATGACACCGAGCTTGCGGCGGTCACAGGTGAAGATGCTGTGGCGAGCCTCGTTTCCGTGGCCCTTCCCGAGGAGCGAAGGAGGATTCGTGAACTCCTCGATCAGTTCCCCGAAGGGATGGAAACCAAAACAAGCGTCCTTCTGGAGGCTTTGCGGCAACTCTGGCGAATCAGCCCCGACGAGAAAGTCGTGATCTTCACCACCTATCTCGGGAGCATCGAGAGTTTGCGCGCAGCAATCGACACCGTCTTCCCCGGCAAAGGCGTCGAGGTTTTGAAGGGTGGCGACCACGGGGCCAAGGTGGCGGCCCAGCGGCGATTCCGCCGTCCCGATGGACCCAAGGTGCTGCTCAGCACGGCAGCGGGACGGGAGGGAATAAACCTTCAGTTCTCACGAGTGCTGTTCAATTACGATCTCCCATGGAACCCTATGGATTTGGAGCAGCGCATTGGACGTATCCACCGGTACGGGCAGAAGGATACAGCCCAAGTCTACAACCTGGTCGCATCGGATACTATCGAGGGCAAGATATTTATGCTACTCGAAGAAAAGCTGCGTGAAATAGCTCAGACCTTGGGCAAGCTGGACGATAATGGCCAGATTGCAGAAGACCTTAGAGGCCAGGTCCTGGGCCAGCTTAGCAGCCACCTCAGTTACGACCGTTTGTACCAGGAGGCGATTCTCGATCCGACCCTAACACGGACGCAGCAAGAGCTCGAAGTTGCGATGACCAATGCCAACCTTGCTCGCGAGGTGGTCTTCGAGCTCTTCCAGGACCTGGATAGATTCAATTTGGGCGACTACAAACAGTTCGACGACAAGGGCCGGGGCATGCGGCGGCTTCTGTCCTTCGCCCAGCGGGCAGCCCGCCTCGAAGGGGGTGAGTTTCGCCCCTTAGGCAAAGATGTCTTTGTGCTGAACCGCCCGAATTCCGAGCCAATCCTATTCACCACGGATCGTGACAAGGCGCTTCAGGAAGAGGAGTTGAATCTTCTGGGCCTTGAGCATCCGGTGGTGAGACAGTGGCTCGATGCCTATACCTCAGTCAAACCACAAGATCGGGCGCTTATCGGCAGCATCGAGGGCAATGGAGACGAGACGGGCTTGATCACGATTTGGCTCGTGGTGATCCACGGCAAGGGCGGACAGGTCCAACAGAAGGTCGTAAGGTTGGGAATTTCTGAAGGAGGCGAGCGTTCGCCCTATCTGGAACGGCTCTCACAAGAGCTGCTTCGCATACGCCCCCCCCAGACACACCGCTTTCAAGATATAAGACAAATCGGTTCCCTAATCAACGGCACGGCATCCGAAATTCTCCATCGCGAACTGGTCTATTCGGGATTCCTGCAGGAAGAATCGTCTTACTCAAGCCGATTGCTGGCGTGCATAGGGGTAAGCAGATAATGACCAACGAAGAAATAGCCAGATTCTTCAATAACGCGAGGCCCCACATTCAGGGCAATCCGAACCTGCGCGATCCCCAGGTCGAAGGATGGTTTCGCACACGCCAGCATTTCCGGAACAGTTCCGAGCACGCCATCCTCCAAATTCCGGTGGGCTGCGGCAAGACCGGCCTCATGGCCCTGCTGCCTTTTGAGACCGCCCAGGGTCGGGTCCTGGTGATCGCCCCGAACCTTGAGATTCGGCGGGGCATTTCCACGGCCTTCGATGTCGCGGGACGGGAATGTTTCTGGACCTCCACGCGCGTTCTGACCGACGTGAGTCATGGTCCCTTCACGGCCGTCTTAGATGGCCAGGACGCAAACATCCACGACTGCGAGAACTCGCATATCGTGGTTACCAACATCCAGCAACTGGCCAGCCGGGCGGACCGCTGGCTTCCCGCCTTCGCGGATGATTTCTTCGACCTGATCCTGGTCGATGAGGGGCACCATAACGTGGCCAGAAGTTGGGAACGGGTTTTCGAGCGGTTCCCCAACGCCAAGGTCGTAAGCCTGACCGCCACGCCTTTCAGAGGCGACGGACGCGAGATCGCCGGTGAGCGGGTTTACGCGTATCCGTTCCGGACGGCCATGGTGCGTGGTTATATCAAGCAGATCACCGCCGTGAATGTCGCTCCCGAGGAGATCTCCTTCACCTATCGCGGAGATGCCCGGCGGCACACGCTCGAAGAGGTCCTTCAACTCCGGGACGAGGAATGGTTCAGCCGGGGTGTGGCCCTCGCGCCGGAGTGCAACCGGTCCATCGTTGACGCCAGCATTCAGTGGCTTCAACACCTCCGGGAGACCGGCACATTCCATCAAGTGATCGCGGTCGCCTGTTCGGTGGACCACGCCCGCCAGGTCCGATCTCTTTATGCCGAGCGCGGGCTGCATGCGCGTGAAATCCACAGCAACATGCCGGCGGAGGAAATTGAGGATGTGCTCCAGGACCTACGCCGGGGCCGGATCGATTGCATCGTTCAGGTGCGCATGCTTGGCGAGGGATTTGACCATCCGAACCTGAGCGTGGCCGCCATCTTCCAGCCCTTCCGGTCGCTGTCGCCCTATGTCCAATTTATCGGAAGGGTAATGAGGGTGATCCACCAGAACAATCCCCAACACCCGGACAACCGGGGTGTGGCGGTCTCCCACGTAGGGCTGAACATCGACCGTCATTGGGAGGATTTCCGGCGGATCGACCAGGAGGACCAGGAACTCATCCAAGGCTGGCTTGAGGCGGGTGACGAGCGTCCCCCGGCCGATGAACCGGGCCGTCGAAGACGCCTGACACCGGACATGGTTGTTCAAAACGAGATCATCAGCCACTTCATCGAGCAGGCGTACCTCGATCCGATGGATGACGCCGTGATCGACGATCTCGTCGAGGAATTCCGGAGACGCGGTCTCGATCCCGAGGCCCTCGGGTTGTCCCGCGAAAACCTCCGCCAGCGCCTCATCCAAGCCCGCACCCGCGAGAGCATGGAGCCCCGGGAGATACCGGTCACGCCCCAGCGTCGTCGTCAGGAGGCCCGCCGAAGGCTCAACGAGCGTTCGCGGGCCCTGGCCAGCCGCATTCTGAACGCCCTCGGCGCGTCCATCAACGGCCGCAACATCGTCCTGGCCTACCCCGAGCTGCGAAGCGCCAACAACTATGCGGCGGTCATTATGATCGTGAACGGAGCCGTCAACGAGCGGCTCGAGGCGGACGGCGGTACCCGCGGCGATATACCGCTGGAGCGGCTGGAGGAGGTTCTGGAACAGATCGACCAGATCGGGGACGATGTCCAGGCCCAAATCCAGGAGCGCCTTTCAAGGAGATGACCGATGCCCAAGCTGAAACGCCTTCTCGTATCCGCCTGCTTCGAAACCGCCCAGCGGCGGAGGCACTGCTCGCGGAACCAGGAGCACGTTATCTGCCAGGGTGACAAGTGTCTGGTCATCAAGGAGAACATGTCGAAGAACAACTACTGCATGGAGTGCGCAGCGTTGATACTTCAGAAAGCCAAGGAAGAACTCGATGTATTGGAGCACGAACTGGATAGAAAGGACGACGTTCCCCACATAGATATTGAATCGGAGCAGGAACTGTGACTGGAACCGGAACTTGTCCTTCATGTGTGGCGGAGTGATGTGATGCCGAAATCGTTGCCCAAACCCTTAAGAAAACAGCGAGAGGTCCTTTACCTGCCCGTGACGGGCCACTCTGCGGTTCTGGGCACTGCAGGGAGTGGGAAGACGACGCTGGCCCTTTATCGTGCCGCCTATCTCTCCGCCGCCGACATGCACAACCAGGTGTGCCAGTGGGCCAAGCAGCCGTACCTGAACACACTCCTCGATCTGCTCTTGGATCGGGGCTTCCGTGTCTATCTGACTTCTGATCATGGCAACCTCGAGGCGGAAGGTTGCGGTCGTCCATCCGAAGGGGCTGTGGCGGACCTGCGCGGCGAACGAGTCCGCATCTATCCAGACGCGACCCTTCGCGGAAAAGTGAAAGAACGCTTTCCAGCCGCGTTGGAATGGGGAACCGTTGGTCTCCCGGAGGACTACCTCGCCCTGCTGGCCCCTGCTCGGCAGGCGTTTGTCCAAGAAAAGCAGCGCACCGTGAGCCATGGCGGCGTTTCAGTCGAGGAACTCATCGTCCCTCTGATCCAAATTGAGAGGAGGGGCGAATGACCAGACGGACCGACCAGATCGGATTCAGTCAACGGGTGCGTCTGGAATGGCTTGAGCAGACGGCCAACCTGATCCTGGCAGGGAATAACAAGGCTGCGGTCAACGATGCCTTGCAGGAACTGCTGAAGGACAAAGTGTCAGTAGGAGGCAATTCCAAAGGCTCAAACCGCAATAAAATCATTAGTATTTTGCGAACAGTGTGGGTAAATCCCCCGGAAGAACTTGTTTCACTGCGAGATGACGGCCTAAATTTCCTATCATCTCAGTCCGCCGCACTCAGTCCTCATCACTTGAGCGTAGCGATTCACTGGGGGATGGCCATGGCCGTCTACCCGTTCTGGTCGGGTGTAGCCACCCAGACCGGCCGTCTTCTGAGGCTTCAGGGCTCCGCTGCCGCGGCTCATGTCCAGCGCCGGGTTCGCGAGCAATACGGCGAGCGGGAAACTGTTTCCCGAGCGGCCCGCCGCGTGCTGCGTTCGTACCTGGATTGGGGCGTACTTCAGGAGACCGGCGCAAAGGGCATTTACTCCGCCGGGACAACGCTGGCTGTTGAAGATTCCCGACTGATCGCATGGCTGGCCGAAGCATCCCTCCACGCCCGCGCCAACGGCTCGGCTCCGCTGAAAGATCTGATCGACAGCCCGAGCCTCTTTCCGTTCCGAATCAAGCCGGTCCACGCCGAAAACCTCGTGGCCGCGTCATCCAGACTCGATCTTCTCCGCCACGGGTTGGACGACGACCTCGTCATGTTAAGGAAACCGACGACGAAAGGAGGTGCGCCATGACTATGGCAAATGGCGAACGAACCTATCAATTTAAGGCATTGACGGACTTGTGGACAGGGTCGGTAACTCTTGAAGAACGGAACGGCCAGATGAAGGAAAAAACTGGACCGGACCGTCTTATCACCACCGGCCTGCTCGGCTCCATCCGCTGGTGGTTCGAGGTGTTGGTGCGCGGTCTGAACGGCAATGCCTGCGACCCAACCGATACGAAATGTGAAGATCGCAACCATTGTGTTGTCTGCGAACTATTCGGCTGCACCGGCTGGGCGCGGAAGTTCAGATTTGAAGTTCTGGACAAGGATGGCAATATCCGAGAGGCCAAAAACAATGCCGAAACGAAAATCTCACCTCAAATAGAGAAAGACGAAAAGTTCAGTCTTTGCTTCACACCCCTCCGCCCGATCCGCGTGGAAGAGTGGACACTCTTGGACGCCACCCTTCGCCTGATCGCCAAATATGGGGCCATCGGCGGCAAGACGGTATTCAAGCCAACGGACGAAACTAAACGGAAGGAAGCAATGCATCATCAGGACTACGGCATCGTTGAGATTTGCAAAGTCGATCCGCTGATAACGAATCTGAACCTTACAGAACTAGAAAAGTACGTTCGCGAGGAGCGCTGGAGAAAACCGGAATCGAAAGCAAAAGATGCTGATTTGGCTTGGGCGTCGCTCAAATTCTTCTGGTTTGTTGGGCAGAAGACACTAACGCGAGAGAACACCAGCGCCAGTTCATTTAACAAGGTGCTTGGCAGAAAAGAAAGCAAGGCGTGCTGTGATTGCGGTCAAGTCCACAATCCGCCGAACAAGTGCCCAAAAACAAAACGACACCCAAAGCGAGAGAGCGAACATCTTGTCAATCGCAATGATGAAATATCCAAGTGGCTTGCCGGCTCAGAGCAGGAGAGCAAGAAGGTCTTCAGCTTCATGAACCCCGCAAGAACTTTCGGCTTCGTAAAACCCGGACTGATCGATTTCAACGCCATGAAGCAACGTCTGACGAACGCTTGGGGGCAGAACGGCTGGGATTTTCTCACCGGAGACAAGATCATCGGCCAACTATTCGACGGGAAGGAGGACCGCTCATGAGCTTCGATTATTACGCCTCCCTGGCCGAAAACAAAGCATGCCCGAAACGGGTGAACGAGTCCGGACTCGCTTCCGGCTTTGGGGATGGATGCGTGGTCTGGTCCTGCCAGGATAGGCCGCAAGACAAGAAAGCGCCTGACCCCAAAAACGAATCTCGCCGATGCTACATGAAACTGGCGGCTGAACTGGAGCTCAATCCCCCTCCGGACCTTCATCTTGAGCCGGACCATGCTTCCCTGCCGGATTCGAACTGGTTCATAATCGACGTTTCTTTCACACTGGTATCACCCTGGTACTCGAAGGACGACCGACCCTTCCACGTGCTGGATAACCCGGTCCGCAAGGACAGGGTATTCGGTATGCCGTTCATGTCCGCAGCATCCTGGAAGGGTCTTCTTCGGTGGGCCTGTAGGATGCAGGCGGGCTTGTCCGTCCATCTTGATTCGCACGACATGAAAATGAATGGCTGGAGGGACCCTTCCTGGATTCTCCATCTCTTCGGCAACGAGAAAGGAGAGGATGAGCAATTCCGCTCCGGAGCCCTTGCTTGTTACCCGACTTGGTTCAACAAAATCGGCTTTGAGGTGATCAATCCCCACAGCCGTACCCGCCGGGCCGGGACTCAGCCCATTTACTATGAGGTCGTCCCGGCAGGAACGACAGGGAGGCTACAGCTACTTTATGCGCCCCTGCCGGGGGAAATCGAACGCGACAAAGTGTCGCCGGCTGACTTCATCGACGGCTTCATCGACAGCATCAAGGCGCTTCTCGAAACGTACGGCATCTCCGCCAAACGCACCGCCGGCTGGGGCACTGCGAGGATCGATTATGAGAAGTCAAAATTGCGGTATTTGGAAGGCGGCTGTCTGAGTGAGCTCGTCAGCCAAAACACTGATGTGCCGTCGTTCGAACAACCGAGGGATGAATTCATGAAATTGATGACTGAACAAGGTGATCCAATAAGTGTCCTGCTCGGTGCGGATGGTAAACTGATCAGTAAAACACAATTCAAGAAGCTCGCTGATAAGAAGCCATGCACGAATCAAGAGCTAGAGACATTCAGGGAGTGGTATGATCAACACGGTAGCGAATATAAGAAGCATCTAAGTGCAGACGGTGCTTGCCAGTCAGCGCTTAAGATAAGAGGAATAAGCTTTAAGGAATTCCTGAATGCCCGGAAAGGAGGCGACCAATGACGGAATTTTCTCATCCGGACACGTTGCGGCAATATCGCCCTTTGCTTCTGGCGTGTGAGGCCATCGGCTGGCTTCATATGACCGGCAAGGCCAAGATCGATTTCCTGCGGGAGCACGGTGGCCAGAAGAACAATTATGACTACAAAAAGTGGCATGAGCAGGAGAACCCGCCGTTTCCCTGGGATGACCTGCTGCAATGGGTGAAGGGCAAATTCGGCCTGGGGAATAACGCGTGGCCCGACTCATTGACAGCCTTTCTCACTGAGCATGCAGAGGGTAAGTCAAAACCGAATCTTGTCGGCTTGCTCCAAGCCGGCCACGCTATGGCGTCGGGTATCGAGAAGAATCTGCCGGCGGCCACTTCCGCGTATCTGGGCCAGGATGTCACCCACATGTGGTTGTCCACGGCCTTCGGCCATCCGGTCCGCAACCTTCTGGCCGATCCGCCTGAACTGCTCTCCGATGCTGGCTGGAAAGACCTGATTGAGCGTATCGAGGGGCTCCTGACCGAACTGAAGACGCTTGGCAACAACGGTTCCCCAACGGAAGACATTGATGACTGGTGGCGTTGGCGCGATGGGGCGGTGGGTCCCGAAGGATGGCTGCGCAAGGCGTTTACCGGCACCCTGGCCGAAACCAGATTGCCGAACAATGATGTCACGCTGTTTGACCAGTCCTATGTCGCGGCCGCCTTGTTCAAGAGCGCCGCGGCCGGTGCGATTCTGGAAGGCAGCTCGTTTTCCTGGTCTAGCGATAAACTAAAACAAGAGACCTGTTGGCGGCTCTTGACCATCGGGATCGGTGCGGACCACTACGAGGCCCGGGCGGTGAAGATCGGCGACTGGACCGGAGCACGCCTTGCGCTGGACGAATTTTTCACCAGAGTCTGCAAACTCGTTGAGGTCGATCTGGCTGTAGGCTCTCTGCTGTATCGGGACGGCGAGACCTGTGTCTTTTCGTTCCCAGGGGAGCGATTCGGCCATGACAAACAAGGGTACCAAGGCGGTGATTTGCAGATCACCGATTGGGAAGGCTGGCTGGCTGAACAGATGGACGGCTATGCTCGTGAGGCCAAGTTTGAAACACCTCCCTATTGCCATATCAGTGAGCCCTCCCGCTCTCTTGTAGGGATGACGGCGGAAATCCGGAAGGCGCGGGAGACGATGGTCGTGCCGCTGCACCGCGATTGGCAAATTCCCGGGAAGGATTCGTCGGACGGCCATGTCTGCCCGATTTGTCTTGTGCGCAGAAGCAAGAAAGAGATAGTTGATGGAGAAGAAAAACTCCCCAGCAAGGAAAAGCCATGCGAGATTTGTAAAGAGCGGCGGACCGGACGCCTCAATTCGTGGCTTGTGGACAAGGAAAATTCTGACTCCATCTGGATCAGCGAGGTGGCGGATGCCAATGACCGCGTCGCCCTCGTCACCATGAGCCTGGATATCGAGCCGTGGCTTGACGGAACCCGCCTGGATGCGCTCAGGACCCAGGCCATTCCGGAATGGCGGAAGTTCAATCCTATCTTGAAAAACAATCCAAACCCCATCGACCCCTCCACCTGCTTTGACAGCCTCTTTCAGTATATCAAAAGAAAACTCCCATCCTTTGACAGAAACGATCCGGTGTTGCCCAACCTCCATGAGGGGTACCAGCACGAGAAAGATTGGCCATATTTTTTCTCCAAAATCGTCGAGGATCGCACCGACTCGCCTCAATGGAGCGACCTCAACGAGAATACACGCGCCGCATGGCTCGCTCATCAGTTGTTCTGCAAGCTCGCCTCGCCTGGCCGTATCTATCGCTTCTGGCGGCAGGCCGAGGATTTCTTCAAAGCCTTGCTTGCCGAATTCCGCGATATAGCTGCCGCAGACCAGAACCGCCGGCGCGTGCGCCGTTTGGTTATCAAGCCCGATAACGGTTCTTCCGGTTCGTGGGTAGACCGGCAGACTTACAACGGACGGTATGAGGATGCTCCTGTAAGTCTGTTGTATCGGGCACAGACCAATGATTTTCTCACCATCTGCAACCTGGCCCGACTTCTGAAACCGGAGCATGACAAGGATTGCCTGCGCGGGATCACTCTGGAGTTGAAAGCGGACGATAGCATGGACACCAAACGACTTGTGGTGCATTCGGCAGCAGACGATGGAGGCGCTCTGGGCGTTTATCACCCGGTGATCCCCCTTGAGCTTTCCCCGATGCGCTTTCGGGTCCTTCTGCCGCTTGAAGCCGCATCCGCGTGTGTGGACCGGGCAATTGAAAAGTGGCAGGAACAATTAGGCCGCGTATGGGACCGGCTGCCGCTTCGGGTCGGGGTTGTGGCATTTCCGAGGATGACGCCGTTTCAAGCTGTGATCGAAGCGGTGCGGAACATCGAGAGCGATCTGGATGTCGGGGAGAACCCTGAAACCTGGCGGGTAGCGGGATGTGAAACGCGGGAAGGCGTCACCGCCCTCAGCCTCAAGTCGCTCGATCATCGGCAAGAGATTCTTCAAACCATACCCATCAGACTCCCCGATGGACGGGATGACGTGTTCTATCCCTACCTTGCCGTGGAAGACAAGCAGGTCCGTTTCTCTCTGGATTTTCAGCATCCCAACGGCCAAGTCTTTCGACACGCGAAGGATTTGCGAAGCGGGGACGGGGTTCTCGTTTATCCCTCGCTTATTGCAACAATTTTCATGGATAGCACGGCCAGGCGGTTCAAACCTTTGAGCCGTAGACAGCTTACGGAATGGCTGCGGATGCGCGATCTCTGGCGGCTGATGGATCGGCATGCACAAAGCCAGACCGCCCTCCGCGGCGCATGGTCGGAGCTTATCGAGCGGCGCGGAACCTGGCAAGGGCCGGATGGGACATGGTTCGAGGGAGGGAAGACTGCCTGGCTCGATCTCGCCCGCGCGGTGTTCCATGAACGTCTGGGTGTTCGAGGCGCTTGCCTTGAGACGTTGGTGCAAGCCGCCGGGGACGAGCTCTTAGACTGGAGCCTGGAATGGCACATGAGCGTACTAAAAAAGCAAGTGTCCGGAGGTGACCGATGACAACAAACAATCAGAGTTTCGTGACATTTCCGTTTGTCGGCATGGCGCTCGATCCCATCCATGTCGGTACAGGCGGAACTCGGCTGGGCAGGGTGGACAACACCATCGTGCGCGATCCGGTCACGCGGATACCGAAGGTTCCTGGCTCGAGCATCGCGGGAGTCATGCGAGCTTACACGGCCATGGCAAAGGGGAAATACCCCAACTGCGCGGGCCTTGGTCAGCCGGAGCGCGACGGTGGAGGTGGCCACTGCGGGAAAACCGATTGTCCTGTGTGTACCGTGTTCGGCTTTGCCAAAGGCATAGGCTCAAGTGGCGGTTTCGCGGGACTGGCGGCATTCAGCGATATGCATGTGCTGCTCTTTCCCGTGGCGTCGCAATTGGGGCCGCAGTGGATCACGTGTCCAATGGCATTGCGGCAAACCAGCATCGCGGAATTCTCAGAACTGGCTGACTTGCCTGAGCAGCAGGTCGTTTACCGCAAAGCGGACGAGGCGGCAGCTCAGCCATCATTGAATCTCGTCTGGCTTCTTCTGCCGGTCAAGACGGATTGGCAGCCACTGAGCAAGATTGCTCAAAAGATCGAAGCGCTGGGGATACCGGGTTACATCATCAGCCGTTTGGGGGTCGTCTCCGACAAGCTGTTTACGCACATCGTGAACAGCAACCTCGAAGTACGGACCTCGGTCGCCATCGATCCGGCCACTGGAGCGGCCGAGGAAGGAGCGCTGTTTACCTATGAAGCCCTGCCTCGAAGCACAGTGCTTTTCTGGGAGGTAACCTGCCGGAATCCCAAACACTTTAAAATCAATCAAGATGATGTGAAGGCGGTCGACTCACCTGAGAAAGTCAGAGATGTTGTTACTGATGCCAATTCTTATTTGGAACATCTCGGCATCGGCGGAATGGGAAGCCGGGGCATGGGACGGCTGCGTGTGCTGAAGATGAAGGACCTTTCCGATGCGGATAAGACAGGAAAGGAGGTCTCGTGATGGACGCTCCGACCTTCGAAAACCTGGACCTCGCTTGTGCCAAGGTGGGTAAAACTATCGCGGAGAGGCCGTCAAAGGAGCTTGAGAACCTCATTACGAGCGCGCTCGCTGTTCTGGAAGAGCAAGGAATTTATGCCCTATTTCTTTTTCTAAAAACGCGAGGCGGCAGTGGGGCCGAAAATGTCAACCAGAAGATTTATGAGTTCCTGAAAGTGACGCCACAGCAGGCCCCTTTACTTTCTGGCGATGCCGATGTCTTTACCTCCCTTCAGCAGATGGCCACGGACCTTGACAAGCTACTGCTGTCACGGGATCTGGTCCGGCAGACACTCGTCTATGCCCGCTATCACGCGCGAGTGCCACAAAAGAGTGAGGTGCGAACATGACCTGGACGGCACTTCGATGGGTCTGGCAACTGGAAGCGCCGCTTTTCGTCGGCATGCCTCCGGCAGGGGCGTTGAACCGCTGTAGACCCTATGTCCCGGCGCGGGTGCTTCGGGGATCTGTGACCGCTGAGATATCCCGATCAAGAAACGGTGAAAGCTTTCCGGATTACGGCAAACTTGGATGGGAAGTCGCCCTCAACTGCCGTTTCACCTACCTCTTTCCGGCCGAGAAACGGGGCGACAAGTTCTTGGCTTGGATGCCGACATTCAAAAAGATGAGAGGCGTCCAATGGTACTGCCACGGCGGCAAGGAAAGTCTGTCGGATCGTGACTTCAGACGTCGTCTGCTGGACACACGGGCCGGCACCGCAATCGCTCCCGAATCGGACTCAGCGTCTGAAGGCACACTCCGGGAGACAGAATGTATCAATCCCTGGTGGCGTGATTCCAACTGTCAGGGGGAAACGAATGCCATGCTGCTCTTAGGGTACGTCTTTTTGAGAAACAACGGCTTTCGCAGGCAATTGGACAGTATCGATACCCTCTTTGTCGGAGGCGACACCAGATACGGTCTTGGGAAAATATGCCGTGTGGGGTGGCACCAGGTATCCGGTGACTTGTCCGTCTTCGGGAAACCAGTTCATCTGGATAGAGAGCATCCCGAAATACAGAGCGACATCGTTTGGGGACATGCCTTGGAAGGTGGCCAGCATCAAATCCATGGAATGCAGGGAGCGAAAGAGCTTCTTGGCGGTTGGGACCAAGGTAGCCCGTGGAGAGGAGCACTTACGTGGGCTCCTGGCTCATTTCTGGAACGTACAGTGGCCTGGTCGATAGACAACTATGGATACTGGATGCATCAGGACAATAAATAGCCGATGTTTGCGACAGGTTTGCGACACAACTTGCGACAAACTCACGACTCGACTTGCGACACCTCTCTTTGGTAAGGGTAGATGGGAAAATGAGATTGTCAGGATTTCCGGCCTGCCGGGGGCCACATGCTCTTTGATAGACCATTGAATCACAACGGTTTTCGGTTAACAGCCGGAGAACGGGAACGGTTATGAAGAGGGTTGCACATGGGGAGCCATTTTTGTGTCTGGCCTCTCAATTACCACACTTGGCTTCAGCCAGGAAATCCAACGTACCCAAGTATACCGCACATGGTTTGCCTAACCTGGTTAGCGATATTGTAGCATATCTAGGGGCCTATGTCAAGAGCTTGGTTGCCAAGTTCTGCCCAGTGGGGCGATTTCCTTTCGTGCTTCCCCGGCGGTCTGGTATGGGTCTAGCATAGTCTCTGGTCTTCCCCAGCCCAGCCTATGCTAATGAGAAATGGGCGAGCGGGTATGACACCATGAGGCTGATAGCAATGAGTCGCAAGTCCATCGTGTTCACTGTGAAGAGTGCCAGTGCCGCACGTGAAGGGCGCAAGACCCAGACGAGACGCGTCATAGTACCACAACCTCCCGGTGGATACGAGTCCCCAACGGAGGAGTCCGCTGGACTGTGGTTCTGGCACAAGAGCTACGGAGACATCGAGCATTGGCCAGATGACGGTCTGGCATGTGCCTATGGTAGCCCCGGTGATGTCCTATCCATACGAGAGGCGTGGGCAGTAGACAGGCAGTATGATGGACTGCCGCCATCTCTGATTCCGCCGGAAGCCGCAATCTGGTATCCCGCTGACGACGAGAAGCCGGAATGGGCCGGACGAACCCGAAGTGGCAGGGGAATGCCGCTGTGGGCTGTGCGCATGGCCGTTCGTATCATCAATGTGCGTCCTGATCATCTGCAGTCTATCAGCCAGGACGATGCTCTAGCTGAAGGAGTTCATGGCGGCACGACAGCGTATGCTGGAGTATGGGATAGGATTAACGCGTGTCGAGGATACACGTTTGAATCGAATCCCTGGGTCTGGGTGATAGACTTCATTCTGAACAGCCGACACGACAGGTGATCTGAGTCGCCTAGCGGTACGATGCCTCCGATGGTCTGTACACTTCCCCGTCGTTGTCTTTGGGTGCGCCGTCAGGCACCGAGACAGGGAGGTCTCCTTCATCCAGATGGCGAAAGACGTTAGGGGGTGGACGACGCTTGGCACACATCCGACAGTGGCATCTCATGCACGTCCACCCCGACGTTCTCAAGTGAACCTTTGAACCATAAGTTATACTGTTATCTCTATGGCTATCTAAGCCCTAACTTAGGCTGAAGCCTGTGCAACAACATTATGTACTGTAAGTTCAAAGGTTCACTCGTCTTCGTGTATGAGACCTAGTCCAAACCAGTAGTACCGGCCTTTGTTGCTCCGTTTGCGGATAAGACGCTCTCCTCCCTGACGTTCCCGCAGGGCATTGGCGAACGCCTTCTGCGACAATCGCTCTTCATTATTCTCTTGACAGTAGTGGCAGTACGCTTCATATAGCTCCGTGGCCCCAACTCTGGCCTCTGGCGAGAACTCACACCGCTCCGATAGGAAGTCAGATAGAACATCCATGTCCTCACGGTATCTTTCGGTGGCCAGTTGTGCCGCCTCTGGAATGCGTAGGCCATCTTTCTGCCAATGCAGGCATCCTTCCACGGCCCATCGGAGTATTCCTGGCAATTCCCTGCGGAGCTTGTCCTGCAATGTCAGGTCTATCGCGTTCTCGGGAATAGCCACAGGAAACGGGATGACGCAGAGTCGTCGCCAGATGGCCAGCGATGACTCCGTGACGACCGGAAGATGGTTGGTGCCGAGGAACAGCTTGAACTGCGGCCGGTACTCGATGGCTGACTTCCAGACCGCTCTGGCGGCAATCGTATCGGAGCCTGTCAACTGCTTCAGCGTCACCTCTGCCAGACGAGACCCCGACTCGATCTCTACAGCAGATACGAACCGCGCTCCCGCAAGCTTCGCGATATCATCGCTGTGGGACGAATCGCCTCGACGCTGAACGATAGTGCGGAAGTCCATTTGTACTGCAAAACAGCCCATCAGATAGCGTATGGTCTCCAGGAATGTACTCTTGCCGTTTCTGCCACTGCCACACAAGATGAAGGCTTTCTGTTCGCGGGTATCACCTGTCAGAGTGTATCCCACTATCCGTTGCAGGAAATCTGTCATTGATCCTCCCTCGATTTTGTGGACACCCAACTCATGCAGCTAAAGGCTGCGCCCACTGCCTCTCGAAGTCGGCCGGACTCATGTAGCCCAGACTCGAGTGAAGCCTCTTCCTGTTGTAGAACGCCTC
>Ga0208826_1001551_pt1 | contig 18987 bp, 12 predicted proteins | sample AD_UKC115_MetaG_FD_184451 | JGI IMG/M metagenome (GOLD analysis project Ga0208826, IMG submission 184451) | Active sludge microbial communities of municipal wastewater-treating anaerobic digesters from Hong Kong - AD_UKC115_MetaG (SPAdes)... | ecosystem: Engineered > Bioreactor > Anaerobic >...
GCAATCCTATCCCTACTCTCAACAACATACTACGCCCATCCTTATGTTTGTGGCTGATAATCCCGCTGAATTATCTTGTTACTACCCATTACTTTCTCCCTACTACCACTTACTTTTTTTCTTCTTCGACACTACCAGACTAACTTCGTTGAGCTCCCTACGGTCGGTTCGTGCGGTTGCATGGGCCCAACGTTTTCGGGTATGGCCAGTAAGGGATTGCGGGCGATTTCCTATCAAGTTACAGTGAACATTGAGGCGGGCTACAAACCTTCGCATACCTCTGAAACCCTTGTTGGCTATACCGCATGTTATGTGCTGGGCGTTATTTATCATCTTGAGATTTATTGTATTTTTCAACAATCACTTTCGCTTTATCATAATCCAAATTTGAAATAATCACTTTAACCGAACCTAAACCATCCCATGGGAAATTCAGGGTACCTGTAATTTCATTTTTTAAGAATGCTTTAATACCTTCATTTTCTAAAAAGTCCTTGACCATTTCTGCTTGCCAAACAATACCACTATAAATCTCAATAAGAAAATCTTCTTTTGTTTTTTTCATTGGATATTACATTTACTTTATTATAAATCTTTCAGGGATGAAACAGTCTTTAAATTATACTTGTCTATTTGGTAAGTGTGTCTTTTCGCCTTGCACATAACGGTTTGCGTGTATGTGCAGTAGCGGATTAGGAGCATTTTCCTGTCCGTTTAGCACAAAGTTTCTTAGAAGCACAGACCTTCGATTTACCACTTCGCCCGCTATTGCCACATACACGCTGTTACCACCAGTGCTTCCTTGTCTGCCGTGGTTTGTCGGTCTATTTGTTGTTGTTTCTCTCATTGTCTTTTGTCGTGCGGTGGCGCATTTTTTAAAATTTCTTTTTTCTTGTGGTGGCTTTGCAAGCTCTTTGACAAAGCTTTGGTCTGCGCTTGGGCTTGTGCGGCTTTGGCAATGTGCTTGCAAATGGCGTGGGCTTATCATTTTATCTCATTCCTTCTATTTTCTTCTTTCGTCTTTATTAACTCGAGTTTTTCCTTACCGTATTTCTTTTCATACCAAAGTCTTGTTTGGTCAAGCAACCTTTCAATGGTCGTATTCAGGTGTTTCATTTCTTCTTCATTGGTACATAAGTAAAGTCTGTTCTCTTCTTCATATTGTTTTGCTTTTTCGTTCCAGCGTTTGCGATATTCTGCATCCGTCATAAGCCCAAGATGTTCAATGATAACATTATCATACTCTGGTAATATGAAGTCTGGTAAAGCGTTCTGAATATTGTCGTCCGGCAATTCGTATTCGTACAAAATACCCAGTCTATGAAATTCATTTGCAATTAGCATTTCGGATTTCGATCTGACTAATTCACCATTGTTGGTTTGAAAGACTCTTCCGTCTGAACGGTAGTCACCTTTGTCTTCAATGTTTACTTTTGGTGTGTTGATTTCAATCTCATACACACTTTCAGCCTCTTTTACCAGACTGCTGTCATAAGACAGCTTTAAGAAATTTGATTTCTCATAAGTTTTTGGACTTCCGAATAGCGTTCTGTTTTTACTATTTGAAATAACAAGATGATATTTTGCTCTTGTCATAGCAACATAGAAAATGCGTTTTTCTTCCTGAGTATATATTCTTTCCAGGTCTTGATTTGTTATACTTGCTCTCCAAGTTGCATGGCTTAATCCTTGAACAACTTTCCTCCATTCAATAAGGTGACTGTGGCTTTTTGGTTGTTCATGTGGAGAATTGCCTTCCTCCATACCTACAACAATTACCGTGTCAAATTCTTCTCCTTTTTGGCTGTGAATAGTTGATAGGATAACCCTAATACCACCGTTTGCAGAGGTATTGAAATGTTTCAAATTACTAATTGGTTCTTTTTCTAGTAACTTACATAAGTCTTCAAATTCAGTTTTTTCAATGCCGGTTATTCCATCATCCGTTTGTATTGAAGCTATTTCTTTTAGGAGTGCACCAGCAGATAAGATACTATTACTTTGAATTTTCTGACCAAGCTTTCCTTCTACAGAATCGCCAAATTCTTGACCCGAATCTGCTCTGTGAAAAAGGTTCGCAGCTTGCTCAACGATTTTTCTGATTTTGGGGCTTGCTAATAAGCCTCTTGCTGTATCTCCTTCAAATTTGTAAGGAATACCATTTTTTAATAGCCCTCTTTCAATATTTGCTAACAAATGCCATTTGCGTGCTAAAATACCTACTGTAGCCGGTTTAGGTGGGTCTCCTGAGATTTCTAATGCAAGTGCTGCTTTCACAACAGCAGTAATAGTTTCAGCTTCCAGATTGTCATTTTCATTATTCAGGAAATAAACACTTTGGTCTTCTGTTGATCTTTTGTGGTCATATTCAACTCTTAGACCTTGGAGTTCACCAGCTCGTTCCAAAAATCCTTGTGACATTCTTACCAGCTTTGGAAAGCAACGATAATTTTTTGAAAGGTAATAACTGGCAGTGTTCGGGAAGTCAACTTCAAAACGTCTTAGGTTATCTGGATCAGAGCCCTGCCAAGAGTAAATAGATTGATAGGAATCCCCTACAACAAATAAGTTAGCCTGTTGACCGAGTAATTGTAAAAGGGTTGCTTGTGCAGGTGAAGTGTCCTGATACTCATCACAGAAAATCCATTTGAAACGATTACTCCATCTTTGTGCCTGGTCTATGTTTTCTCTAAGAATTCGAATTGCCTTTACAATAGCTTCTCCATAATCAATTGCATTGTTTTCACGTAACATGGAAACATAAGCAAGATAAAATTTGGCAAACTTTGCCATTAAGGGATTCTCAAAATTTAAAACCTCTATTTTCCCCTCAAGTTCCTGTTCGTTTATGAGACCATTTTGAGCATAACCTAATAAGGTTAAGGCATCCTCATCATTCAAGGTGTTTTTATTTATTCCTGCACTTTGTCTTGCCTTTTCAATGAATTCAAGTTGTAAAGTAGGATTTTTTTCATCTAAGAAATTTGTTTCCAGGTCTTTCTCAGAATCATCCTGACGGATTATTCTCATAGCTAACTTATGATAAGTCAAGACGTTTCTGTGCATAGCATAAGCCTTATCACCGCCTAATTCACTTTCGATACGTTCATACATTATATTCATAGCTTTATTAGTGAATGTAAGTGCCAAGACCTCTTCAGGTTTTGCATTGTGATTATGAACTAATCTTACAAGCCTTTTAATAAGGACATGGGTTTTCCCTGACCCGGCAGCTGCCCGCACTAAAATTCTTTTTGATGGGCTATCTACAATGGCTCTTTGTTCAGGTGATAATTCATAGGAAGCATAAGGAAGTCCACCCCAAGAGTAAGATGATTCAATGCTTTCACCGGCAAGAAACTTTCTTACTGATTCCACAACAACATCACCGGTGTCAATTACTGTTGTTGTTTCAGGTAAGCTTTTTAATAAAGATTTTCCATACCGTTTTGTATATATCCGAGGGTCTGTAATTATTGTTGCTCCATAGTCCTTCTCTGAACGTATAAGCCTTCCATACATTTGTCGTAAGTGTATGAAAGTGCTAGGAACAACATATTTTGCAAAGTAATCTCTGTCATGTCCACCAGCTTCATAGAATTTCTTTTTTGCGATTTGTACCGGGTGGTTGTGATATTCAAATGGCAGACGTGTTACAACCAAAGAAGACAGTGCTGCGCCTTGAATATCAACTCCTTCCCAAAATGAACGAACTCCAAGCAAGACAATTTTTTCGCCTTTGCGTGGAGCATCCCTCAGTCTGTCAACCAAAGCGGATCGATTTCCGTCTTTTTGAGAGATAACAGTAATGCCGGTATTGTTTAACAATGCTTGCAACCTTGGTTTTATTTCTGTCATGATTAAATTGGAAGTAAATAACACCAGCATCCTCCCATCGGAAACAATTGCTTGTTTGGCTATATGTTTAGCTTGTTCCTCAATGTAATAAGGGTCTATTTTTAATTTTGGGTCGGCCAATGGCATATCATGAGGGACAGCCAAAAGAGCTTGTTTCTTATAATCAAAGGGAGAGGGGAATATACCCGTTACAGGAGCCGTATTTATATCTGATGAGTCTAATCCCAATCGGATGCACACTGGATCAAAACCTCCTGCCACAGATAATGTGGCTGAAACAAATGCTTCATGTTTAAATTTTGGATGGAAATTTGTTCTTAACCAACCTGCAATATCAATTGGAGTGCTATGAAGTATAAAAATCCAATTAAATTCTTTTGAATCATTTGCATTTCCTTTAGCTACTGCCTCACCCCAATGTACCCAATCATTCTTTTTCTCAAATAAATCGGATAGTCCGGTATTATTTTCATTCAATCGCTGCTCAAATGATCCTAACGAGCTATAAAGTTTGGCAGGAATACCTGATAAGGTTTGGAATGCCTCTAACAGATTCCTGGTCTTGTTTGTCAATTTAGAAATGACTACACTGAGAAGTTTGGTATCCTCAAAAATAGAGGGAATCCAAAAGTCACTTAATTCAAATGGTATGGGGTAATCTGGATCAGCGTCAGTTATGTTGGTCAGCAAATCTCTCAGCCGTTTTAATGCATTAGCACACCAACTATTTAAAGCAATCTCATATTCAAAAAGTGCTTCATTAAAAGCTTTGATTAACTCATTGTTCTCTCTTTCCTTGTGCTCAGTCAGTGGTCTTAATAAGCCTTGAATTTTATCGTTTCTATCACGTTTTAATAGAGAATTTAATTCTCCTTGAAGTTCAAATGGTTTGAAGTGTTTCGTCAAAACTTCGGTAACAACATTTTCTATGTTGTGTGCTTCATCTACAATCAGCGTATCAGGACCTTCATTGTTTTCACCGGAGCTTTGGGAAATTAAAACGACATAAGAATGGTTAGCAACCACCAAATCCGCTTTCGATGCAAGTTCTTTTGCTTTATTGAGTGGGTCAATATCTGACCACTCACCACGTAAAGAAGGCGGAGCCATATCTCTGGAGAGTAAACGAGAAAGTTTCCAATTGCCTAAATGTTCAACTTCACTTAACCAACCTGTTTTCGTTATCAATAACCAATGTAGAATACTTGCCAAATAATATACATCGTTAGTAGATTCTATATGTTCATCAATGGAATCAAGAATATCAGCATAAGATTGAAGGCATACATAATTGCTCTTCCCTTTTATTATGGTTGCTGTTTTCTTTATGCCAATATGTGATAGGGCATTAAAAACAATGGGTATATCTTTAAACCACACCTGGTCTTGAAGAGCTTTCGTATGAGTTGCAACATAGATTTTATTCTTCGATAAAAGCGAAGGAACTAAATAGCCAATTGTTTTACCAATACCTGTGCCCGCTTCAAGCACAAAAGGTTTTGAGGATGACATACATTCCTCAATTTTTTGACTGAATGCAATCTGTTCCTTACGTTCTGCATAGCCAAAAGTACTGAGCTGACTTAAAACCCCGCCATTTTTTAAGATTTCCAAAGTGGAAACATCATCAGAATTGCCTCCCGCTTTTTCTGTGCTCGAAATAGAGACTGGAGCTAATTTTTCATGATAAGCTTTTATAAGCTTAATTGTTGTATCTGAATCGTATTCTTGGTTTGTGGGAAAGAATATATTGAGCCATTCTTCCGAAAGAAAATCAGAATTAAAAACATCGAAGGAGTCAATAATAAATTTACCTTCTTTCCCTTTTGATTGGTTCTTCAGAAGTTTTTTTAATGAAAACCTTAATTCATCAGAAAGATCAGTTTTCCCAAATTCTACTAATGTATTTAGGATTGAAATTTCTGCTGCCAATGGACCACCAAGTCCCATTTCATCAGTGAAGTTGATTTGACGTTGTTTGCAAAAAGATTCCGGATGGTCGGTTCTGTGAGTCAACGGGAAAAACACACTTGAAATTTTTTCAAGGTCATAGAATTTCACTGAGTCAAACACCTGACCTTTCAATCGATAGTGCCACTGATTGAGTAAGGATAGAATCTTTTCTGCTCCCCAAACAAAAGTAACTTCTCCATTCAATTTTTGAATTAATGTTTCAAGTAATTCCAACTCGGAACCGAAGACCTGCCAATTCGGGTCGTCTTCGTACGCAGGGCTGTTTTCAACACATGCTGCAAAAGTTTCAATTGCACCATTTCTAATTATTCCCAGCCAAACTGCATCTACGCTTTCGTAATTTTCACTTTTAGGGCTATAAACGCCAAGAATATTAAACGGCTGATTTATTATTGATTGAAGTCTTTCACCGTCTTTTTTTACCTGAGCAGGGAAGGATGATTTTGGTGTTTCAATGGGTTTGACTATTTCCGGTGCATTCTTTTTGATTGCCTTTCTTATGTCTTTCAACCACTTATTGCAAGAGCCGTAATCGGGATGATCAGACTGTAATTTATCAAGGTTTTGCTCGACTTCCTTTTTAGCAGCTTCATATTGACCTGCATCGAACAATGCTTGAACTTTAGTGAAATCAATTCTCAGTACATTGGATTCTACATTCAATAGCTCTCCAACTTTTCGTAATGCCAATCTTGCTGTTTCAAGATTGTAACATTCTAAAACATGCCATTCTCCAAGTAATTGAATTTCATTATTCCCTTGCCTAATGCCAATTTTATGATTTGGCCATGCCAATGTAAATGTGTATTCTTTGGATTCAATTACACAACTGTAATCATTTTCAGGGTCTGGTAACCCAAGTTCCAAAATAATATTAATTAAATCGTCAATCATATCCATGTTATTTTTTACTGCCAGAGTAACTTTCTACCTTTAGCAGTTTAATAATTTCGTTTATAAATGAGGATGGATTTTCTTTTGAACTCACCAGATACAATGCTTCGGCTGCTCTGGTTATTGCTACATAAAGCAGCGTCCTTTCTCTTTCCATTGCAATTCCAGCCTCTTCATCGTCAACTGATTTTATGAGGTTTGGTAGCATACCATTGTGCAATCCGGTAATAAATACCACTGGAAACTCAAGTCCTTTAGCTGAGTGAATTGTCAGCACCTTGATTTTGTCCTCAAGGATATCAAACTGCTCATCATCTCTTAGAATGCATGGAATATTCAGTTGGTCGAATTTTGATTTTACTGCATTACACAACTGCCCTGTTGGACACAAAACCGCAAAATCTGATAGACGGAATTCATTATCTCCTGCTAAGTCCAGTATTTTTTCTGCTATCGCTTTGGTTTCTCTATCAGTGATATCGCATTGCAATAACACAGGCCAAGGCCCTTGTCTGTTTGTGAACAGGGGATCAACATATTCCCCCGACATTTTTACATGCTCATTGTAGGCATTTAATGCCGCTGCTGTTTCTGCAATTTGACGTGTATTCCTAAAGTTTTTTTTCAAACTAAAACTCCGTCCTTGTATTTGCAATCCTGCTTGCTTCCAGGAAAAACCTCTTGAGTACAAGGTCTGTGAATAATCACCCACCATGAAAATGCTGGTGCTTGCGGTTGATTTGCCTTTCATCAAACGCTGTGCAATACGAACCTGAATGCTTGTCAAATCTTGCGATTCATCGACAATCACATATTTATAAGGCTCACTCAAAGGCGACTTGAACAGTTCTTTGTAAGCGATTAAACTCAAATCCTGCCAGTCAATCCATTTATTTTCCTGAAGCTTTTGTTGATAGGCTTCATAAATAGCCCATGTGGCTGAACGGGCTTTTCGTTTCAAAGCCGTTTTTCTTCCATAACGAGGAATTGCTAAATAGTCTTCCTCTTTGGTTATTCCATTACCCTTTATCACTCTTGCTATCTCGTCTCTGAAAAACGTCCACGGAAAATCATGCACATAGGAACGCTGATATAGCTGAACACTTTTTAAAACCTGAAGGTAAATCTCTCTTTGTTCCTGACTGTTAATTAAGGTCATTTGATGACCTCTGCTTCTAAGGAAATGCATGATCCAGCCGTCAATGTTTGTAACTTCCAAATATGGTGGAAGTTCTCCTATCAATTCCTGAATGAGTGTTTTTGCTGCTTTAGCAAGTGTTTTGTTGAAAGTAAGAAAGATTGTTTTTTCACCCGACATGGCGAAATTGATTGCCCGATAGATGGCAACAGTTGTTTTTCCTGAACCTGCACAACCACGAAGCAAAAGAGCTTCATCAATTTGCTTGTCCACAAATTGTTTTTGCTCATCCTCCAAATTTAACATCAGGCGTTTAATCTTGCCTTTACAATAGCCTTCCAACTGGTCGAGAGTAGAACGGAAAAACAATCTGCCCGGATCAAATAAAACGTCTTCAAGTTTAGGTTCAGTGGCAAGCTCCAGCAACCACAATTTGGTGTGTTCAGAGAGACCAGATAATTGTTCAATGGAATCCAATGTTGGTGCTTTTCTGACCGCCTTGACCAATTGTGCGGGAACACCCAGTATTCGTAAATGACTGTAGTTGAAATATTGAAAAGGATAGTCGGCTTCCTCTTTAGGTTTAGACCATTCTTCAGGAATAACAAATTCATCTTTTCCTGTTGGAGATTCTTCCTTCTCTAGAAAATGTCTGAATGGGGTATGGCCTGCGAATGAAAGTGTATGGACTTTATCAATAATAGAATGATCGCCTATTTTCCAAAGTCGAATAACATCTGCCAATGGCTCATATATGATGCGATAAGCCATATTGATGTAGCATTCCCATTTTCCCTCTGCTCTTTTTAGTTTATGAGCATTCAACGAAGGATGGGCAGGATTCTCAGCAAGCAGTTTGATTTTCTCCAAGGCACGTTCTTTCAGGTCTGGAGTAAGATCATCCAAACCTGCCAAAAAATCATCGCTTACTATTAACTCTTTTGCCATTAACCGAAAATCTCATTATCTGAAACATGCCGTCCTTTAATTATCCATGCGCTGCTTCCCGGATCCCATCGTCCACCGGCTTTTTTAATCAGCTCTTTTACAGGATAAGTACTGCCCGTAATTATTGTATCATTTCCTCTGTACTCATAATTGAGCTTGCCTTTGAAAGCACTTGTATTTCCACCTGAAGCTGTGTTTCCAGTTATGGGATTCTTCGCTACCTCAGCCACTTTCGGCACTTCTTCGTAAAGTTTATCAATGTCCAGATTTTCGTCCTTTAGAAATCCTCTGATTTTTTCCTCTTTTACTCGATAAACGGCTTTCAAAACCTCATGTCTTTCTTTGATGGATTTGCCCTGTACATTTTGTAATAAAACCACCAAGCCTACTTGCGGACGATCATCCTCAGCCAATAGCTTTTGTAAAACAGGATTACGTTTTACACCAAACAAGTAGGATGCAACCACTCTTCGGTAATCAGGGTATTGTTTCAACAAGTCGGGCATGAGTCTTATCTGCTCTTCACTACCGATGTTATTTGCCAGGCAATGGGTTAAACGATTGGCAAGCACCTCATCCACGATGATGGTTTTCAATTCTGCCGGCTTATTCCATGGTAAATTAGGCACCGATGAGGCATGCATGCGCTTTTCGTTTTCCAGCATGTATTCGTTGAAATGCTCATCCAGTTCACGGAGCTTGTTGTTCCAATATTCTCTTTTATCGGGCTGTCTGTCCGGGTGATATTTTACTTTTAGTCGTTCATAAATCTGACGGGCTGTATCTGGGTCAACTTCGGCTTCAATGGCTTGGGTCTTGAATTCACTCACAGGGTCTTCGGTGCGTAACTCTCCGGTGGCAGTTTCTTTTTGCCCTTTCTCAAGGCGAATGCCTTCCGCTTTAATTTCTCTTACGGTACTTTTATCTGAAATGGGTTCTATGTAAGCTTCCAATGTCCCGGAATCATTCAAGGCAATCTGAAGTTTGATTTTAATGTTTCCTTTGCTTTCCGGACGAACCACCGCATTGAGTTTCGCCAATAAGGTATTGGATGAAGCACTGATATCGTTATCACCTTCACGGATTTCAATTTCAATGATGTCCTGTAAATCCACACTGGTAGCCAGTTCTACTTGACGGGTAACCGGACGGTCTTCACCTCTGACGATTACTTTGTGATAGGCATCCGTGTTTTTATCATTGACCACTTTCACACCAATTGACTTGGCGACTTTGTTGGTTACAACCAATCCACCTAATCGCTTGATTTCAGCTAGACGGGCGGCACCTTTGGCTACGCTGGTAAGGGGATCGGAATCATACAAGTCAGCTCCTGAATCATCTGCAATTTCTTCAATGATGTTTTTCACCGATGGCATTAAAATAGGCCCACCTGTAGCAATGATTTTATCTACTCCGCTATCTTGCCATTTGGCTGCCCAAAGGGCTTTATCAATAAGTGTTTTGAATCTACCCAGTAAGGGTGCAATGAGGTTTTCAAGTTCGGTACGGGTGTATTTTATGGCTAAGGTGGAGCCGTCATTCAGCTTAATATTTTCGGTATATTCTTCTTTGCTGCTGAGAGCAATTTTTATTTTTTCAATGGAATAGGGATTAAAAGCTTCAACCGGTTTTTGATACTTTGCAGCGATTGCTTTTTCCAGCAATGCATCAATATCCGAGCCTCCCAGATTGTTATCGCCTTCCACACAAACTACTTTCAGGTCTTTTGAGCCTTGTTTGCGTTCAATCATGGAGATATCGCAGGTGCCACAACCCCAGTCTATCACCATCCATTTTTCATTAGAGGTGGCTGTTTCAGCAAGGCCGTGGTGAACGGCTGCTGCGGTAGGTTCATCCACAATGTCAATGGATGGCAATCCAATCTGCCTGCCGATTTCCATCAATACACTGCGGTATGCCTGACCCGTATTGGCCGGACAGGTAAGTACGGCTTTAACAACTTTTTCGGTGCTTGCTTGGGTATAGCTGTCATAAATATACTTTAAGCGAAGTGCAGCCAATTCTGTGAGGTAAGCAATGGCTTTCTGATTCTCCTCTTCAAGTGCATTGAGCAACTTGCGTTTGATGAATTTCTCAATCTTATACTCAGAAAGGTTTTGTAAATCCTGAACAGGTTGCGGATAAACCTGCCCTTTCAGGTCAATAGCCACATCCGAAGAAACCAAGCCATTGCTGCCTACCTGTTCAAATATTTTTGATTGTGTGCCGTACCACTCTGCCAATACGGTATTGCCTGTTCCGAAATCTATGCCTATTGTGTTCATTATACTAATTTTGGAGGTCCACTAATAACATTCGATTTATTTATAAGCCAACCAGTTGGGACAAAACATACCGGTTGTTGAAACGCTTGAGGAAAATGTATTATGGTATCATATCTCTGAACAAATTCATATGTTTCTCTACCTGTTCTCCACAATACTTTGCCATCTGACATAACGGTTACGAAATAGGTTTGATAACCCTTACTCTCAATTTCTATAAGTTCTAACAATAAATCTTCATCAATTCCATTAAGAGTATTTTCACCGTTGCCAAAATATCTTACTACCAAACGTAATTTTTCGTCTAAATCCGAGTTGTTTCCAGGGGTTTTGGGTCTCGGCTCAATCAACTTCTTTGAAAATTTCAAATGATAAACTTCGCCATCTTTAGTGTAGAATCTAAAATTACCATAACGCTTCCTTAGCGTCAGGTCTTCCGTTTTTTCAATTGACCCGCCTCTTGCCTGAATTAATCGCGTTAATTCGACTTTGGCTTCATTGATGTTTGTTATTAGTGGCATATTATTATTCAATTATTTGACCAATCTTGCTGACTACTTTGTAAGCAATTTCTTTAAACTCTCCGAAATGAGCTTTCCCGCACTTTATTTTGAGCTGCTCGTCTTTGCTTAGTTTTGATAAATCCACAGTAGGTGTTCCGGTGTCTTTGGTTTCGGCAACAAAATAGATTTTTGCATCGCCTTCAAAAACCAATGCCCAGTCGGGGTTATAGTTTCCAATGGGCGTAGGAATTTTAAACCAATTGGGCAGTTTGAAGTAAAATTTCACCTGTTCGCTGCTTTCACAGTCTTTGGCAAAGCGGCTTTCTACACCTGAATCAAGGGGTATAAACTCTTCGTATATGGTTTTTGATGGGTCGCTCAATTTAAAGGTGAAATCATTCAGGTACACCTCCAATTCCTGTGCTTCAAACAGCTTCATTTCATACTCGGCATCACCTATTTTTTGGTATTTGATGCCATCAATCATCAGGTCGTACAAACTGCGTTGAATCGCTTGAGTTGCCAAATCCAAAAATAATTGGGGATTTATCAGGATGTCAGACATCCGTCCAGATTTCTCCAATATCTCCAGGAGAGTGGAACGGGTCAGCTCTGTTTTGCTTTGGATGTAACCCAAAACATCAGGGATTTTCCACGAATAGCCCCCATAAGATTCTACCTTTTCTCCAACATACATGGTATCAATACCCTCATCGTTCATGGTGATACCAATTTTGGTGGAACGTATGGAAGGGGCTTTGATTTCAGGTAAATCCTTAACTGCCTTTGCTGCCAGGGTAATGAGTTCCTGAGTATCATAATTCACCCGATAGGTAGTCTTTGCTTTAATTCTTTCCCATATCTCCAGAAATCTGGGATCGGCTTGAAATCCTTTGCGATACTTGATGGCTGTACGCTCTTTCTTATTTTTAATGCGTCCGGTGAATTGTACACCACAATCATCCTCTATTTCCTTTTGCAGGGCTTTGGCAAAATCATCATAGGATTCATTGGCAATAACCGTCAGGCGATTGATGTTCGGGTCATAGGTTCGTTTACCGCTCTGATCCACAGCTAATCGTAATCCCCTGCCAATTTCCTGTCGCTTTTTTATGTCCGATTTGGTTTCATTGAGGGTGCATATTTGAAACACATTTGGGTTGTCCCAGCCCTCACGCAAGGCTGAGTGAGAAAAAATGAATCGCAAAGGATTGTCAATACTCAACAGTTTTTCCTTGTCTTTCATAATCAGGCTATAGGTATCGTCATCAGCCATGGTTTCGCCTGATGTGTCTTTTACCTTACCCTTACTGTCCTGCGAAAAATAGCCGTTATGGATTTCCTCCACGGGATATTTATTCAAATCTCTGAAAGCCGGCTTATTGATGTACTCTGTATAAATTTCTTCAAACCATTCGGCAAATTTTCCTTTTATTGCATTACCCTGAGCATCGTATTGCCTGTAGTTGGCAACCTTATCAATGAAAAAAAGCGACAATACTTTGATGCCCAACTTATTCAGGCGGCTTTCTTTTTTCAGGTGTTCTTCCACCGTTTTACGGATTTGAAACTTCATCACTTCATCGGTGAGTCCACCTTGTGAATCGCCTTTGTATAAAATGCTTCCGTTGGATAGTGAAATACATTGGTTTGCCGCATCAATTTCTTCGATGATGTAACCGTTGGCATAAATTTCGCGCTCATTGGATAATTTGTAAAGATCATCGCCCACCTTAACAGGCAGTGTTTTCTTTTTTACACCGCCAGGTTCGTTGCTATATATGGAAAGACTGGCTGTTACTTTTGTTTTGGTGGCTTTTATGGATTCTACTGCCACAAATGCATCATTGTACGTGTTTTCCTCAACGATAGAATCCACCTCAATTTGTTTTACCAGCCCCAGGTCGTAGGCCTTAACGGGATTTAAACTGTACGTAAGGTTATACACATTGCGGTGTGTGGCGGAATATCGCAGGGTGCAGAGTGCATTCAGGTTTTGTATGGCGGCTATACGTTTTTCGGTTTCCATGTTTTGGGGCTCATCCACAATCACGATGGGTTTGGTTGCCTGAATAAAAGAGACCGGTTTTTGCCCGTTCAATTTATCATTGGGCTTATTGATAATATTCTCATCCTTGGCAAAGGAGTCAATATTGATGACCAGAATCTCAATATGATTGTTGGTGGCAAAACCTCGCAGGGATGAAACTCTTGTACTGTCGTACACCTGAAAGTTCACAGGCACATTGTCGTATAAATTCTGAAAATGCTCATGAGTGATTTCCAGGTTTTTGATCACCCCCTCTCGTATGGCGACCGAGGGCACGACAATCACAAACTTTTTGAAGCCGTAGAGCTTGTTCAGTTCATAAATGGTTCGCAGGTACACGTAGGTCTTTCCGGTTCCCGTCTCCATTTCCACTGAAAAGTGCATGCCATTCAATCTTTCGGAAACAGGAATCTCGTTGCGTTGTTGAATACTTTGCAGATTTTTTAAAACCTGTTCTTCGGAAATGACCAGGCGGTTGCCATAGCTGTATATATGGGCAAAGGTATCCATCTCCGAGATTTCGGATTTGTTGGAGCTATCCTCCAGGGGTTGCCCCTCAAACAAATCGGTGATGGATTTGATGGCATCCTGCTGGTATTGCAAATTGGATTCAAACGCTAACTTCATGGGCTTAAATGGTTTTGAATTCAATACCAGCATCTTTCATTTGCAATACCGTGTTGGTTTTCAGCTGATCGTTGCCGGTGAAAAGTTTGTCCAATGCAATTACCTTTTGTGGATTTAGAGCGATGATATTGTCTATAATTTGCTGATTGGCTTTCTCCAGCATTAAAACCAACTCACCGGCATTCACTGAGAAAAATCCATCCTGTTTTTCTATTTTGCTGTTCAGGTCTTTGCCGCTTTTCAGCATCAGCTCATATACCATACTTTCTATAGTGGCTGATTCGGAAACCGGGTCCACAAACAATTTCATTTGCTCAGCAAGAGCATCCACATTCTTTCCTTCAATTTGTTGCCATTGCTTAAAATTGCTGTCTTCAAGTTTTAGAATTTTTATCCCTAAGTCTTTTTTGGTATTAAATAATGATTGTTGATTTTTAAATTTATCAATAGCCTTTTTTATTCTAGCCCTTGATAGTTCAGAAATTGTTTTATATCCAAGTTTAAGAGCATTTTTTCCTGATTCGCTGGTAGGGTCAATTTTTTCATCAAGTTGAATAACAATGAATTTAGGATTTGAATTCGTATATAAAACAGCCTCACCAATTGTTCCGCTTCCACCAAAAAAATCTAGAATAATGTCATCATCATTGCAAAACCAATCAATAAAATCAATCATCATTTTCAATGGTTTTGGATTATCAAAAACAGGTATGTTGTTAAATAAACTTGCAACATATGCTGTTTGTGAACTAACCATTCCATATTCGGGTAAAATAGTTGAAGGTGTAATTTTAGATCTTTCCTTTTTGCACTTTAGCTTGCCTTTTGAATTGAAGTAAAATTCGATTACTTTCTGTCCTTTGGTATCATAGACTTCCTCACCTTTAAAAAATTTAATCATCTGTTCTTTTTGAGTCCAACCAGCAGAAAGGGTAACAGGTTCTTTGGTTTTGCCGTTTTCACATATAAATCTACCTTCAACAACTGTCACTTTCTCAGCATCGCCAAAAGTTCCACTAATTTCGGTTCCATTTTCGGCTTCGAATCTGACTCCTTTTGGAAAAGTAAAAGTGCTTTCAGGATTACCTCTCGATATTTTTTTTAAAGCTCCTGCATCTATAATTCCATCACCTCCCGATATGTTACTATGTAGACTTTCATTTTTTGCATACAATAAAACATATTCGTGATATTTTTTAAATAATCCTTGCTGTTGAGAATGTTGTTTATTCCAAATTAACTGACATATAAAGTTTTCTTCGCCAAATATCTCGTTCATTAATAGTCTTAAATTATGTATTTCATAATCGTCAATAGAAACAAAAATCACCCCATCCTGGCGCAGCAGGTTTTTTGCCAAATAGAGGCGGGGCATCATCATATTGAGCCAGTTGCTGTGGTATTGTCCGTTTTCCTTGCTGTTCTTGCGGAACATACCTTCCTTGGTCATGTAGCCCTCTTCATCCTTGTCGCCCACACGCCTTTGGTATTCGTCTTTGGTTTCAGAAAATTTGTCAGGGTAAATGAATGAGTCGTTTCCCGTATTGTAAGGCGGGTCTATGTAAATCATTTTCACCTTACCGAAGTAGCTTTTCTGCAGCACTTTCAGCACTTCCAGGTTTTCACCTTCAATGAAGATATTTTCTGTTTCATCAAAGTTTACTGATTCTTCCCTCACTGGCACAAGCGTTTTGCTGCTGGGTGTCTGCAATACTTTAAACGCATAGCTTTTGCCTGCCCAGTTCAGCACATAGCGTTCGTTGCTAAAGTTTATATCCTCTCCAAGGGTAGCTTTTAGCTTTTCCCAGTCAATTTTTCCTTCGGTAAATACTTCGGGTAGTATTTCCTTCAGGGCTTTTATTTTTTCCGTTTCCGGAGTGAGACTAAGTCCGTTCATATATTCAATTTCTTTTCTCGTTTTTGTTTTTTTCTTCAACCATGTCCAATAAAGCTATCAGAGATAATCGGAACCAATTAATGATCAGATCTCTGTACTTATTAAACTTTGAATTTGATATACGTTTCGGTATCCTAATTCCGTCCTTTTCCTCCATTTGTATATGCTGGAATGTAGACCTGAGCTGATAAATATTAATAAAGTTTTGACCAATTTCCTGTTCGACACCACCCTTTGAAACCAGATGTTTATATACATCTGTCTCCTTCAGGCCTGCATAGGTTTTGGATATTTTTTCGCCTTTGTCTATTTGTACATACTTTAATAAAAAGTTGTCATAACATTTAAGAGCACTATCAGTCCAACCTTTTATTTTCCTTCCCCAAATATGCTTTACAGTCGGACAATGCTCCAAACAATCTTTAGCATTTTCATTGGATGATTGATAATATGGTGAACCGAGCCAATGTTGTAAATTCAGTTGCAATTCGGTTTCAATAATGTCTTTCGTCAGATACTCTACAAACTGCTTGTTAAGTCCATTGAGCAAGTCTTTAACCTCTGCTGTAATGTATGCAAGTTGATAGTCCGGGGTAGAAGCACCGGAAAAAGACTGCATGGTATTTCTTAATTCCGTAAACTTCATAATCCCATTTGTTTTACAAGTTCATCCATCGTGCTCACACGGTTAGCATCCCTTTTCCAATAGTCCAGAGTTATCAATTTCAGATAATTATTTGCTTCTCTAGAAAGCTGCACCCGTAAGGTTGATTTTAATTGTTGGTCATCAGAATGTTTGATAATCAAACAATACAGGGCATAACGAACCAATTCAGAGTTTTCAGCTTTCAAGTATTTGAAAAACTCTCTCAATTCCCTGTCGGTATATTCAAAATTGTAGGTAAGACAAGTAATGATGTGATAACGGTAACATTCGTAATTTTTATCGGATTGATATATAGATATAAGCTCTTGTTTTAATTCTTTATTTCCTTTGTAATGCTGTAATGTTAAAATATAGTTGCCAGCTCTCCAGTAGAATTTCTTTAATGCGAATAGCCAGTAAGGTAATAAAGCATCGGATGCTGTTACTTGCTTGTATTCCGAAAGCGAACGAACGGCTGTACCATATTTAGCGCTGAGCCGAATGAAATCAATATCATCTGTTTGTTCAGGGTCAGCCAACTCAAGTGAATTGCTTTTGAAAAGACTTGGTAGCTCTTGTTCAACATCACTGATTTCTTTTTCCCAAAATGCAATTATTTTCTCAGGATCTGTGATGCTCTCTATTTGCTGTTTGGCTTCACTTTCATCATGCTCCTCAGGTGATTGTTCACTTAATCCCAATAAAGTTTTGATAACACTACTTTCAAGACCACCTTCCGAAAGTTCATTGATAATTGCTTCATCTCCTGTATAGGCGTTACCTATTATATCAAATCTTCTTAGTTCTTTTACCGTTTCATCTTCTTTGGCTGCATCAATGGTGGTTATGCCTGTCTTTTTTGCGTTTATGGACAGTCCATGTCCTTTTAGGTAATTATCAATAAGAACCAATACATTTCGCAATTCGCTTTCAGAATATCCGTAGATTTTGATATCATCCATGTAACGATAATACTTGAAAGCTTCGCTTATTAATTGTTTGTCAAGCGGATATAAGAGCAGATTTGCCAAGAAATAAGAAGGCTGAGGCCCTTGTGGTATTCCTACACCCGGAGTACTGCTCTCTTTTGTACCTGACCAAGCATTCAGGCAAACCGAAAGAAAATCAAGAATTTCATCCTCTACACCAAAGTGAGTGCTTAGTGTCAGTAGTAGATTGTAATGAGGTATCGAATCAAAAAAGCCAGTTATATCTGTTTCAAACTTATGAGTTGCCTTGTCTTGTTCTATGGCTTTGATTACAGAGTCTTTAAACCTCACAAATAAGGACTTCCAAAACTTGAAAAAGAAATATTTCGGATTCTCTTGCTTTAATAATTCAGTACCTTGTTTAGTGTCTGGCATTAAAACGGAACCAAAAACAAAGTCATCATGCTCTGCCAACAATTCATAATTTCTTGCTGCAATCACATTGGCAATGGCTTGGTAAACCAATGCATCCTCTATCATCAAAAGCGTTTTTGTCCTCTGTGTGCCTGATGATTTTGGCTCATAGTACTTGAATCCACGCTGGGGTGAATATTTTCCGGAAATGAGTTTCTCTGAAAGTTGCTTTAGGTTTTTGTCTAATTGAGCACCAAAGGCATGTATACCAAAACGATCTTTTACTAACCGTTCAGGCCAACATACGATTCTGTAATAGGCAAGTTTAAGGTTGTCCGTACTAAAATATATTTCTAAAGTTTTATCACTCATTCTTTACAAAATCTCAAAGTTAAAATTTGTTCCACTGTGCGTTGACAAAAAATGGCTCTTTTGGTTTTGCAATGGGTCGGCTTGTGTGTCGGGCAAAGCCAAATGTGCCATTTGTGCGGCTGGCAAAAAGAAATTTTAAAAAATGAGAAAGGTGGGCTTTTTCTTTCTTTTCTGTCACCTGTCCCAAAAGCAAAACACGGTCAGTTTGAAAATCTGTCCGCTTGGTCGATATGGTCTGTATGTTGAGTCCATTTTCAGTCATTGTCTTGCTGTGTCGTCTGTCTTTTTAGCATTGGTGGTAACGTTACGCATATGCCTAGTGGCGGATTGCGGACGATTCAACTGTCAAACCGTGGTGAAGTTTGAGCGGGCGAAAAGCCTTGCAAAGTGCAATAAAACCGCCATTAGGTATATGCGATGTTATGCTGCGTTTTTTATTTTAATCGTTA
>Ga0208826_1001558_pt1 | contig 18939 bp, 43 predicted proteins | sample AD_UKC115_MetaG_FD_184451 | JGI IMG/M metagenome (GOLD analysis project Ga0208826, IMG submission 184451) | Active sludge microbial communities of municipal wastewater-treating anaerobic digesters from Hong Kong - AD_UKC115_MetaG (SPAdes)... | ecosystem: Engineered > Bioreactor > Anaerobic >...
GCCAATGGTGTTGCCAATGGTGTTGCCAATGGTGTTGCCAATGGTGTTGCCAATGGTGTTGCCAATGGTGTTGCCAATGGTGTTGCCAATGGTGTTGCCAATGGTGTTGCCAATGGTGTTGCCAATGGTGTTGCCAATGGTGTTGCCAATGGTGTTGCCAATGGTGTTGCCAATGGTGTTGCCAATGCCAATTGGCCGAAATGACAGATTTTGACATTTTACCCCTGTTCAAAAAATGTACAAAACCCTAGCAGTTTGCTTACAGTCGGTGTACATTTTTTGTACTGACATAATTTGTTACAATTGGCCTAAAATGACAAGCAACTTTGACACATTTTGTTACAGGTTTTGAGGCTTTCATGGGCTATTTTGTTCAAAAAATGAACAGTCTTAATTTTGATGATTGTTCAAAAAATGAACAAAAAAGTCGAAAAAACTTAGAGTAAGGGTGTTAGAAGATTTTCCTATCACTTTTTTGGAGTGTTTTCACACTTTGTAACAAATTTTGAAACACTTTGTTACAATTGATTTTGTTCTCTCCCAAGGGGTTGGGGGGCATTGTTACAAAAAAGTCGGGACGGGGACGTTTTCGGGTATAGGAGGAGAGGTCAGGAAGCAAAACGGGAATAGAGGCCAATAGGCTAGGGTTGGCTGTGCTTTTTCAACCAAATCAAGGGTTTAGAAAAAGGTATAAAACCAAGTGGTTAGTTTTACTTTTATACTCTTTTACATTCTCAAAATTTCAATAAAAATAAATTATTTATTTAAATCAACTTAAGTAAATAGTTAGAGTGAGAAAAAATATAAGAGAGTCGAAAATTTTTTTTCCGAAAAAAGTTCGCCAAGTGAAAAAACAAACTGGTCTCCTTTTTGGCCTCCCCATTGCCATTGCCATTGCCATTGCCATTGCCATCGCCATTGCCATCGCCAATGCCATCGCCAATGCCATTAGCAATGCCCTTAACCACCCGTGTATAGGGGTTACCCGAAACCCAGATGGCAAAACCAACGCTATGCCGTTTATTTTGCGTTTTACAGTGCTTTAAGCATTAAGGTAGTACCTACCTACTGCTTAACCTCTATCGCTGCTTAGAATGCAAAATAAAAGGTGTCGCTTAATGAGTTAAAAAAACTTGGCTGGTCTCACGCCAAATACTTAAGTTTTTTGTCAAAGTCAAATCAACTTAAAAGGCAGTTATTCACAGGGTCGATTCCTAGCTACCCTGATACTCTACCCTTGAAAAAAACTTTTGATAATTTTACCCTTGACACCCTTAAGCCTAACGTGCTAGGCCAACTTAACGAAAGTTAGGCAAACCAAACTTTTAAAAAATCAAGCCCCCACTATCTTGATTAAAAAACGTACAATTTTTTGCGGTTTGTTCAAAATATAAACAAATCGCTTACTTTTTCCTATCCTGCAGTCTAAGTGACCTTAGAGACATTGTTAGGAAAACGCCGTTTTTCGGGGTTTTTTGTAACCCCCTTAAAAAACGTTAGGGATTTTTTTTTCCTCACCTCCGACTCTAGGGAAAACACCTAGCTTTGTTCAATTTTTAATCAATTCTGAAAAGTTGATTAAAAACTGAGCAATCAGTGTTAATTTTTACAATTTGTTACAAGTTGTGATTTATTGACTTAAATGACACGAAATGCTCGTTTAACCCCAAACGGCCAACAAAATGACCTATTTATTGGCCAAAACTCATCCAATGGAGATATACAAATGGCAACATTTAACGATTTCGGCAATACTGCCGAGCAGATTAAAACTTTTTGTGCGGCGGGTTGCGACCCTCTTACCCTCTTTCAAGCAAAGATGGTTGAAAACCACCTTATATCTCTTGGTTCTCATGTCAGCCACCACTTGATTATGGTTGCCCTAGAAACCAGAGACCCAGCCGTTTTGCAGGCTGTTAAATCAGTCTCTCAAGCCCTCTCCCTCAACACCGACTTCAGTTACGCTGAAGTCGTGATAAAGGGAGACTAACGTCATGGGCTGGTTCTATTTATATTCTTGCCCAACCAAGGCTGACTTAGTTCAGCACTTGGTTAAAGATTACAAAATGGAGGACTATTCCGTTCGCGGAAATGTCCTCTATGGTTTGTTTCCTTTCCACGACAAATGGTTTCCCGATGACTTCGGGACGTTATTCCCTGTTGCGGATTCCAAACAGTCCGCAATCGTTATCTGTTTAATGGATTGCGATCGCAGCAATAAAAACTACCCCATGTGGGGGTATAAGGACATGGACGAAAGTGTCTATCCTTATCAGTTCGACTGCCCCGAAAGAATCTTGGCGAAGTCAACCGTCCCCGATGAATCGGGCTGGCGAGCGGCTTGCCAAGAAAAGCGGAAAACCCGTTTGGTTGAAGGTCAATGGTACGAGTTTGCCGTCCCCTGTCACGGGGAAACCCGTTGGCAATACCTACGCCAACGCCGTTACCAAAAGAGAGATGTGATGTATTGGCGGTCTCAGGGCGGCCAAGAGTTCCGCATCCCCAATGTTGGGGAACGGTATAAGCCAAAGGCTTTGCCAACCCCGTTACCGTAACCATTGCCAACCTTTGTGGGTCTTTAAGATTTTTAGGGGATTGACCCACCCCACAACCAAACCTTTTTGGAGATATTTCAAATGGCTAGAGCAGATGTCGCACAAATTGTGACCGACAAAATTATTTCACTCTTGGAACGCGGCAATTTGCCCGCTTTCAAGAAGTTATGGTCTGAGCGCGGCTCAGGTTATAACTACTCAACAGGTAAGCCCTATCAAGGGCTAAACAGCTTGCTGACTGCCCTTGCGACCTCCGAATTGGGCTACGAACATAACGCTTGGCTCACCGTCAACCAAGCAAATAGATTGGGGGGCAAGCTCCGCAAGGGGACGACAGAAAAAACGGTATGGCTCAATAGCTACCGTTTCGTTCCCAAAAAGGGTGAGAATGGGGAGGATTTGAGCTATCCGCTCCTAACTTCGTTCGCGGTTTACAACATCGCCGAAATCGAAGGCATTGATTTTGTTTTCGGCTCGGAGGTAGTACCTCCGATGGATTTGATGGAAGCCGCTAACCGCATCGGCGTTACCGTTAAATGGGGCGGCGACAAAGCCGCTTACAGTCGCGGCCTCGACTTAATCAAACTCCCCTTGGCTTCCGATTTTAACAGCCCTGAAAGCTTATTTGCGGTTTTCGCCCATGAGCTTATTCACTCGACTGGTCACAAGTCGAGACTCAATCGGACTTTCGGTGAGCGTTTCGGCGACCCCGACTACGCTAAGGAAGAACTGGTAGCGGAATTGGGCGCGGCAATGCTATGCGCTCAATTTGGCGTGGAGTCGGCTATCGAAGGCCATGCCAGTTACTTGGCCGATTGGTTGACCGTTTTAAAGTCGGATAAACGGTTTATTTTCAAAGCAAGTTCGGCAGCGGCTAAAGCCGTTGCCTTGTTGATGGGCGACCCCGATCCCGTTTCCAACCCAGATCCTACTGGAGAAACCCCATGAAATCAACAATGACGCTTAATCGCTCCCTATGGCGCACCGCGCAGCAGGTGAGCGACTTCGCCGCTCGGCGAAACCAAACCCTTGTCGAATATCGTCAAGGGTTCGTTTATTGCTACGAGCGATGCCCCCTTGCTGAGATTTTCAGCGATGCCCCTGATGGCCAAGATATTGTGGCTATCTATAACTGTAAGGATGCTTTCTTGTGGAGAAAACCTAATAATGTCCCGCGTTCCCATCCCCGTTACGCTTCCTGAGCCGATTGAATTACGGCTCTTGCCCTATTGGGCTGCCGTCAAAAAAGCTCGGAGCGTAGCCGATTTGCAGCCACAATATCTGTGGTTGTACATCGAAACGTGTCAGGCTCAGGTCAACGGCAATGTTGTCGCTGACTTAATGGCAGCTTTGCCTTATCACGTTATTTTCAAAATGCAGCGTAACTTCGGTGTCGCTGCTTAATTCTTAGTTTCGGAGTTTTTCAAATGATTGAGTATTTATGGCGTTTTAACGCTCAAGGCTTCTGCGGGCTTTTTGTGGCTTCGCAAGCTGCTATCGAAAACCTATGTGGTTGCGAAATCGTCCTTGAGGACGATGGTGACGACTATTGTTTAACCCATTGGGTTACTCAAGGAGATTTCGAGTTGGTGGAAACCGACTGGGAGTTTATTGAGCGCGTTGACTCTATTGGCTTAACCCCTCACGGGTTCAACCCTTTAAAAGCCCGTGTTCGAGATAATGAGGGTTTTGACGCAACCCAAGACTTCTGGGAGATTTCTGATGAGATATGACACTGCCGCTCAAGAGTTAATTGATGCTCTTGAACACGTTGAGGATACCTCACAAACCGACCCTATCTTAGTGGAGGCTGCCGCCGAAGTCTTGCGCGTTCTTAATATAGACGCACAGGACTTCATCGAAGACATTTGCCAACCAGCTTACGGCGACTACACGATGGACTTCCTCGCTGAAGTCGCTAACTACCACCGCGTTAAGGTTGAGACTGAGCTTTACGCTCAGATTAACGAGCTTTTTTATCAAGTACGGAACGGTACTGCCGATCTTGATGGCTTTTTTAATGCCGTTCTCGGTAAAAATTTGTAGGAGCTAATACCCCATGTTCTCCATCAACCACAAAGGGAATAGCAAAACAGCTATCCCTACCACAAGGTCTTGGCGTGGCTCTTGCCCAAGCTCTTGTCCTCTTCTTGGTAAGTCCTGCTATGCAGAGAATTTCCCAATGGTAATGCACTGGGACAAGTTGACCCATGAGGGTCTCAGCTATGCTGACCTCTTAGACGAAATTTCGCGTCTTCGCCGAAACACGCTTTGGCGACACAATGACGCTGGCGACTTGATTGGTAACGGTGACACCATCGACATCACCGCTCTCACCGCCCTTGTTGAAGCTAACCGCGGACGGCGAGGCTTCACTTACACCCACTGGCCTTGGCAAGCCAATTTGGAGGTTTTGAAATGGGCTAACCGCAATGGGTTCACGATTAATGTGTCGGCTTCGGGTGTCTCTGACGCTTTAGAAGCCCACAACGCTGGCTTACCTGCTACCGTTATCTTGAACACTGACGGTCAGAAACAGGTAAAGGTTGGCGGTGTTCGTATCATTATCTGCCCTGCCCAACGCAAGAAAAAGATGACTTGCGCTAAGTGTGGGTTGTGTCAGAAAGCTGACCGCAACTACCTTATCGGCTTTTGGCCACACGGCACAAAAAAGTCGGGTTTAATTAAAATGGTTGAGACCCTTTAGGGTCTCAAGGAGCTTTATAAAATGGCGATTAAGAAGTTTGAATTTACTGATGAAGTTAACTCTCAAGGTCTAAGACGTATTCGCGCTCTAATTGACATCCCCAGTTTGGGGGTTAGTAAGGGTAACTTAGGTGGGTTTCTTGAGAAGGAAGATAATTTGAGCCATGAGGGTTCTTGTTGGATTTCTGACAACGCTTGCATTGAGGGTAACGCTCGCATTTGGGGTAACGCTCGCATTTGGGGTAACGCTCGCATTTCGGGTGACGCTTGCATTTGGGGTGACGCTCGCATTGAGGGTGACGCTTGCATTTGGGGTGACGCTCGCATTGAGGGTGACGCTTGCATTTGGGGTAACGCTTGCATTATGGGTAACGCTCGCATTATGGGTAACGCTCGCATTATGGGTAACGCTCGCATTATGGGTAACGCTCGCATTATGGGTAACGCTCGCATTATGGGTAACGCTCGCATTGAGGGTGACGCTTGCATTTGGGGTAACGCTCGCATTATGGGTAACGCTCGCATTATGGGTAACGCTCGCATTTCCGATAATGCTGTAATCTCCAAGGCTCAGGATTACTTAACAGTCTCACCAGTGGGTTCTGAAAATGGTATTTTAACTGTTTTCAGAACCCCCAAGGGGGTTTCAGTCACAAGAGGTTGCTTTGAAGGTACTTTAGAAGCCTTTGAAGAGGCCGTGAAAACCGAGCATAAGGGTACTCAGCACGAGACAAAGTACCTTTCATTAATCAATTACGTCAAAATCCACTTTGGAGTCTAATTAAAATGTTAAAGAAAACTTTTCAACTCTCTACTGAGACTACCACCTATCCCGTTGTCCGTGATTGGTACGATCTTGACGATGAGCAAATAGAGGCGTGTTACGCACAAGGTTATGATGAAGACCACTCCCTCTTTTGGTTTATTGATGGTGTTGCCTTCTCACTTGAGGGCGACTTACACCCTCTACAGGGTGTCTTCGAGTGCTTCAGTGATTACTCTCACTATACAACTTACTGGGATACTACCTACCTCGCTAAGTTTAACAAGGTAGGTAGGTATTACGTCAGCATCACCCTTGCCGAAATCGAAGAAATTCAGGAGTAATTAAAATGCCAGTAAATATGAAAGTTTCAGTAGGTCTTATCAAAACCTACCCAACCATTTGGGGTTACAACAGCCTCACCGAGGAACAAAAACAGATGGTTGAGGATCAGGGCTGGTACGAATCTGACTTTCCCAACCCTCGCCAAGAGCGGTTTTGGGAAATTGACGGAGAAATTTTCAGCAATGAGATGGATTTAATCCCTCTCGGAGTTTTTCGTTTCAATGGCTGGACTTACCAATACCATTGCCGAGACGAAAGCTTCTTGGTTCGCTTCTCTCGTGACCTCAACACTATTGAGGTCGCTAAGCTCCTAGTGGAGAAGAAGGTAGTTGACCATGACTAAAAACGAAAGAGATGCCCTTTATTGGGCAGCCAACAAAGACACCATTAACGCGGCTCGCCGCGTTAAGTATAACCAAAAGGCAGCCAAGAAAATGGTTGCCAAGTTAATCGCCAAAGGCATCAGCGAAGCCGATGCTATTGCTGATGCCGCTTATAAATACGAAGTGAGTGAGGAGGAATTGAAAAATGCCACAACTTAAATGGGTCGCCAATACTGGCGAGATTTGTGATAGTGAAGCCGAGGCTATTGAGGTTGAGCAATACAGTGCCGACTTGACAGCCACCTCTAATTTTATTGAGGAAAATTCAAGTTTTGATGACTTCTGTGACCACTTAGAAAAGACCTTAGACGGGGCTGAGTTCCTCAAGGCTTGCCTACGTCTAGCCTCTAAGAAAAACCCTTACCTCACCGAAGTTTTCGGTGATGGTTTTAAGGAATCTTTAATCCACTTCCTTAAGTAGAGCTGTTAGTTAGAAACCAATCGGTCACGCGATTGGTTTCGCTACTAGCAACTTCGCTAGTTTTACTGGAGTTTTATAAAATGACTATTCAACAAGATGCTGCTCGCGCCAACTTATTAACCTTCTTAGGTGATAAGCCTACTATCTGGGGAACGACTGTTTCTAGTTCAAAATCAGGTATGTTCCACAAAATTGCTCTTTACTGTGTTCATCAAGGCCGAATTGAGCGTATTTCTTACGAGGTTGCACTTGTTTTAGGTCTCAAACATGAGAACGGTTGCATCCACAAGAAAGGCGGCAATATGGATATGATCTTTGCCGTTATTTACGATTTAGGTGAAGCCTTGTACAACAACGGCTACGCAATTAAGAAAGAAACCCTCTAGCCTCTAGGAGTCTTACAAAATGGCGCATATTCCAACCCGCCCAACGATGTTCGTTGTTTCTCCTTTACTCATCGAAATCGAGAAACGCAACATGGCAAAGTTGACAATCAACGAGATTTACCGCATCCGTGCTAAGGCACGGGATCTGATTAAACTCGGTGAAACTGAATGGCCTGAAATCGTCTTGAATCGAGACGATGACACCCCCTTACGCCTAAACATTAAGGGGTTGAAGCTGGCTGAGGTCTGCCGATTAAACCCCAACGATTTAGTTGGCCACACCGAGCAGACTTTTTATGCTTGTTTCTCTTGGTTTGGGCGTAGAGACCCAATTAGAAGTGCGATTTTCTGGTTTCCATCTAAAAGTAGCCGCGATGCCTTTGTCAAAGCCTATGATCCTTACGCATGGGCAGTCGAAAAGAAGTTACTACCTGCTTGGAAACTGCGCGAAGCAGTTAAGGGGTTTTGATGCTAACCGACAAACGAGGCATCCCCCTTACCGCTAAGCCCCACAAGGGCGAAGCCTACCGCACTAACCAATGGTTGTTGGATAACGCCAATAGCGTTGCCAACGCCATTGGCGATACCAAAACCGAATGGCGTAACTGGAAAGCCGATCAAATGACGGCTGCCCAAGCCCATGAACTAACTGTTTATCTTTTTGGAGACTTTTGAAAATGTTTACTTTCCGTAAATCACCTGAAGGCGATATTTTAGCCCTTGACCCTGCCGTTTCTGAGGGCGATGATTTTATCCTCTCTTACGAACACGTTGGCCAACATAGCCCAGCCTCGGTTGACCTCTTAACTGAGTGGGAGACACCAACATGGGAGGAAATACTCCCTCTTTATGAGGAATTACAATCAATCGGTTACGCTGAGGAATTGCCAGTAAAATTTGGAGATTTTTGAAAATGCCTAAACCCTACCGCTTAGAACTCCCTGCTCGGCGATATGCTCTTTTTGAGAATATTTTCGGGCAGCAATATCTGGTTGTCCTGAAAGGTTAGGACATGGAGACCGCCCCTCGCTGGGGTGGTTTTGTTAAATGGGTAGGAGCTGTACGCCCTGCCGAAACTCGTGGAGCTTAAACGATGACCAATCATCTGTACCTCATTCGAGGCGCATCAGGTAGTGGTAAAAGTACCCTCGCCGCTAAAATCGGCTGCCCTGTTGTCGAGGCCGATATGTTTTTTCAAACCGATGAGGGTTATAAATATGACCCCTCTCGGATTAAGCAAGCCCACGCTTGGTGTCAAGATCGAGTGTGTGACTTGTTGAAGTCGGGTGAAGATGTTGCTGTCAGCAATACCTTCACTAAATTATGGGAATTAGAGACGTACCTGCAAATGGCGAAAGCTTTACAGATTGAGGTAACGATTGTCCGCTGTGTTGGTCGTTTTCAAAACACCCATAACGTCCCCGAAGATGTTGTCCAACGTATGTGGGACAGCTACGAGCCAAGTGGTGACGAAACCCTTTGGTAAACCCTTTGACTTTGGAGTATTTCAGAATGAAAAAAACCTCAACAATTTACCGAGGGGTTAAACACCCCCTCAAAAACCTCCTGAAAGCTGACCTAGCTCACTTCAACATTGACCTTTATGCTAAGGTCGAAGCGAAGGAATACATCAGCTTTCCCCTACCTTCAGCATTTGTGGTGAAGCACCGTAAAGCGATTGCGGAGTACATTTTGGCCGAAGCTCAAAAAGAAGGTATTCCCACTTTAGATTATATGTGTGAACACCCCTTTTTATCCGAAGCTCCCTACCACTTTATGAACGTCCTTTGGCACAGCCAAGAGATGAACCAAAAAGATGCCGAAGACCTTTGTGATTACGTCATCAGTGAGGTTAGAACAGCCCTCACCAAAGCTGTTGGCCAAGCCAAGAGAGAGGCCGAGATCAAGGCGGTTGCGGCTGCCAACCGTAAAGATAATGCAAGAATGATGCGGAGATTAAATCATGCTTGATTCCTACTTACAAAGCCTCGCCGAAGACTACTTCGGAGATGAGGATGAAGCCCAAGAGTTCGTTGATACAAATGTTTACAGCAACGAACTCTGTTACAAACTATATTCAGGTCGATTCGATATTGAACCTAAGTTAGTTGATTTTAACGGTCAATGCAGTCCTGAAGACTCAATTCGCGTCTTCTACAATCGTGGCGAAGACAATCTTTATTACATTGTTAATTGGGAGCAATATACAAATGGCTAACTACATTAAAATCCCCTCCCAAAAACTTTTAGAGTTAGTGGTTCTTGAGTTTGGCGGTGTTATCACTAATGCTTACTTTGTTGTGAATGAGGGGATTTTTAACCATATTTTTCACAACAGTGAGGGCAACTGCCGCCACCACTTTGAAGCAGAAATAAGCCACACTCCTGACGATGGTCTTAGATTCTCTTACCTTAACATCGTTCTAACCTTTGACAGCACCGAAGTTTTCTTTACTAGCTCAGATTTTGGCTACATAAGACGAGCTAAAAACCTAAACATTGTGGAGCAATATACAAATGTTACATAAGAGAATGATTAACGAAACCGTCCTAGAGGTTTTAGACACCGAAGTAACCTTTGGGGGTCTAAAACGTCAATATCGGTACTATGATGTGGTCAACTGGAATGAGTTAAGCAACAGACGCTTAACTCGTCAGAAGAACCCAACTAAAGTTAATTTTAAGATGTCAGATAAACTGATTTCTTGGGTTAAGTCTTTTTACCTAACCAGTCTTGAGAAGGAGCAATACACAAATGCCTCATAAGTATATTTCATTCGGTCAGTGTTTCACTGGCTTGCGTTTCTCTCGTATGTTTATGTGGAAGAACGTGGATAGAAGCCATCGTGAATCAGCTATCTTTTCAGGTTTAGCAGGTAATGATCGGGCTTTAGCCCTTCCCACAGGTAGTCGGATTGAGTCAGAGGCTTATGACTTCTTTGAACCCGAAGACTTTATCAGTTTTGAAACGCTCTTACAGGTGCTCACACTCCAAGGTTATGGCAGTTACATTGCCGAAGCCGTTAAGCGTGAAGTAGAGAACTACCTCGCCTACTGTAAGAACGATGCGTTCTTTGAACAGTTGAAGTTTTTCTACGAACCTAACATCAGCAATCATATCCTCGTGATGGATGACCGTGTTGCAAATAACATCGTCATCTTTAAAGGGTTATTTTTAGGTTAATCTTGGAGCTTACTATGTTAATTCGCCGAATGATCTCCCCCACGGTTTTAGAAGTGGAAGAAATAGTATTTGCAATCTGCTCCCAGTACCAAGAGCGGAATCGTTTCTTTTATACGGATATTTCAACATGGGAATCTTTAACAAACCCGACTGCTACTAAACAGGACGGGACTAATTTTCCCTATCGAAAACCTATGGATCAAGCAAGTATTGACTGGTGTAAGAAATACCACTTACCGCAAGTTGAAACGGCATGACCCTACACCTCTTACCTTGCGGCCATTGGGCTGCCGACATCCGCTTAAATGTGGGTGAACTACAAACCACCTTTCGCGTTATCTCAGCGCGAAGGGATTGGGCAATGCAAATGGCGATGGTTAAAGCCAACAAGATATTGGAGCAATTGAGTTAGTTGTTAGTTAGAAACCAATCAGTCACGCGATTGGTTTCACTACTAGCAATTCCGCTAGTTTACCGAGGAAAATGAAAATGTCTAATAACCACCGTTGGGTTCGTATTCCCAGCCTCTCTGTTTTAAGTCAACTTTTAGCCGAAAAAGCGGTTATTGTTGAAGTTTGCCCAATTCATAATCACCATAACTTCAAAGCTCAAGATGCTGAAAGCTTCAAGGATATTGTTTTCTACACCCAAACTGAGGTTCGTTTAATTGATCCTGCAAGTTTCATCAATTACGAAAAAGTCTCAACAATTACCTACAACTCAATCTTAGGTTTTAAAGATAGTCCAGAAGGTATTGTCATGCCTAGCGATGTACATACCCACATCTATCCTAACTTGCAACTCTTAAATCAATTCCGTTTCGATTTAAGTACAACCTATGGCTTTTACTTACTTCAAAAATCTCTAGGAGGTGGTTTTAAAAATATTATCGACTCTAGCTCTATCCCTGAAGACGGTTTTGTCCTCTCCCGATACCACCACTTAAAGCGAAAAGTTTTTGAGTACCCTGAAGGTTTCTACCATCTTTTTACCGAATCGGGTGAGAATACCAGTTGTTTAAGTCTTAAAGAGTTGAGCGACCTCTACATAGTTCAAGTTGAACCCACTTGGGTAGCCATTAACCTTAACCTTAATACTGACGAGGGTTTTGCCAAGACTATTCAGCATATTGAACAGACGTTTGTGAGTAACTCAGGTATCACACCTGATGAATACTTTGATGAAATTAACAAAGACCACTTACAGGAGAATGAAAATGCCTAAATTCACACAACTGTCAATGCCTACTTTGGACGATCCAACGGCCTTACAGAAGCTTGATGCCACCCTGTGGCTAACCCAAGAGGTGTTAAAAACAGGTTGGGTTCGGCTAAAAGATAAACCCAACGAAGTGGTTGAGTATGCCTTCGAGGAGGGTGATGACTGGGTAATTAATACTCATTGGGGTACTACTCACCGCACCACTTACAGTAGTTTACCTGATTTGTTAATGTTACATATTGACTCTGACATTGTTCGGGTCTTAAAGCTCAAAGCTAATAATGAGGTTGATCTTTTTAAAGAGTTTAACCCTTTATGGTTGTGGGGTTTGTTTAGCCCACAGCATTGGGTTTTCACTGCTCCTACTTGCGGAGGCTCTCTTCGGGTTCTGCTCATCCAAGCTGTTGAGGACGGATTCACGATACATCCGCTAGCAGGAGCAGTATTTAATCCTTTAAAGGTTAAGCGGTTTACACACTTAGCCAACCAGTTAGCCTTAAATATTCCAGACCCTGTTTTGGAAATCTTTTCCGCTAAAGGGCAGTTTCCTTACCTGATCTCTAACAAATGTGAGGACTAACAACATGGCTATTACTGAACAAAAGATATGGGTGACTACACGAGGCACTCAATGCACCAGTGTTGAGGAGGCTAACTCTAAGGAATTTCAGGAACAATTTTACACTCGGCTGGAAGCTTACATTGATTGGAGGGCGGAAGATTTTGACCTGAGTAGCTTCACAACCTTTATCCGCAAAGATGTTTGCGCTTGTGACTTTATGCGTGAGCTTTTAAAAGTTTATGAGTCTAACCCTTATAACCACCTCTACAACCAAAACCCAGTGAGTAAAACCGATGCCACTTGAACTCCGACCCCATCAAGTCGAGTCGCTGACGTTTTACATCAAAAACAAAAACTGTCTTGACCGTAGCGAACCTGCTACGGGCAAGACAGCCCCAAGTTGTGTAATGTGTAAGTACGTTAACGATTACGAAAACGGCAGCACTATCTTTGTGATGCCTAAATCTTTACTAATTAAAAACCAAGAGGAGCTCTCCAACTGGACTGGCTTAAAGTCGCTGATTTATCGGGGACAACCGACACTAACTAAGTGGAAGGGTAAAACCTATGATGTGATTCTCACGACAGCAGACACCCTGTCACGGCATTACGAACACATTCGCAAAATGCTAACGAAGCCATTAGGTTTTCTGTTAGCAGATGAAACCCACTTGTATTGGTCATCGGCGAGTGCAAAACGAACTCAATTTATCTTAGCTGAATGTCGTAAAATTCCGCGTAACTTATGGCTAACAGGGACGGTTATCCGTGGGCGATTAGACAGTGCTTACCCTGTTATTCAAATGATCGAGCCACGATACTACGGTAATCATGCTTCGTTTATGAATCAACACGCTGTTAAAGATGCTTTCACAGGGGAGGTTTTAGGTTGGTGCAATGAGGCCAAGATTAATGCCATCTTGAAGATTCATTCAGTCAACCACCTGTTCCGCACGGTTTACGGTGATCCTGATTATATCTATTTGCCGACTCACGTTGAGATTAATGATAAACATTGGAAGTATTATCACGAATTTGAACAATTCGCTAACTTAGAGTTAGACGATGAGTCTGTCTTATATACCACTGAAGCGGGAATACAAACCTTACGTTGCCGTCAAATCTTAGCGAATCCTGAAGTTTTAGGCTTGAAGATTCCTAAATATGGCAAAGACGAGTGGATTTTTGAGAACTTGCTAAACGGAGATTATAACAAAATTGTTTTATTCTCTGCTCTACAGGGAGAGCAAGTCCGACTCGTTCGCAAAATCAGTGAACGAGGTTTCAAGGTCGGCCTTATCAATGGCACTGTTAGTACCGACAAACGCGGCCAAATTGATAAAGACTTCCGAGACGGTGACTTACAGGTTATCGTTGCTAGTCCTGCCACCGCTGGTGTTGGCTTAAACTGGCATAACTGCGAGGTTGCTGCCTTCGTCAGTGTGGATTACATGGACGATAACATGACTCAAGCCACATTCCGTTTTATTCGTGGTAAACGAAATAAAACAATTCCGATCTATTTGTTACGATACCAGAACACAATCGAAGATAAGATTTACGGTATCATACAAAAGAAAAGCGAATTAGCCTCTCGTGCTGATTCAAGTCGTAAACCTTTGAAGGGGTTATTTTAACCATGTCCAAACTTATTATTCAGCCTGACAATATTAAACCAGAGATGGTTTTCCACAACCACAAATGGGTTGTCAAAGTAATGACCCGCTACCATCTGGGTTGGAATTGCCTTTGCCTTTGTTACGTTAATACAGATGGTCAGTTATTACTGACGATCTTAAACGACCAAAATATCTTCCCGATTGAGCATCACTCGGCTCAGGATTTCATCAACAATACTCGCCTAAAAACAGAAGATGAAACCCTCCGTTCCGAGATTTTAGAACGCTTCAAAGCCCGACTCGGCATTACTAACCACAGTGTTCGATTCGTTTACCAGCTATCCCAGTTGGTTTACCAGTTATCCTAGTTGGAGGCATGATGACAGCGATACCTGCCCCAACTGATGCTCAATATAAATACTACCTTGCTCAGTGTCTTGACAAACAAGGTTTTGAAAGTGTTGCCTTAGCCAATAAAGTGCTAAAGACACGAAAGATTGCAACGGTGAGGCAGGTATATAAGTGCGAATTTTGCGGGAAGTGGCACTTAGGTACTGCCTCCCGTGCTAGATATGTTGAACCCTATAAGAGAGGAAAATGAAAATGTTGCGTAGTCTAATCCTTTGCCTGTTCCTAACAGGTTGTACTACTAATCCTCCGTGCTTAAATATCACGGTCAAGGTGTGCCCAACGCAGGAGGGTGGGAAATGAGTTTAAACCAAACACTTGGGGGTTCTCCCACCATCAAGTATGCCAATAAAGGCAAACACGGTTATTTAACCGACCTGTCTTGGGATGGGTACTCCTTTTCAAAAGGTCTAAACTCTTTAGTCATCTTAAAAGATGAGCCTTTCAAAGAGGGAGAGTGCTACCAAATGGGTTTGAAGTGTGTTTCTGTTGAGGTAACTCAGGAATCTTTCTACACCCACAATATTAATCGACAAGCTTTAGTAGATCGTAAAGGACTGTATTCTTTCTACTGCGTCCAGTGTGGTTTGCATTCTTTGAAGAAGAAAACCGAATTGGCTGCCCTAGAGTCCGCAGCTCGGTTTTTTCAAAAAAGACCTTGCGAGCGAACAATTTACAAAGAAATTGAGGAGGTGGAAGTAAAATGACCAGACCTAAACCCAAGAAACGCAATAAACCGATGCCGCGTATCGAAGCTCGGTTTGATGCTTTAACCTTTGAAGATAGCCGAAACATTGTCACAAAGGGGGCATTCTTCGCTGCTCAACATCACCCCGCAAAGTGGTCGTTGAGCGTGACGGCTGAGATTTTAGCCGAGAACGGTTTGATAGATAAACGCTTCATTGGTCTTTATGCTAATGAAGAACCTACTCGGTTGGGCGCGTTAGTAAGAAAGCTGATGCCAGAGATTGTGCCTTTGTTTGGGGATAAAGAAATCCTCAAACATATTTGGATTCATGCGATTAAGCATTGAGGTAACAAATGGCCAACCAAATTGAACTACAGAAATGCGCTACCTGTGGCGCATTGAAACCCGTTAACTCAATGACAGTCTGCAACGACTGGCGGCAGATGCACCGCTATGTTTGTAACAGAGGGTGTTTGTTGGGTTTTTATAAGTAACTAAGTGCATAACGCGCAAGTACCCACAAAGATATTTTAATTTGCATTGTAAGCGGCTGGGTACTTGTCGCTGTTGATGCAGGAGTTAGACTTGTGAAAAACTCTAGTTTTATTAACCAGTACGAAAAACGAGATGAGTATTACACTCCTAGAATACTGGTTGAACCTATTTTGCAGTATATCCCAAACAATAAGAGGATTTGGTGTCCGTTTGACACTGAAAACTCAGAGTTCGTCAAGGCTTTCGAGGAAAGGGGGAATACTGTTATTTATAGTCATATAAAAGATGGTTTTGATTTTTTTGAGTACGAACCTAAAGAATATGACTATATTGTAAGTAATCCACCGTTCACGAAGAAATTAAAGATTTTGCAACGACTGTATGGGTTAAAAAAACCTTTCGCCATGTTGTTGCCCTTGCCGATGTTAAATTATCAAGAAATTGGTAATTTTTTTATCAACAAAAACCTTGAACTTTTAATTGTCGATAAAAAAGTATCCTTTGACGGCAATACATCATCATTTAATAGTTCTTACTTTTGTAGCAATGTGTTACCAAAAAGTTTGATTTTTCATGGGTTAGAACACAACAACAGCAATAAGTTTTATACACCCAGTAGAATGTATAAGGATATGATAGAATTGCTGCAATCTAACTACCAAACTAACAGGCAACAACCACAACAATTTAAGCAGTTGAGACTATGCCAAAAACATAGAAAAGTACAGTAAATGCTTGTGTTGTTGTCCTTGTTGAGTGACGAGTTAGGCACGTTGAGTTAGTAAAATATTTTTGAACGAGGTGAATTATGTACCAAGATATTATTGATGATTTAGTTTTACCGTTTGGCGTTGATAAAGTGCAAGGATTCTTGACTGAGGGCAATGCTTTTTATATTGACTTAAAAACAGGTGAAAAGTTTAAGGCTTTTGAATTAACCGAAGATTTGCGTAGAAGCGAATTTGAATCAATTTGTAAAATGATTGCAGACAAACTATTTAGTGCCTAACTAGGCGCATAACGCGCAAGTACCCACAACAATTGTTGTTTTGCATCGTAAGCGATTGGGTACTTGTCGCTGTTGATGCAGGAGTTAGATTGCAGGTGACAAGATGATAAATTTAATGCTAGGCGATTGCTTAGAGCGGATGAAAGAGATACCTGATGGTAGTGTTGATATGATCCTGTGTGATTTGCCGTATGGGACAACTGCTTGTAAGTGGGATTCTGTAATTCCGTTTGAGCCTCTGTGGGAGCAGTACCGCAGGGTGGCGAAGCGGAACGCCGCTATTGTGCTGACGGCGAGCCAGCCGTTTACGACTGCGCTAATTTCAAGCAATATGAAGATGTTTAGGTATTGCTGGGTGTGGGAAAAAACAATGGCTTCAAACTTTGCTCTAGCGAAAAAACAGCCATTCAAAAAGCACGAAGACATCTGTGTATTTTACCAAAAGCAGCCGACCTACAACCCGCAAATGGAGCAAGGTAAGCCGTACTCAGACAAGGAGCGCGCCCGCTCTATGGGTGTGACTGGTGATACTCTCCCAAGCAAAAAAGCGATAACCAACACCGGAACGCGTTACCCTTCCAGTGTGCAGAAGTTTAGCAATGGCAATAACGGGAATGTTCACCCCACCCAAAAACCCGTAGCCCTGCTCGAATACCTAATTAAAACCTACACCAACGAGGGCGAAACAGTTTTGGATAACTGTATGGGCTCAGGAACAGTAGGCGTGGCATGTAAAAACCTTAACCGTAAGTTTATTGGAATTGAAAAAGACGAGACTTATTTTAAGATTGCACAAGATAGAATTGCTGCAATCTAACTACCGCATTAACAGGCGCAAGCCCTAACAAATTTTTGATTAACGAGAGGTTACTATGAAAGAAGAAAAAACTCAAACATCGGACGGGGTTGCGTCCGTGTTGAATGCTGAGTTAGATGTGTACAAATGTTGCGATAAAATGCAGGAAATGAATGATGAGTAAAAATTATAAACGCACAACTGAACTAAACGACATAAAAAGTGCATCGACTGGAAGCTGTACAGCTTTTTACGGCAAAAACCCGTGGAAAGAATTTAAAAGTCCATATATGTTTTTTGAGGTTGCTGACTGTCATGGCAAAACAAGACTGCACAACTCTCAAACTGATAGTAGAAAGACATTTATTAGAAAAATGAAGCGACTGAGAAAAGAACTTGATAGTTTTATTGAATTTTTGGAGAAAGTATAAACATCTAACTAAGTACAATAAGAGGCGATGCCCCACGCTGATAAACGATACTGTAACAGTATCGCAAATTTAACAAACTAAGCAACAGGCGGCTGGGGCATTGTCCGCTTGATTGCTGAGTTAGGCACTATGAATAACAGAGGTGATTATGAAGAATTTTAGACTTAAATGGGTATTACGATACGACCCAAATAACAAACAATTTAGGCTTGTTCGCATTATGTGGGAAACACAAGATGCAAAATGTTCTTATAAGCTGTCTTTTTCGATTAAAAGACTATTGCCAAGAGTCACTTTACGCAAGTCATTTGGCGGCACTTATGTTTAGTGCCTAACTACCTAACTTAAGGCGCAAGTACCAACAACAATTATTGATTTGCATTGTAACTGACTGGGCTAAGGGGGGTAACTTCACCCTCTAACCTCCTTTGGGGTTAATAAAAATGAACCAACACGAAGCTGAATTTGAGAAAATTCAAGTCCAGCTTAATGTCCTCCCTATCCGTATGCTTGACACCAAGGATACGGAGGCGTTAAGCAAACGCCGTCCCAGTGACTATACCCTCGTTGCCACCACTGGCGTTACCTTTGCCGAAGTTAAAGGCTGCGGTAACGCCACACGGTTTGATTTTAGTCGCATACGCCCTGCTCAGTGGGTATATGCTGATTTAATCACAAAAAAGCAACAGAAGTATTTCTTCTGGATATTTAATATTCCTGAATCTCTATGGTATGTCGTTCCTGCTCAAGTCTTCTTAGAAGCTAAACGGGCAGGTGATAAATCCATTCGTTTTGAAAAACTACAAGAGTATCGGGAATTTTATAATGCCTAAAACCATCTTGATCTTTATTATTTTCTTCGCTGGGGTTTATTTAGGGGTTTATCAACGACCCCCTGAACAACCCTGTTTTATCATTCCCCCTCCTGAGTCAATCTCAGTAACAACACTGGAGCCTACACCATGAT
>Ga0208826_1001560_pt1 | contig 18931 bp, 11 predicted proteins | sample AD_UKC115_MetaG_FD_184451 | JGI IMG/M metagenome (GOLD analysis project Ga0208826, IMG submission 184451) | Active sludge microbial communities of municipal wastewater-treating anaerobic digesters from Hong Kong - AD_UKC115_MetaG (SPAdes)... | ecosystem: Engineered > Bioreactor > Anaerobic >...
CGATCAACAACTTGACGCCGGCCGCGTCGAGATCGTGTTTCTCTGCACGCTGATATCGGTCATGCCTACAACGCTATTGGTCCGCACCGACAGAATTGCCACGTCTCCGTACTTTCCCCGCATAAACGCTCGTAATCGGTGCCGTATTTACCTGTATCTGCGCGTACTGCGTATCTGTCAAAGAGATTGCGGCACAACACTATTACGGACGACAACGTACGTCTACGTTCGGTGTTTCGCCAAGCTGAATACGCGGGTTCGATTCCCGTCATCGGCTCCACGTGAAGTTGGAAGACATCCGGCCACAGTCGCAGCTCACGCGTTCTGCGAGGATCCACCTGTGAAGGTCTTGATCCCGCTTCCGGACGTCGACTTCGACACCACCGAGGTCGCGGTGCCGTGGCGGTTGCTGACCGAGGCGGGGCACGACGTCGTTTTCGCCACCGAACATGGCGGATCTGCGCCCCGCTGTGATCAGCGCCTGCTCGACGGCGTGGTGTTCGGCAAGCTCGGCGCCCGGCCCGAACCCATCGCGTGGTACCGGGAAATGCAGCAGACCGACGCGTTCACCGATCCCCTGCCGTGGGGCGATCTCGACGTCGCGGCCTACGACGGGCTGCTGCTCGCCGGCGGACACGCACCGGGGATGCGGCAGTATCTCGGATCGGCCGAGCTCCAGAGTTTCATCGCACGGTTCTGGGCGACGGGCAAGCCGGTCGGCGCGATCTGCCACGGAGTTTTGGTCCTGGCGCGCAGCAAGGGCGCCAACGGCGTCAGTGTGCTCGCGGACCGACGAACCACCTGCCTACCCAAGTACATGGAGCGCAGTGGCTACCTGGTCAGCTTCTGGAAGCTCGGACGGTACTACCGGACCTATCCGGAGTATGTCGAGGATGAAGTCGTCAGCCAACTCACGAATCCCGACCAATTCGAGCGAGGTCCACGCGAGACCCAGCGGCGCGGCACCCGCACGGATCATCGCCACGCGTTCGTCGTCGAGGACGGCAACTATGTTTCGGCGCGCTGGCCGGGCGACGCCTATTTGTTCGCCGAGCGGTTCATCGCGCGACTCGGGTAAGGCGCGGTCAGTCGGTAGCGTCGTGAGATGAGCCTGGAGTATTCGAGCGTGGTCGACGCACCACGCGACGAGGTGTTCGCCTGGCATGCCCGTCCCGGCGCGTTCCGGCGACTCTCGCCCCCGTGGGGGCCGCTGGAGCTGATCACCGAAGCCGACTCACTCGAGGACGGCCGGGCGGTGCTCGGACTGCCCGGCCGGCTTCGCTGGGTCGCTCAGCATCAAGCCGACGGATACGACCCGCCACACCGCTTCGTCGACGCGATCGGCGCGGCGGGGTTGGCATCGCTGCCAGCTCGGATTGTAGTGCGCTGGAAGCATATTCACGATTTCGAGGATGCCGGGGACAACCGCACCCGGGTCATCGACCATGTCGAGACGCCGGTGCCGGCGCCCGCACTGCGGCCGATGTTCGTCTATCGGCACCGGCAGTTGGCCGACGACCTGGCGGCGCACCGGCAGGCCGCCGAGCACGGGCTGTCGGCGGCAACGATCGCGATCACTGGTTCATCGGGCCTGGTCGGGTCGGCCTTGAGCGCATTTCTGAGCACGGGCGGACATCGGGTCATCCGATTGGTCCGTCATCCCGCGACCGGTCGGGACGAGCGGCAGTGGAACCCCGCCGATCCCGACCCGGACCTGCTGGCCGGGGTCGATGCGGTGATCCACCTGGCGGGCGCCTCGATCGCGGGCCGGTTCACCGATGCCCACCGCCGCGACATCCGCGCCAGTCGCATCGAGCCCACGCGGCGGTTGTCCGAACTCGTCGCCGGTTCGACCGGCGGACCCCGTGTGCTGATCTCCGCGTCCGCGATCGGCTACTACGGCTACGACCGCGGTGACGCGATCCTGACCGAGGACAGCGAGCGCGGTGACGGGTTTCTCGCCGACGTGGTCGCCGACTGGGAAGAGGCGACGGCGCCGGCGGAACAGGCCGGGGTGCGCGTCGTCCGGGTGCGCACCGGCATCGTGCAATCCCCGCGCGGCGGGACCCTCCGCCTGCTGCGGCCGTTGTTCAGCGCCGGCCTCGGCGGCCCAGTGGGCGGTGGCGAACAGTGGCTGTCGTGGATCGGGATCGACGACCTGATCGATATCTACCACCGCGGATTGTGGGACGCGACATTAACCGGCGCCGTGAATGCCGTTGCGCCAGAACCGGTTCGCAACGTGGACTACACCCACACCCTCGCGCACGTCCTGCACCGGCCGGCAGTGCTGCCGATCCCGCGGCTGGGTCCGCGGCTACTGCTCGGCGACCAGGGCGCCCGTGAACTCGCGTGCGCCAGTCAGCGTGTGCGTCCGGCCAAGCTGGAGCACGCTGGTCACCGATTCCGTCATCCCGATCTCGACCCGGCCCTGCGTCACCTGCTCGGCCACGCGCGAACGTAGTGCAGCCCGATCGCTTCCGCGCAGTACTGCCAAAGGGTTTGGCGCTCGCGGTCGCTGTCCCCGGTAGTCGGCAGGTAGTGCTCGGGCCGGGGTCGCCGGTCGTGGTAGAACCGCCCGGTCGGCGGTGCTGGTGTGGTCGCGGCCAGCCAGACCGCGGTGTCGGCGCCCTCTTCGGGTGAACGCAGCAGCGGGCCGGTGACGGTGCGAAACAGTGGCAACGCGTCGGCCACACCCGGGGTGTCGGACCACCCGGGATGCATGGCATACACCGAGGCGTGCTGCGCCGCCCAGCGTTCGGCGAGGATCGGCGTCAGGGCCACCTGCATCCGTTTGGTGCGCGCGTAGGCGACGGCGCCACGGTATCGGCCGTCGCGGTATTCGGGATCATCAACGGGCAATGCCTGGGTGTACATGCCACCCGATGACATGAAGATCACCCGCGGATCGGTTGATTCGGCCAGCACCGGCAGCAGGAGCTCGGTCATCAGCACCGGACCCAGAACGTGCGTGGCCAGGGTGATCTCATGGCCGTCGCCGGTCTCGGTGCGGGTGGCCGGCAGCAGACCGGCGTTGTGCACGATCACGTCCAGCCGGGGCAGCCGGCCGGCCAGGTCGGCAGCGAAGGCGCGAACACCCGCGAGGTCGGACATATCACAGACCTCGACGCGCACGTCGGCGTCGGGTAGCGCGGCAACTATTTCATCGCGGGCTCGCGCTCCGCGGTCGCGATCCCGAACCGTCAGCAGGACCGTCGCACCGAGCCCGGCCAGTCCCGTCGCGATTGCTTTGCCGATGCCCCGGTTCGCGCCGGTCACCAGAGCGGTCCGACCGCTCAGCGCATTCGGCGCGGGGTCGGCCTCCGACCAGCCGAAGCGCCGTAACCGATACCCCACGCTGGTGTAACCGGGGACGATCGCACGATCCAGCACCGTGTCGAGAGCTTCACGCACACGCATGCCATCCACTGTGCCTGATATCGAAGCGGCGTAGCTTCAGAGGATGAGCACCCACAAAGCTGTTCACGTCCCTCAGGCCGGCGGAGACCTCACCCTCGCCGACGTCGAAACCACCTCACCGGAGCGGGATCACGTTCGCATCGCGGTGGCCGCGTGTGGGGTCTGCGGCACCGATCGCGAATTCGTCGCCGGCCATTTCCCCGGCATGACGTGGCCGCTGACACCCGGACATGAGATCGCCGGGACCATCGCCGAGGTGGGTGCCGGCATTGACAATTACCAAGTCGGCGACCGGGTCGCGGTGGGGTGGTTCGGTGGCTGCTGTTACCAGTGCGTCCCGTGTCACCAGGGCGACTTCATCCACTGCGAGAACGGGCAGGTGCCCAGCTACCAGTACCCCGGCGGCTACGCCGAGTCGGTGACGGTTCCGGTCAGCGCGCTCGCCCGGATACCCGACGAGCTTTCCTTCGCCGAGGCAGCCCCGATGGGTTGCGCAGGCGTCACCACCTTCCACGCCCTTCGGACCACGAAAGCCGTTGCCGGGGACCGGGTCGCGGTGCTCGGCATTGGCGGTCTCGGCCATCTCGGGGTGCAGTTCGCCCGGGCGATGGGATTCGAGACCATCGCCGTTGGACGCGGAGCCGGAAAGGCTGATGACGCACGCGAACTCGGCGCGCATCACTACGTCGACTCCACCGCCGGCGACGTCGGTGCGGCGTTGAAGGCACTCGGTGGGGTTTCGGTGGTGCTGGCGACCGCGAACAACAGTCAGGCGATGGCGGATACGGTCGGGGGCCTGTTGCCGCGCGGCGAGCTGGTGACCATCGGGGTCACGGCCGACCCACTGCCCATCAGCCCGCTGCAACTGATCACGCCGTCGCTGTCCATCGTCGGTCATCCTTCGGGTACCGCACGCGATGTCGAGGAGACAATGAAGTTCGCGGTGCAGTCCGGTGTCCGGGCCAGGATCCAGGAAATGCCGCTGGCCCAGGCCGCCGAGGCCTACGCGGCGATGGACCAGGGCCGCGCCCGGTTCCGCATGGTCATCACGACGTAGCGGCGATTTCGCACGCGCCCGCCGGAACGCCAACCACGTCGCACGTGCCGAGCGTCGTCACCACCTCGGCGCCGATGCCCAGTTGCCGATACATATCGGGCAGTAGCTCGGCGGTCTCGGGCAGCAGCGTGACGATCGCCCAGTCGTGGAACTCGCCGTTGCGCAGAACGAACGTGAAGTCGGCGCCCGGCGTTGCGGCGGCCTTTTCGCGTAGCAGCAGAACATCGGGCATCACGATGTCCCGGCTGCCGGTGTACACCGTGGTCGGTGGCAGCCCGTCCAGCGACCCGTACAACGGACTGACCATTGGATCGGTGAGCGGCAGGCCATCGGCCCAGATCGCGGATGTGGCGAGCAGAATCGGGAGGGTGCTGGCCCCAAGAACCGGGTCGTTCACAAATCGGATGTCCGGGTTGCTCAGGGTCGAATCGAGCCCCGGCGAACTCAGCACCATGCGCGAGGGCACTGTGTCATGGCGACGGACCAACTCCTGCACGGCCGCCAGCGCGATGTTTCCGCCGGCGGAGTCGCCGAGCACGCTGACGTTGACGGCTCCCCGCTGACTGATCTGGTCGGCGATCAGATCGGCAATGGCGGGGATGACGGTGCGGGCCGTTCCGCCCTCACCGGCCAGGGGGTAGATCGGCACCACGACGGCCGCGCCGGTGTTCGCCGCAATCGTCGCGTAGTCGAGCCAGTTGAGGACGATCGGGTGCATCAGAAGCGCACCGCCATGCAGCCCGATGACAGCCTCCTGCGACGTCGAGTCCGGTGATCGCAGCGTCCAGACGGGCATGCCCTCGAACTCGTCCCGCTTGACCTCCAGCCCGAGCGTGATGAACCACGGCGGACTCTCGCTCGACAGCAGTTTCGTGATCGGGATCGAAAGGTCAATACCGAAGAAATCCCCTACCGCACCGATGAGCCCGAACACCGCACCAAACATCTGCGAGACGAACGTCGGTTCACCGGTGAACAGGTTCGGGTCCCAGGACGGCCCATCGGCCAGCGCCAAACTCGTCGATTGGCTCGCAGGAATCTGTTCGACGGCCTGCTCGGCCTCCCGGCGCGAGAACGCTGCCAATGCCAAAACTTCCGGCGGGTCCACCGGAGTCGCCGGCGCATCGTTGACGGACGGCGCCACAGTCTCCTCGCTCGACGCGATATCCGTCACGACGGCGGTCGGTTCCGGCGTCTCCGACTTCTCGATCCTGGCCACGACGGGTTCGACCGATGGGTGCGCCGACTCCGAGGGCAATTCGGTGTCCTCGCTGTCGTCGGCCGGTTCTTCCTCGGCGTCGGTGTCCGAGACCGCGGGCGGCGCATCGTCATCACTCTCGGAATCCTGGGCCGCACCGGCCGGCGGATCCGCCTGATCGACATCGACATCGGCGTCCTCGACGTTTGCGGGCGCGCCGTCCGAGTCGTCGGGGGCGCTCTCGTCGCCGGACTCCGACGGTTGCGCTGAATCGTCGGCATCATCGTTCTTCGACGGTGCCGGATCGCGCGGCGTCGAGTCCGAATCAGACTGCCCCGCTGGCGAACTCGGCGAGCTGACGGAAGATGATCCCGAATCCGGGCTCTCGGCGGCCGACGCCCACGGGCCGGTGGCGGTCAAACCCGCCCCGACGCCCAGTGCGAAGGCCAAAGCACCCACCCGACCGATGTATTTTGCGGACCTCATCGTGACTACCTCCCCGTACGCGTTGCATCCGAACGCAGACTAGGTATGCCGGCGGCGACGCGGCCTCAGTAGACGACCACTGCAAATTGCGCGGACCTCCACTGCACTACGCACACATCGGCGCGCCGGGGTTGACGACCCCGCCGAACCAGGCGCACTGTGATATTGACCACATCGTCACTTCGGGGGGAAAGGACTGCGGGATGACCACCAAGGACATGTACACCGAAATACCGGACCCGTACTCGATGCAGATGCCGAGCGGCGGCGACGCCCGCTTCACCTGGGAATACGACGAAGGACGGGCTCGTCTGCTATCGCTGTACCAGAAGGGTAAGGACAAGCAGTGGGACGGTCAGTCGCGCATCGACTGGTCCCAGGACGTCGATCCGACGAACCCGATCGGGCTGCCCGATGAGTTCGTGCCGCTGTTCGGCAGCCCGGCCTGGGAGGCCGCCGACGACAAGGGCCGAGCCCTGATGCGCCAGCACTTCCAGTCGTGGCAATTCTCGCAATTCCTGCACGGCGAGCAGGGCGCGATGGTTTGCGCGGCCAAGATCGTCGAGGTCGTCCCGGACATGGATGCCAAGTTCTACGCGGCCACCCAGACCATGGACGAGGCGCGGCACGTCGAGGTGTTCTCGCGGTTCCTGCAGGAGAAGGCCGAGCTGGCCTATCCGATCAACACGCACCTGACCGCCCTGCTCGAGGACACCCTGCGCGACTCCCGCTGGGACATGCCCTACCTCGGGATGCAGGTACTCATCGAAGGACTGGCACTGGCCGCCTTCGGCGTCCTGCGGGATATGGCGCCGCCGGACTCCCTGGCCAAGCAACTACTGGCCTATGTCATGCAGGACGAGGCCCGGCACGTCGCGTTCGGCCGAATCTCGTTGAAGGACTACTACTCTGCGCTGACCGACAAGGAGCGGGACGAACGGGAAGAGTTCGTGGTGGACGCCTGCTACCTGATGCGCGATCGGTTCCGCGGTGAGGAAGTGTTCGAGACCCTCGACCTGAACGTCAAGGAATGCGCCGAGTGGGTCGACAACTCCCCGTTGATGATCCAGTTCCGCTCGCACCTGTTCAGCCGCATCGTCCCGATCGTCAAGGACATCGGGTTGTGGGGCGACAAGGTGCAGAAGGCGTTCTCGGACATGGGCGTACTGGACATGGCCGGCTTCGACATCGAGACGTTGATGAAGGCCGACGAGGATCAGGCCGAATCGCTCGACAAGGCACACGCCGAGATGGCTGCCCGGGCGGTGGAGGTGGATCAGGCCATCGCGGCGGGCATGAGCTAGGCCTCAGGAACCCAGTTCGTCGAATCTCGCCAGGGCAGCGTCGAGATCATCTTCATCGAACAGCTCGAAGCGGTTGACGCGGCCGCGATCCAGGGTCGAAAGGTTGACCCCCCGCCATTCGGCCGCGAAGCCCTCGAATGACGTTCCGTTCGCCACGTGAGTGACAACAGCGCCGTCGTCCGTGAGTCGGTGGACGCGCTCGATGCGAACGCCGAAATTGGGCATCTGGTCCCAGATGGCCGTCAGGTATTCGGTCATTTGGCCAGTTGGGAAAGCTATCCCGCTCCGGTGATCGACGCCCTGCCAGTCGGGTGCGAGCTCGAGTGGTTCGTGTCGGCTCGCCGCGGAGAATGCCGCCGCGAAGACCGACCATGTCTGCGCGTGGGCAGCCGCCTCACCGGCGATATACCGAGCGTCGAGTTCATCGAAGGCAGCGTCGATATCGTCCACATCGAAGACGATGCCGGCCGTGATGCGACCATCCACGTCGATTTCGTTGAGGCACAACAATTCGAGGCCGTACACGTCAGGACCACGCCCAGAGCCCGATACCCGAGTACGCGACAGGGCAAGCCGCTCCCCCCGTATCGCGACAACGTGCGCGTCGAAATTCTTGACACCCACGTTGATGACCTCTTGCAGATTCAAGAGCCATGCTTCGCGACCGCGACGAACACCGCCGCTCACCACTCGACGACGATCATCGTCGCAACAATCGTCAGCCAGCATGGCGGCCACCGCGTCGAGATCGCGGGCGGTCATGGCGGCGTTCAGCCGGTGGTAGGCACGGCTGGCCGCATTCTCCAGCGGTGGTCGGTCCGGACGTAGCTCGTCGAACCGCGCGAGTGCGGCATCGACCTCATTCTCGTCGAAGATCTCGCAGCGGCTGAGCTCCTCACCCTCCAGCATCAGGAGCTGGATGACACGCCACTCCGCATCGAAGCCCGCAGACGATCTGCCGCGCGCAGCATGCGTGAAGACCGCCCCACGATCGCTAAGCCGATGCACCGCTTCGACGTAGATCCTGAGGTCCGGAGTGACGTCCCAGATGGTGCGGATGTAGGGACCGACGTCTCCCGACGAGAACGGCGTCCCTCGGCGGTGATCGAGGGTCACCCAATTCGGAGACGTGACGGGCATATGACCCTCGTTGAACGCGGCGTAGTTCCGTGCGACGACCGACCACGTGTGCGCGTGCGACCCGCCCTCGCCAGTGAGATAACGCGCATCGAGTTCGTGGAGCGCAGCGTCGAGTTCGCCGGCGTCGAACAGCACGCCCCCCACAATCCGGTCGCTGACGTCGGTCTCGATGACGACAAGCATCTCGACACCGAACTCCCCATGGCTCAGATCGCTGTTCACGCTGCGCACCCGAGCAAGGATCAATCGCTCCCCGCGGCTCGCGATCACGTCCCACGTGATCTCCGCACCGATCTTCGCCAACTGCCGCAGGTTTGCAACCTCGACCTCACGACCCCTACGGGGTCCCGCATTGATGACCCGGCGCCGATCATCGGTCGAGACGGTGTCGGAAAAGATGGCCGCGACCGCCGCCCAGTCACGTTGTTCGAAGAAGATCCATAAGTGCGCGTACACGCGAATTGCGGCATTCGCCGTCCGTGGCATCACACGGCCGAGGTCGTCGAATCTGGCAAGAGCCTTCTCGAGCGTCGCTTGCGGTCGGGCGAGCTCATCGAAGCGGGTGAGCGCAGCCTCGAGGTCCGACTCGTCGAAGATCTCGCAGTTCTTCACCAGGTTGCCGTCGCAGGTCAATACCTCGATGAAGCGCCAGTCGGCGTCGAAGCCCTCGTACGAGGATCCGTCGACCACAACTGTCACCACCGCCCCGCTATCACGCAGTAGGTGAACGGTCGCGATATCCATTCGCAGATCTGGCGTCAGATCCCATGAAGCATGGAGGAATTCAGATAATCCACCCGCTTCGGAGACCGAGTAGTGGAGCTGGTGGTCGACAACAGCGTAGTCGCCTGTCGTCGGGGGAATTTCATGCCTGTTCAGAGCCACGAACGCGCTCGCCAAGGTCGACCACGTCGGCGCGTAAGGGGCGGCCTCCCCAGCCAGATAATGGGCGTCCAGCTCCACGTATGCGTGGTCGCGGGCAGCCACATCGAAGGCGATCATGGCGACGATCAGTCCGTCCTCGACGCCGATGACCACCAACGAATCCGCACCGAGGCCGTCATCGCTGTAGAGCGTTACGTGGTTGAGGCACAGCCGATCACCTCGTGTCGCGAGCGGAGTCGCTACGATATTGACGACTCCCTGGTCGGTGATCGTGCGAAGGTTTGCCACCTCGATCGCACGGTCATGGCTCTCGCGTTGCAGCCCTCGGCGGCGGTCCTCGCTGACGACGTTCTCGGCGAACAGGGCGCCCACTTCGTCCCAATGCTTGTCGGCGACCAATTCCGTCATCCGGTCGGCAGTGCGGATCGCGGCATTGTCGAGCCGGCGTGTCGACTGCTCTATTTCCGAGTCCGCGTAGCGGGCATCGAGTTCGGCAAGCGCACCGTCGATGTCGTCGGCTTCGAACCAGATTTGCAGGTTGATCCGGTGGCGCTCGTCGAGGCCGACCAACTGCAGCAGCTCTTCCCTTGGCGCACCTGGAGTTTCGTCGGGCGCGCTGACTTCCAGCCGAGTGAGCGCCAGGTTGTCGCCCCTGACCGCCAGAGCCGTGTAGCGATACCGAGCGCCCAAGCCTCTGAGCGTCCGCACTTCGTGTACCCATTCCGCACGGGGCGAGACACGGGGCGCATTCCCGACGATCTTCCGGCGGTTCTCGACGAAGATCTCCGGCGCGAAGAGATTCTGGAACTCGTCCCACGCGTCGCGGGTGAGAGCGGCCTCCAGCCGATCGATCACGCGAAGACACTCGTTGTCCAATCCGAGGGCCGGAACTCCGATCGCGACCGGCGCGGCAGGGTCACCATCAGCGCCGGATAGCGCAGACGCCTTGTCTGCCAGCGCCACAGCACCTTTGCGCTCGTAAAGACCGGCCGCCCGCTCGGCCGCCCCTCGCGCGCCGGCTTCGTCGCTCGCCGCGTCCAGGACCCTCGCCAGGGCCAGGCAGGCGTCGCCATGATCGACCAGCGCGTCGGTGCGCTCGGCCAGCGCGACGGCTGACTCGGCCATTCGCCGCGCCGCATCGTGCTGACCTCCGCGTGATAGCAGCCGCGCCCGAAGGGTCCGCCACGCGATCGAGGCCTTCAAGGCGTGCCCGGCGAGACTCTGGCTCTCCGCACATAGTTCATCAGCCTCAGCATCGCGATCGAGCTCCAAGACCGCCACACCCAAAAGGGCCGCAGTCTCGGCGGTATCGGAATCAAGGCCCATTCGACGGAAACCGTTGTAGGCCAAGCGCAAATGTCCTTCGGCTGCAATCGGGTCATCGCAGAGCAGTTCGACGGTCCCGGCGAACTGCTCGACCTCGAGCACGGCGTGACGCAGGCCGAACTCGCTCACGGTGCGGCGGGCCACATCGATCATCCGGCGGGCTGCGGCAGATCGCCCGCGGTAGGCCTCCAACACGGCCTGACACCGAGTCGATGTCGCTTCCACTGCAGGTGAATCGGTTGTGATTCGGAGCAGTCGAACAACATCGAGGCACCGGCCACCGGCCCGAGGTACCGGGCTGGGTCCCCATAGCGCGGCCAGGGGCGCCCCGGCCAGGACCTCATTCGCCCGACGATGTTCGCCCGCCCGACGAGCCGCGGTGAGCGCATCGTCCAGCGCAATCTCGCAGTCACCGATCCGCCCGAGACGGGCCAAACACGCAGCCCGGACTCCATGCGCCTTGGACTCCCCTGCTGCATCGTCCAACCGGGCCAGTGTGATTGCGGCCGCACTCACGGTTGTTTCGATGTCATCCAGCCGCTCCGGGTGCACCAGCATCGAGAGCTGGCCGTCGAAGCAGGTTGCCCAGGCTGCCAGACGCTCCGAACCGCTTGATGCCCTTTGTAATTGCGATACAGCCCCCGCCGCCGAAGCCACGTCGCCGCCGGCGAGCAGCGCCTCACAGCGCGCCACCAGCAGCGCGGTCGTCTGGTCCTCGCGGTCGGGCAGCTCGTCGTCGATCTCATCCAGCGCGTGCAGCGCGCGATCGTAGAGCTCCGCCGCGCCCTCGTATCCGAGCCGGGCCATCGCCTGATCGGCGGCACGGCGGCAGTAGTCGACAGCCTTGGCCGCATTGCCCGCCCATGCGCATTCGTAGTAGTGGTAGGCGAGTTCGGCGAGCAGTTCGTCGTCGGCTCCGGGGCGGGTCTCGAGGGCCACCGCGATCCGCTGATGTAGCCGCATGCGCCGCACCGACGCCAGTTCGGCGAGCAATGACTGGCGCACGATGGCGTGGTTGAACCGGTAGTGCCCGCCCGGCTCTTCGATGACGATCCCTGCCTTGCAGGCGTCGTCGAACGCATCCAACAGGTCGCGGTCCACCACCTGCTCCACCAGCTCCACCGCGAATCGCGTGCCGACCACTGCCGCGGCGGCCAATGCCTTGTTCGTATCGTCCGGCAGACGAGAGAGGCGGCGGCTCACGGCTTCTCGTACACCTTGCGGAAGTGTGCTCTGGTCCCAACGACCGCCGCTCTCGGCAACATGTCGCAGCGCCTCGATGAGGAAGAACGGATTTCCGCCGGTAATCGAGGCCAGCGCCCGGCCCAGCTCCGGGTCGTCATAGCCGGCTTCGGCCACATATGCGCTCACGTCGATCTCGTCGAGGCCGCCGAGTGTCAGGCGGTCGGCGGTGCCGTCGCGGTGCAGATCGCTGAGCATCGCCGCCAGCGGGTGTGACCGATCGAGATCGGTGCTGCGGTACGTGCCGACTATCTGCATGCGGGAGTGCTCCCCGAAGCGCAACAGGTGTCGCAACAGCAGCAGGGTCGGCTTGGCCGCCCAGTGCAGATCATCCAGCACCATCACGACCGGCACTGCGGCAGAGGCGAGTTCGAGCACTGCGACGACGGCATCGAAGAGTGCATAGCGTTCGGTGTCCGGATCTGCGCGCACCGGCGTGGTCAGATCGGGCAGCACATCGCTGAGAGCGGGAGCCAACGGCAGCAGCGCCTCCACGCCCCGCAGGCCACGGAGCCGGCTCGGATCGAGGCATCCCATGAGTGGACGCAACACCTCCGCAAATGGTTGATACGGCGCGGCCAGGTCCTCGTCGCATCGGCCATACAGGACCAACGCGTCCCGCTCGTACACCTGCCGTGACCATTCCCCGGCGAGACGGGTCTTGCCCACCCCGGGTTCACCGGCAATCAGCACCGCCCGCGTACCGCCGGTGGACATCGACGTCCAAGCGTCCTGCAGCCGTTCGAGTTCGGGAGCACGGCCGACGAAGGGACCGGGACCAGCCAGCACCGCGGGCAGCTCCGGCCGGTCGACCTCGCCACCGTGCACGGTCGGCACCGCCTCATCGGCCTGGGCCCGGAGTTCGAACACATGCTCCGGGCGGGCGAGATTCTTCAACTGCCGCATTCCGAGGTCGGACAGCGCGACATCGTCGGGCAGCGAATCGACGACGAGTTCGGCGGTCGCACCTGAGCACAGGATCTGCCCGCCCTCGCTCAGCGATCGCAGGCGCGCAGCACGGTTGACCGTCCGTCCGAAATAGTCGCCGTCGCGAAGTTCGACCTCACCGGTGTGCAGGGCGATCCGGATGCGCAGGGGATCCCGCAGCGCCCACGGCTCGTGGGTGATTGCGTCCTGCAACTCGAGCGCGGCAGCGGCCGCGGAGGACGGACGTTCGAACACCGAGAACGTGGCGTCACCCTCCCCTCGCGTCTTGACCAGCCGACCGCCCCGCGCGGTGACAACGTGCTGGACCAGCTCGTCGTGGCGGGCCAGCGCGACACCCATTGCCTCAGGGTCGATCTCCCACGCGACCGTCGACCCTTCGATGTCGGTCAGCAGGAACGTCACCGCGCGCATCACCGACGGAAGATGCTGCGCCATAGGGATTTCCAGCGCGGAATCCTGGCTGACGATCGCCGCCTCGAGCCGGCGCAGCTCGGGTCCGGGGTCGACACCGAGTTCGGCGGCGAGCGTGGCGCGGGCCCGTTGGAACGCGGCCAATGCATCGCCCTGTCTGCCGGACCGATACAGGGCGATCATCAGCTGCCCCCACCGCCGCTCTCGCAATGGAGCATCGGCCACGGCTGCTTCGAGTTCGCCGATGATCTCGGCGGCACGGCCGGTGTCGAGCACCGCATCGGCGCGGTCTTCGACCAGTGCTGCGTGGCCTTCGATCCAGCGGGTCCGTTCGGCGATACCCCGCCGGCTGTCGGGTAGATCGGGGACGCCGCGCCAGAACCTCAGCGCCTCTTCGAAGCAGGCCACCGCCGCGCCGGTATCTCCGGCGGCCGCCGCGTCGCGGCCCATTCGCGCCGCCGCTCGATATCGCGCGGCGTCGACATCGGCCGTACCGAGCCGCCAACCGGTCCCCTCGGTCAGGACCACGCCGTCACCGAGGGCGCGTCGCAACGCCGAGATGTGGGTCTGCAGGGCCTTGATCGCCGTTCGTGGCGGATCGTCACCCCAGAGCAATTCCATCAGGGCGTCGGCGGCGATCACCGAATCCCCGTGCAGCCCGAGCATGGTGAGGAGGGCGCGGGGCTTGGCACCCGCTATCGCGACGGGTACTCCCCCGTCCAGGACTTGAAGAGGCCCAAGAACCCCCAGCTCCACCAAAGAAAGCGTACTCACACCGAACATCGTCGGTGCGGTGATTCAACATGCGGTCAAGGTCCGGTAAAGGCCGTCCCGAGGATCATGCCGACGGGTGCCACTTCGACACCCGGCAGGTGAACGCGTAGCGGCCGTCGTCCACCCCGATCGTCAGGGTGCCCGCGATGCTGCCGTCGATGGACCTGTGCAGCACCGTGAACGGATGGCCTGGACCGTCCTGGATGTCCGCGATCGGCGGGATGGTGGCGACTCCGACGTCGTTGTCGTCGATGTCGTCCTCTTCGATGACCGTCACCTGCACGCCGTCGATGTAGGGGTTGATCTCGTTGGGTATCTTGTCGCCGACGACGCGTACCGAATCGTCCTCGAAATCGCCGATCACGGAGTTCGGGATCCCGGCAATCAGATCACCGTCGGCCCGGATCTCGAGGGCGATGTCGTCGGCTCCCCAGCCCGAGGTCTCGACCTGGCAGGTCAGTGTGGTGTCGATGGCCGGCCGGGCGAGCAGCAGATTGATCGGTGTGTGCAGAACGACGTCGAATTCGACGACACGGGACGTCGAACTCGTGCGCTGGACCAGGACAAAGAAGTGTTGATTCTCCTCGGCCTCCCAGGTGACGCTCTGTGGGTCGCGGCTGGGCCCCGCATCGGTGATGAACGAAATCGGCGGCGCGGTCCCATCCCAGCCGCCGACGGTCACCCGGACCGGCACCGGGGTGGACGATCCTCCGGCCACCTCCAGCGGATTGGAAACATCGACGGATAGATCGACGGCGTGCGGCAGGCGAAGTCGCGGTGTCTCGACGAGGAACCACTTGCTCTCCGAATCGTCCCAGTTGGCGAAGGTGGTGTCGATGTTGAACGGCTGGGCGGGGAAGTGCTCATGCTGGGGTACCTCGGGAATGAGCACGATGGCATCACTGAAGGTACGGCCGACATGGCGGTGTGTGCGCAGCCGGTAGGAACAGTCACCCCATCGGTCGGCCAGATGTACCTTCACGAAAAACGGTGCGGGCAGGACGAATCGGGTCCCGCGGTCGGGGTCGGTGATGTTGCGATAGGGCGCTTGTGGGGTGCTGAAGTCGTCGCCGAGATAGATCTCGTAGACGGTCTCGGCCCCGTCGTAGGCGAACCCGATGTCATAGGTGCCCGCGATGTCGAATCGATACCACCGCACCTCGCCGTTTGCCAGGTTGGACGTCTGCGCGAAGTCCACGACATCGGGAACACCGAATGCTGTGGCGGGTGTGCAGTTCGCCGTGATCCGGTTGAAGTCGGCCCGCAGCGGCTGATGATCGCTCAGATACGGCATCACCCCATGCGGGTCAGCCAGAGCGCGGTCGATCCGCACATGTTGCGACGCGAGTTTGCTTTTCGCCGAGGTGAATACGTAGTCGAGGCGCTGCCGGAACGGCGTGTACACGGCGTCCGCGGTGTATCCCGGATCGGTGCGGCCGCTGGTGCCGCCGGGGCATTGGTCCCGGCCCCACCGGTCCACGAGTTGCGCGAACAGCGGCGCACCCGGTTTCCCGAACAGCTCGGTCCATTCGGGATCCGGCCCGGGCGGGTGGGCGTCGTCGTTCGAGGCGCTGTGACCGACGATGTTGAGGTCGCCGAGGAAGAACACCTCCTGGGTGAATGGCGGCGTCTCCCCGATGCACTGCTCGATGAACCCCGCCACGTCCCTGATCTGCTTGCGGCGGTCCCCGCTGTTCTCACCGGCCTGGTCGGTGTCGGCCTGGGTGTGGCTGATGAAGATGTGCCGCTCGGTCTCGAACTGTGGCTGCAGGCGCACGTAGAGAACACCTTTGGCGGCAAACTTGTCGTTGTCGGATGAGTCCGCGTACATCAGGAAGCGGACAACAGGCACCCCCGTGGCGAAGGCGACGGGGTCGAGCAACTCGGCGACCTCGCCGGAGGCCGGCACGGTGGCGAAGGGATACCTGCTCGCCAGGAACAGCCCGCTGTCCTCCAGTTTCAGCTTGGCGAGCGAACCGAGATCGGCCAGCGGCCCGAAGGTCAGGTCCCAGATCTTCGCCGGGAGGTCGCCGCCGAACCCGGGCCGGACGATCCGGGTGTAGAACGTATCCGCCTTGGTCACCTGGTACGGGAACTCCGACTGCAGGCGAGCACTGAATACGGCCCGGGCCGGCTCGTCGAAAATCTCGTTGAGACAGACGATGTCGATCTCTTCCTGGCTCGTCAGGATCGCATTGGCAATCAGCTCGGCCCGCAGCGGCGCGGTGTAGACCGGCGGGATCGACGGCGGGAAGCCCGTCTCCATCAACGCCGACCGCATCTGGGTGTTGTACGTCAGTATTCGCATCGACTTGCTCACGATCCCACTCCCCCCAGCGAATCGAACAGCGGGACAACGCTATCCGGTGGACTGCCGCGCAGGCTGTCCGCAATGAGAAAGCCGTCGCCGTCGGGTTCGAGAAGCAGCAACGCGTTACCGCGGACGTCGGCGACAACGAGGTTGTCGTCCAACGCGGTGACGAACGTCGGCCCGATCCAGGAGCCGGCCGACAGATCGACCACCGTGGCCAGATCCTCTTCGATGCGGATCAGCCGCGAATTCGCGACGTCCATCACCATCACAACGTCCTGATAGGCGCAGATCCCATACGGCAGGGCCTGATTCGCGCCGGCGGGCAGCGGGATCTGGACCCAGCCGCTGCCGTCGATCCCGTCGACCCGGACCACCCGTCTGGCGGCGGGGTCGCTGATCCAGATTCGATCGGAGCTGTCGACGGCCAGGCCGCGCGGATCGGCGAACGCGCCCACGGCCGGGTTGGCCGCGGTCGGCATGCCACGGTGGCCGTAGGCACGCCAGCCCGAACCCGTGATGTCGTCGACGCGGACCAGTCGGCCGTTCCCCGCGTCGAGCACGAGCAGGTGGCCCGAGCCGAGAAATGCCGTTGCGGCTGGCCGGTTGAACTGCCCGACACCGCTGCCATGGGTACCGAATCGCACCCAACTCGCACCCGGATCTGCCTGCGCGATCTGGTGCCCCGTCATGGCAGCCACCGTTACCGATCCCTGCGCGTCGCGCGCCGGGCCCGACGGCGTCGAGAGCGCTGCCCCACCGATCATGGCGATGCTCATGGAATCCAGGTCGTCGATCTGATAGACCGTCCCACCGAACAATTCGGTGAACGCGAATGCCGTCATCCCGCTCCCCCTCGTCTCGCGCCGATGGTGGACCTGCCGAGTTCGATCGTCCACGAACGCTCCGGCCTGCACCCGGGTATTGGGTACCCGTCCGCGAATACACCGCTACTCGACCTGATTCAGGTTGGTAACGATCGGGAATATAAGAGGTGTCGCTCCTCGAAGTTGGATGCCAAAAGGACGACACTGGCAGCACAACCTAACAACTGCCCTGAAATCGGGAGTAAACATGACCTACAACGTCGTAGGAATCGATGTTCACGATCTAGCGCCGGCTCCGAAACCCACGCCGCGCAAACGGCATCTCCGGGCCGTCGATCCCCTTCCCACCCCGGCCCTCATGAGGTGGACACCCCAAGACGTCGCCGAGTTGCGTGCGGCCGTCGACGAGTTTCCGCATGAGATCGGCTCATCCTCGATGCTCGACATGATCATCGAAGTCGAGGGTCTCGGTCGCTAGCCCTCCGGCCAGGACACCAGTCGGCAGGGAATGTCGGTGTTCTCGTCGGTCAGATAGCTGGCACACACGCGGTGATAGCCGTCGGCGAGTGGTAGTACGACGTCACGGACGGCGTCACCGGGGCCCAGCAATATCGGCGAAAGTCGTTTTCCATCACTGATTTTGGCAAGGTCTGACGTCACGTGCGCCGAACGCAGGGCCACCCCAGTTCTCACGGAAACAGCGGTGGACGGCAGGCGTTCGAGGTCGGGTCCCACCACCAGCCGTTCTCACAGTTGAGCGGCTGCGGTCCGACACCCAGCGGCCGGCACACGTTGGCCGTCGGATCCCACCACTGACCCGGATCGCACGCCAGCGGCTGCGGCCCGACACCCAACGGCCGGCACACGTTGCCGGTCGGATCCCACCACTGGCCCGCACCGCAGTCCAGCGCCAGCGGAGCCCCGCCGTCGCGGCAGACGTTGGCCTTGGGATCCCACCACTGCCCCGGCGCGCAGTCGGCCCTGCTGACCGCAGGCAGCGCGATGGTGCCGGCTGCGAACGGCGCCAGGGCGAGCACGCCCGCCCCCAGCAACCGGTAGACGTTCTTCCACATGAGGGTTCCCCAATCGTTCGATACTTCCAGGCTATGCACAGTGGAGCGCAATTGTAAGGCTATCCGAACTTTTTCAATCGGATACTGAAACTTATTGGCGGCCAACCATTTTCGAACCGCCCAGGTTGCACGCCGGCGCAACGTCGCCTAAGGTTGGCCTGAGCGAAGGGGAGTAGCCCCCAATCAGATGATCGACACACTGGCCCACCCGGCCCGGTCATCTGAACCGGTTTCTCACCGGTGGGCGAGACCTTCGGCCCATACAACCACCGTTTGGTTGTCGGCCGGAGGCATTGATGACCCCGATCGGCAGCCACGAACAGGAAGTCTTCGGATGCTGGCTGCATTGCTGTTGAGCTTCGCCGTGATCTTCGTCGCCGAGATGGGCGACAAGACCCAGCTGGTGGCGATGATGTTCGCACTGCGCTACCGCTGGTGGATCGTGCTGAGCGCCATTTTCACCGCCACTATCGCCGTCCACCTGGTCTCGGTGGCGATCGGCCACTACCTGGGCGCCGCGCTGCCGACG
>Ga0208826_1001562_pt1 | contig 18898 bp, 22 predicted proteins | sample AD_UKC115_MetaG_FD_184451 | JGI IMG/M metagenome (GOLD analysis project Ga0208826, IMG submission 184451) | Active sludge microbial communities of municipal wastewater-treating anaerobic digesters from Hong Kong - AD_UKC115_MetaG (SPAdes)... | ecosystem: Engineered > Bioreactor > Anaerobic >...
CATCAACATCGTAAGGAAAGATTCAGGAGTTGCATTTACCGGTATTTTTCCCGTAGATGTTTTAATGAAATCAGCACCTGCTTCAATGGCAATTTCAGCAGCTTTGTAGATGTTGGTCAGCGACTGCAATTCTCCTGTTTCAAGAATAACTTTTAATCTTGCTTTTCCGCAAGCTTTTTTAATAGCTACAATCTCATCATACACTTCTTGATAATTTCCTTCAAGAAATTTTCCTCTGGAAATAACCATGTCAATTTCATCAGCTCCCTGAGCAACCGTGTATTCTACTTCAGCCACTTTAATTTCAATAGGTGATTGACCTGCCGGAAATGCTCCTGCAACAGCAGCTACTTTTACATTGCTTCCCTTTAAAATTTCTTTGGCTTGTGCCACAAACGTAGGATATACACAAACTGCAGCTGTCGTAGGAATATTCTTTTCTTCCATCTTAAATTGCAATGCTTTATGGCAAAGGTCATTAATCTTTTGTTTGTTGTCAGAACCTTCCAGGGTAGTTAAATCAATTGAATTTAAAATGAATCGATAAGCAGATGCTTCATCAAAATGTTTTAAAGGAAGAGATTTGTAATATTCAATTCTCTCTTGAATTTCTTTTTCGTTGACTATTTTACTCATAATTGTAATATAAATAGGTTAATAAATGATTTTTATTTAATTATCAAGGACTTTTTTCTGTGGTTTTGAAAAATGATTTAAAGCTACTCTTAAAGAAAATACATGTGAATACGGAGCAATGGATAAATCTCCGATATCGGTCAATGCATAATCAATAGAAACAATATTTTTAATATTAACCCCTAAACCGAGATTAATCTGCATCGTAGTCTTGGTTTTATTTTCAAAATCTTTTTCTTGTTGGAAATTTCCGATTCCGGCACGAAGGGCAACAATATTTTTATAACCGAGCTCCATTCCGAAGTGTGGGTCAATACTGATGAAATTGCTTCGTATTAAAGTATTTCGTTTCTTATCAAATGTACAATCAAAATCAATAGCAAATGTACCATTAAATCCTTTTCCGAAATTAATATATTTTCCTGCTCCCACCAATAATTTGGGCAATGTTATTTCTAGAGAATTCTCGGGTATTTCATTGCCGGTTTGCTGAAATACCTCTATAACCTCATCACTAAGATTATAGCTCCATGCATTGAATGTGGAAGTTCCATCCCGAAGCATCGCTCCAGCTTGCCACCCCTTGTGGTGATATTGAACCCCAAAATCAAGCCCGAATCCCCATGCACCTGCGAAATCCCCAATGTTGCGTCTGATTATTTTGACATTAGCTCCTATGGATAAGCCTTTCACCTTCTTTATTTGATGAGCATAAGAAAGCAAAAAAGCCATATCTGCAGTGGAGAACATCGAAATTCTGTCGTAATCAAAATTCCCTTGATTATCCATCAAGAGCGTAGTATTCATTATATTATCAATCCCAAGTCTTATAAAGCTAAAAGCAACCGTTGAAACGGTATCAATTTTGTAAGCAATTCCGGCATAATCATATTGAGCGATATTGGCAAAATAGGCAGCATGCATCAAAGATAATTGATACTTTTGTTCCATTCTGCTTAATCCTGCGGGATTCCAATAGGCAGACGTTACATCATTTGACAAAGCTGTTAAGGTATTCGACATGGACAACCCACGAGCTCCGACCCCCAATGATAGAAATTCATTGCTGTACTTTGCCGTTTGTGCATAACTGCCCAAAAATAGCAAAGTAACTACAAAGAACAACAAACTTCTTTTCATCTTTATTTTTAATTTTTAATTTTTAATATAACGAGTAAAGTTGCCAAAAATTATAAAATCCACAAATCTAAGCAACTGTATAAACTTATTTAGCAAAATATTCGAGCATCTTGTTCAACGCAACCGCCCGATGACTCATCTTATTTTTCAGGGACTCTTCCATCTCAGCAAAAGTCAACTCACTTCCAGCAGGTAAAAAAACAGGATCGTAACCAAACCCGCCCGTACCTCTTGTTTCTTTAATAATCTCTCCCTCTATTCTACCTTCGAACAAATGTTCTTTTCCATCAATAATAACTGCAATAACGGTCACAAAAGCGGCTTTTCGATTTGTTTTCCCCTCCAATTCCTTCAATAATTTACGAACATTGTCTTCGTATGAAGCATTTTCTCCCGCATAACGGGCTGAATAAACCCCGGGACGATTATCTAATGCTTCTACAATCAATCCCGTATCATCTGCAAAACAATTACAATGAAACCGGGAAAACACAAAACGTGCTTTTTGAAGCGCATTCCCCGAAATGGTATCTGCAGTTTCAGGAATATCTTCAAAAAAACTAAGATCTGATAAACTTTTAATAATAAAACGAGAACCGATAATGGCCGCAACTTCCTTTACTTTATGTAAATTATGTGTGGCAAATACCAGTTCTAAAGAATCGCTTGTCATTAAAAAAAATGAATGCGTAAACTCTAATTATTAAGCTTCGCCTTTAATTTCAATGGCTTGTTTTCCTCTGTAGTAACCACATTCCGGACAAATTCTGTGTGTCAGAATGGCAGCACCACAATGGCTGCAAGTGGTTAATTGAGGAGCGGTCATGAAATCATGAGCTCTTCTCTTATCTCTTCTCATTGCTGAGTGTCTTCTTTTGGGATTCGGCATGACTATTTGTTTTTATAATTTTTCTAATCTTGTTTTATCTGTTTTAACGCTTCCCACCTTGGATCAATTTGCGATTCTTTTAGTGAGAGATTTTCTAATATTTTTAATATTTCAGGGTTACATGTAGAGTTTCCTTGTTCATCATCGGGATGGGTTATCTTTATGGGAAGAGCCAATCTGATAATTTCATAAACAAAATGAAAAACATCTAAAGCATATTCATTTTCATCAATAAACCAAAGATTATCTTCATTGAGACTTTCATCGGGTTGCTCTACCAACTTCACTATCAATTGTTCCGTAAATTCCAAAGGAATTTCAACCGGATCCAAACATCGATCACAAGGGGCAACCACATTTCCTTGAATATGGAAATGTAAATTCAACATTTTCTCCTGATTTTCCATATCAATTTGCAATTGAAGAGATCCTCCCTGCAATTCTGATATGTTGGATATTTCAAAGAACAATTCGTCACAAGTAATTGAAAATTTGTGATTTCCAAGACTTATTCCGGCAATTCTGAGCCTAAATTCATCCCGTTTACTCTTCTCTTTCGGCATCATTTTTTTGGGTTGCAAATATAGGATTTTTTTTTGATTAAAAAGTAATCTGTTTATTATTTTATTTAACGGCTTGAAATTGTTGAAGGAATCGAACATCATTTTCAAAAAACAAACGAATATCATTTGTTTTGTATTTCACCTGTGTCATTCGTTCAATTCCGATTCCAAAAGCATAGCCGGTATATATGGTACTGTCAATATTGCAGTTTTCAAGCACATTGGGATCTACCATTCCACACCCCATTATTTCCACCCATCCGGAGTTTTTACATAAAGCACAGCCTGAGCCACCGCAAATATTACATGACACATCCATTTCAGCAGATGGTTCTGTAAAAGGGAAATAGGAAGGACGCAACCGTATTTTGGTTCCTTCACCAAACATCTGTTTGGCAAAGTAGAATAAGGTCTGCTCCATCTCTGCAAATGAAACATTCTCCGCAATATACAATCCTTCTACTTGATGAAACATACAATGTGCCCGCGAAGTAATGGCTTCATTACGGTACACACGCCCCGGACAAATAACCCTAATGGGGGGTTTTTCATTTTCCATAACCCGTACCTGCAACGAAGAGGTGTGGGTGCGTAAAGCAATATCCGGATTGGTATGCACAAAGAAGGTGTCTTGCATGTCACGAGCAGGATGCTCTTCCGCAAAATTTAATGCAGAAAAAATATGCCAATCATCATCAATTTCAGGTCCGGGAACTCTTGAAAATCCAATCGCTTCAAATATTTCACAAACCTCATTCATCACAATCGAAATCGGATGTAATCCTCCTAACTCAATGCCTTTTGCAGAACGGGTTACATCTGTCAGCCCCACAGAATAGGAAACGGATGATTCCAGTTTTTCCTTGCTCTGATCATAAATATTTTGTGCCTTTTGCTTGAGTTCATTAACTAAAATCCCATATTGCTTCCGTTCTTCCGGTGCAATGTTTTTTATGTCACTTAGCAATGACTGTAATTCACTTTTTTTACTTAAAAATTGCAGTCTGTATTGCTCCAGCTTTTCCACTGAATCAATCACAAAATTGTCAATTTCAGTATGTAATTGTTGTATTTTAGACATATTCTTGAGAAAAAATAATCTGGTTACGGTTCAATAATTCGGGCAGAGATAATTTTAATATCTGTAGTAGGTCTGTCAAAGCGGTCTTTACTCTGAGAAGCAATTTTATCTACAATTTCCATTCCGGAAATAACTTCTCCAAAAACCGTATAATCACCATCTAAGAATGGGGCTCCTCCAAGAGTAGTGTATATTTCTATTTGTTCCTGAGTGAATTTTTTCCCTGTTTGGGCGGCAATACTGTTCATATCTGCAACACTCCATTTTTTTCCGTCCACAATATAAAATTGAGACCCCGAAGAGGCCTTTTGGGGATTCATGTGGTCGCCGGTGCGGGCAGCAGCTACAGCACCTCTTTTGTGAATCAGAGAAGAAACAAATTCTGCCGGAATTGTATATCCGGGACCGCCGTTACCCAATTGCTCATTCGCTTTGGCGGTTTTAGAGTTAGGATCTCCCGTCTGAATCATAAATTCTTTAATTATCCTGTGAAATAAAATTCCATCATAATAATTTTCTTTTACTAATTTAATAAAATTATCACGATGTAAGGGAGTTTCATCATATAAGGCAATGGTAATGTCTCCCAATGAAGTGGTAAATAAAATCCGGGTTCTGTTTTTCATGTTGTCTTGATTTGTGGGTTGTAACTCTTTCTCTGATGCAAGTTTTGATTGATCCGCCTGTTCCGATGCACGACTCTCTTTCGAGGTGCAACTCGTGCCGACAAGCATTGCCATACAAAGAATGAACAAAACTGCAAAGGGCTTAATAAGTGATTGGTTCATCTGATTTTTATTTAATTAAATTGATTAAATATTGTCCGTATCCGCTCTTTAAAAGAGGCTCTGCAACTGCCAACAACTCTTCTTTTCCAATATACCCCATTTGAAAAGCCACCTCTTCAATGCACCCGACTTTGAGCCCTTGTCGCTCTTCCACCACTTGAACAAATTGAGTCGCATCGATTAAAGATTTGAAAGTGCCCGTATCCAACCAGGCAGTACCACGGTCCATTTTGCACACTTTTAATTTATTATTTTCAAGATAAAAACGGTTCACATCGGTAATTTCATATTCTCCTCTTTTGCTGGGTTGAATGTTTTTCGCCACCTCAACCACCGAATTATCATAGAAATACAATCCCGGTACCGCATAATTGGATTTGGGAATTTTAGGCTTTTCTTCTATGGAAATGGCATTCATCTCTTTATCGAATTCCACAACGCCGTAACGTTCTGGATCTGAAACGTGGTAAGCGAAAACAATTCCGCCATCGGGATCATTATTGGCAATAAGATTTTTTTCAAATCCGCCCCCGTAAAAAATATTATCTCCGAGGACCAACGCTGCCTTCTCTTGACCGATAAAATCAGCTCCGAGAACAAATGCCTGTGCGAGTCCATTTGGAACATGCTGCACTTTATATTCAAAATGACAGCCAATTTGATGCCCATCTCCCAATAATCTTTCAAAATGTGGCAAATCATGTGGCGTTGAAATAATCAAAATCTCACGAATCCCCGCAAGCATCAATGTTGAAATCGGATAATAAATCATCGGCTTATCATAAATAGGCATTAACTGCTTGCTCATGGCCAATGTAATCGGATGTAAACGGGTACCGGATCCCCCGGCTAAAACTATCCCTTTCATAAAGCGCACCTTTTAAATTTCAAAATAGTTATTGCGAATGGAATCGTAGTTTTCTTCTTCATTTTTAGAGATAAATCATCATATTCAAGTTAATTGCAAAAATACAACATTTAATTTAATTTTATATGATAAAGACCAAAAGAAAATCGCTATGGATTTATTTTTTTGATTATGAATTATGTTTTGGGCGTGTCGGCTTCGCCGCCGGCGTCCGGTTCCAAGTCCGCAGCCGGTAGTCGTGTGGCCGCAAGCTGCAAAAGGAGCTTCCGTTGGTCGCTCTTTTGCAGCAGCGTCCACATCGCCTCCCGTCTTTGCGGTCTTTCCACCTAAACGCCTCACGCCGAGTAACTTGCTACGACCTTCCTCCGTGGCATTATGCTAAATTTCGATGATAGTCGTATGAAGCTTCCCTCGAACAAAAACCACGCTTCCCTCGAACAAAAACCACGCTTGGTTTTGAGTAAAACCACGCTTCGTTTTGAACAAAACCACGCTTGGTTTTGAGTAAAACCACGCTTCATTTTGAGTAAAACCACGCTTGGTTTTGAGTAAAACCAAGCTTCGTATTCGATGGCGCTCTTTTTTAAAGAAATGATAGATGAGGTAATTTAAAAAATGCTCACTCCCGAAAGTTCCGTTCAACAATGAATTAAATCGAAACACTTTGAAAGTTAATCCCTCAAAGTGTTTTTTATGGCGTGTTTCGCTTAATTCCTATGATGTTATGGAATAGTGTTTCTTCAGTTATGATTTTATAATTATTTCCCTAGTCATTCTCTTCGTAATAATACGAATAGTCAATACCCTTCATAAACATCTCCCGGTCGTTGATTTTACTTGTTAAAGCACTCTTCAACAGTAACTTTAGGGCATCACTATTTACAGGACTTTGAACCATCGCATTCATATAATCTATTTTGGGAATTCTACTCCAATCAACACATTTACTTAGCTGTTTTTTCAATATTAAATCCAACCATATCCGGGTACTTCTGCCGTTGCCTTCCATAAACGGGTGTGCAATGTTCATTTCAACATACTTTTCAACGATTTCTTCTAATGTTGTTTCAGGCATGGATTCTATTTGTTTAAAAGTTTCGTTTAAAAAACGTGATGCAGCAAATTGAAATCCGCCTTTTGATATGTTTTTTTGCCTAATTTGTCCTGCGTAATCATATAAACCACCAAACAAATATCCATGAATCTGTTGTAAACCTTTTATTGTGCCGACCTCTATGCTGTTGATAAACGAACTGTCAAATAAGGCGTAGGCTTTTGTCTTGCTTTTTCCATCTATGGTTTCATCGCTGTACGTAAACCATTCAATAAATCGGTTTGCCTTTTTACTAGGAAACTCTTTACCAAGAGTAATGATACCATTATAATCTAACATATCAGCTAAACGTTTCTTCCCGTCTGGAGCAAGAATTTTCAACTGGGTAGTGGCACTAACCACTTGACTGTTTTCTTTCTTTAATTTGGCTTTAAGATATTTCCAATAGTTACGATTCTTGGTATAATCACTTTGATCAGTAAGTACAGCAACGACATCCAACACCGAAAACCACCATTTAGAATTATCTTCATCCCAAAGTGCACGAACTTCGCGGTCATCAAAAAAACGTATCGATATTTTGGATTTATTCATTTTAACAATTATTTCTTTGCTCTATACTACTAAAATTTAAAAAGCAAATTTACAATTATTATTGATAATGAGGTCAAAACAAATTATTTGTTCTTACTTCTTTTAAAAAGGTTATAGCACTTTTATGTTTCAAAGTTTTTTCGGGGGCGCTTAATTCCTATGATGTTGTTGGGCGTTTTTATTCATAATACTGATAATATATGTCTTCCAAATAATCATGAAATCCCCAGCCAATATTTTCTGTTTCTGTAATTATTCTATTTGCTCTATTTTGAAATTTTTCTAACAATCCATTTTTAGCAATTAAGTTCAGCGCATTTGAATAAGTATTCTCGAGACTAGTATAGAAATTTTCATCTATATCACCATATTGATTAGTTAATTTAACTCCATTTTCTACGAAATACAGTAATAAATCAGCCAAATTTTCTGCCGATGTTCCAAGCTTTTTAAAATCATTTATAGCTTTTCTTGAAATCGAAAGTTTTAATTGATATCCTCTTTTTGGAAAAAATCCTTCTTTAACTTTTTCTTTGTATTGTTAGAGTAGTTTCTTTTCATCGGGATTTAAATAGAAGTCAAAATATTCTTTTACAGGTTGATATTTCTTATAAAGTTCAGAAATATGTTTTATCAATTCCTCTTTATTAAGCTTATTTATTTCTGATTTTATTTCTCTTAATCCCATAACTTATTTTTTAAAAGTTATTATTTCCTCAAAACATTCAATTAAACTTTTTAATCCAACCAATATTATACCTCGTGTTTCGTTTTTCATATTTAAAAGTGGAACTTTTTGGTTGAATTGAAAAATAACTTCTGTAAATAATGACTTTGAATTTAAATTTTCTAAATCAGCAGAAATAACTTCAAGTTTTGAATTTCTGCTCTGTTCTCCTTCAAAATATTTGAGCATATAAACATTCCGTTGTTGAATTCTCATAAACTGAGTCTCCGTAATCTTTGCGATTTCTGTTTGAGGATGTTTTTTAAAGAACTCCCAGATTAGAAAGATAACTTTCATTATTTCCTCTAATTCAAGAGGTTTTAAATCAAAACGATAACCAAGAATTAAAGAAATTAGGAAAGGTTGTTTCTGTGAGATTTTATTCGATTCCTCATTAACGTATTTTTCATCTATCAACTCAATCTTTTTGATTAATTGACCAACTCTCAGACTTTCTTTTTTATCCTTTTTTGATATAATCATTTTATCATTCTCTTATGTTTGGAAGCCGTTCGGTCAAATTCCCTACAACGGACGGAACTATGTGCTGTGCGGATAAAAGTTGCGATTCTACTATTCAGAGGTCCTGTTATTGTTCGGAAATGACGTTCCCTGAATTTTACCCATATACATCCGCATAGCATATAGGTGGTATTATTGGGCGTTTTTTATTTTATAGAATAATTAGTCCCTGGACCTGTCCCAAATTTTTCAATTAGGTTTTGTTTTACTAATTCCGGTAAAATTCTTTTAACTGTTGGACTTGGAATTCCAAGACGTTTAGAAATATCGCCAGACTTGCAACCAGCATGATTTTCAATAAATGTTAAAATTGATTTTTCGCGTGGTGATAATCTTGTTTCAACGCCTTTATTTTCAAGTTTTATCATTAATTGTTTCTGAATATTGCCAAGAGCATCAAAAAAGAATTGAATCCACTCTGTCACATCTTCATCTGGCCTATGCGCCTGACAACTCCTTAAAACTCTATAATATTCAGTTTTTCGACTCTCTATTTCGTGTTCAAAACTTACATATTGAATCCATTTATATCCATTTTTTAAAAGTAGTAGGGTAGAAAGCAACCTGCTTAATCTTCCGTTACCATCTTGAAAAGGATGAATACTAACAAATTCATAGGCAAACAATGCACATTTTACTAGTGGATGAGTTTCTTTGTCGTTATCATACCAATTTATCAATTGTCCCATCGCATCTTGTGTCGGAAATCCGGGTTCTGTTGTTTGAAATATTACCTGTTGTGTGCCATCGGGCAATTTTGCCTCCACAACATTGCTATGTTGCTTATAATCTCCCTTGTGCCATTCGTCTTTTTTGCTGTGTTTCAGTAGAATGTTGTGTAAATTTTTTAAACTGTTTTCTGTAATTGGAATATCTTCAAAAGATTCCGAAATTAAATCTAATGCTTCGAAGTATCCGACAACTTCTTGTGAATCTCTATCGACAATCTTAGTGATATCAATTTCTTTAAGCAATACTTCCACCTCTTCGTTAGACATTTTTGAGCCTTCTATCCTTGTTGAAGCCCCTACACTTCGAACTGTTGCAATTGTTTTTAATTGCTTTAAACTCTGTCCTTCTTTTTTTTCGATAGAAGTCCACGAAGCATCAAATCTATCAATTTGGCTTATAAGTCGAATAAGTTTCCAATCAATATTTAGTCTAAACGTATGTACAGTATTTTCCATAAAGCAAAAATACAATAAAAATCTTAATTGATCCTATATGATTCGTTTTTATTCGATAAATATCCGAAAAATAATGATACAGTATGAGCTTATATTATACGATGTTGAGCCGTTTTTTTTAATGCCCTATAACGGTGAGTATGTACAAAGTAGGCGGTTGTGGGCTTCAGACTTGTCAAACCGTTACAAAGTTGAAGCGAGATACTGCCGTTGAATTTACTACTATTGCGCCTATTTTGTAGATACTGGGTTGCCAACTGTGCTTTCTTTATCTTTTTCCATATAGGGTTCAAAAAATGGCAAATCAACTTCGTAAACAGTCCTAGGTTTTACTCCCAATTCTACACGTTTAAACATTTCAACCAATTTTTCACCATCAACTAATTCAACTTGTGGTGCACCTTCTCTATTTGCTTCTTTAATTGCATCAGTGGAGAAAGTACCTGTTGTCATAATAATTCCTTTCTCAGCTCTGCCAATCATTGCATTTCTAAAATCACCAACTTGCGCCCTTGAAACAGTCCCTTTGTACCTTTTACATTGAAACAATACTTTAAAACTTACAAATGGATTCATTTCTAAAGTTCCATAACCATCAATACCACCATCATGAGATTGTCCTGTAACAACAACTTTTTCAAATCCAGATTCACGTAATAATCGTTGACAAATTTTTTCAAAACCTTCTGGAGTCAGATTTTGAAGAACTTGCAATAAATCCATTTTATTTGCAGCTTGAATTTCATCTGGTTCGTTTTCTTCAAGTTCTTCAATTATCTTCTTTTCAGTTTTGTCTTGCTTTGCCTTTCTATGAATATCAACCCATTTTAAAAATATCTCACGAGATTGTTCATCTGTCAATGTTGTAGATTCTCCTTTTGATGATAAAGCCCATATGCCATGCTGTGATGTATCAACAAGTCCTTCCCAAGCAAGATATTGTCTAGCCCAAGCAACTTGATTATAATATCTTGATTGTCCAGAGTCCAGCAACTCATTTAATTTTTCGTCATGCAGATTTAGGTTCTCAGCAATCTTATCCGATGCTTCTCTAGGTTTTGCCGAACCACCAAGCTGTCTGAGAGCATCTAAAAGTGGTCCAAACCATCTTACAAATTCTGCTTGACTATTTCTTCTTTTTCCCATGATTATGTAGTATGTTTCTGTCTTCTAGTATTGTTGGCAACGTTTCATTTACGCAACAAATATAAAACTTTAGTAAATACAAATCTTATAATATTAGTAAATAAAATTTTGTATTTATGATAACATAATGATAATAAACAATAATTTTGTTTTTTTATATATTTACGAATATTGCCTCCCTTTGCAATTGCACCATAATTATGAAGCAATGAACATAAATAATTTGCTTTCAACATTTGAACAAGGATTGCGTTTGCAAAGGTATAGCGATGCATATACGCAATTACAAGAGTGCAGTGAGTTTTCTGCGCTTAGCTGCTTGGCAGAGCGGGGGGCATTCTTTTTGCCTTGATTTTTTGGTACTTTTGTATCAAGACAAAAGTACGAAAGAGAAAAAAGGAAATTTCGATAATGTTTTTTGGTTGCAAGCCTTCCTCAAAATAGAACATCAAAACTCCTTTGGATATGATGTAAAAAAAAAGGTGTAACCTTTCGGGCTACACCTTATCTCGGAAGATTTCAAGCTATGCTTGGCTCTTCGCTCAGTTCGTCATTACTTTACTTCTTCAAATCTAATCAGTGCTAACAATCAGCGGTTTAGCAATTTGTGGTACAAATGTGGTACAAAAACACAGATATTTGTCCGATTTTTGACCAAAACTACCTCTCAAAGAACTTGGTGCAAAGATACGAAAAAATATGATACAAACTAAAGATACTCAAGCAATTAAATCTAAAAAATTTTATTGATATGGAATCCGCCGTATCAAAACGGCGGATTCCAAGATTAAATTGATACGAAGTCGGTTTTGATATATAATCAATATATTGAACTTCAAAATCCCGAACAATATATTTTATGTTGGTTGGGGTTGTCTTGGGTTGGTTAGATTTGGCAGAGGCGACAAATGAAATGTATATTCTTTAAAATATGCTCTTCATTTGTCGCCCACCCTGAACCAACCTAACCAATCAGGACTGTTGATGTGTTCCCGAATTGGTCGCCACGGAAAGTGGCGACGAAATGGGGATATGCGAACGGCACGGGAAAAAAGGAACGAAGTGAAAAGTCCCTGAAGAGTTTCTGTCCGATGTGGTGAATGCGGCTGCTTGCGCAGCCGCATTCCTGTCGCTGCTGTCTTGCGGCAGCGACACAAAGGATGTGTCTCACTATTGATTTTGATATATCTGAACGGCTGCGGATATATCTGCGGGTGGATGCTCGGAAGATGAAAGTTTCTATATATTGATGATATATCGCCAATATATAGGAGAATGCTATAACTCGCTATGAAGTGAATTGCGGCGGAGGGGGACGAAAAAGTCTGCCTCATAACGAGGCAGACCAAATGAATAATCACAGCAAAGTCATAATACCTAATCTTCAAGCCGTTTGATTCGTGTTTTTTTTTCGTTAAACCTGTCAATGCCTATCTGTTCGTCATTGGTAAACAGAAGTGCGTGATTGATATCAAGCGCGGACATTATGTGGATTGCTATGTCTTTCAGGATTTCCGTGTCAGCAATGCCCGAAAACAAAACGCACAGGGACTCTTCGTTGAATGATATGCCGTTATCGGTATGCTCTCCGCAGAGCAGGCAACCGATTTCATAGTCCACAACTTCTTCCGTAAGGAAGTTTTCAATTACATATTCGTCGATGGTGTCCTTGATGATATTGGCGATTTGTTCGTCATTGATGACCGTGTTCGGAAGGATGATTGCCGCCTTGTTGTTCGGGTCGTTGTCCACTTTCAACAGTCTTTCATAATTGACATTAACACTCTCGTTGATAAATGGTGTCACTTTGATTCTGCGCTGCCGACGCATTTCTGTAAATTCTTGTAATTTTTGAATTTTCATAATCGTTAATATATTTTTCGATTTGTTGTGAGCAGCGGACTATTTGTCCGCTGCTCATTCTATTTTTGTAGTTTTTTTATTATCCTTGAAATCACTTCCGCCCGAAACAGAAATTCATACGCTTCCCGTGCCTTCACTTTTTGGATTTTGTTGGCAAGTCGTACTTTGATTCTATTTGGCAATGAGCGCAGGAACGCTTCACGCACTCCAAAGAGGTCAATGCAAATGTATATGCCGTTAATGCTGATATTGTTGAGTATGGTTTCGGTCTCTTGCTTCGTGAAGTCGCCGATTTGTTCTGTTAAGGAATCCAATGTGAACTCTTGGTAAAATCTGTCATAATCAATAATTCCCATATTGTTGATTTATTCTAAAATATTTATATCTCCCTACAAAAAAAGCAGGGGAAATACCCCTGCTTTAATATGTAGTACATATATTAAAATCTAAAAATCGAAACTCATTTGCCCATTGTCATCAATGGTGTTTTTCTTTCCCCAGTCCTTCTTGTATCTCCAAATGAAACCGTATGCGGTTCGTTGCTTGCCTTCCAGGGCATTGTAGATATTGTTCAAATTGGGCAATCCCATTTCTTCCCTTATTTCAGACGGACTAACATATTCCTTGACCACTCTACCATTCTTGTCAATCTTGACTATTGTAGTTTCGGGTGAGTTCTCCGACAATATCCGTTCCTTGTTCTCTTCAATGTAGTTTCTGATTTCTTCCCAATTATCCTCACAGAAGACTGTCTCCGCATAGGATAGTGCCTCGCCAAAGAAAAAGCGAGCGTCTTCGGAATTTTCTTTTAGGTTGTGAAAGTCAAATCCAAACTCCGTAATCGCACCTTGAAATATATTCTCTTTCAGTATTTCATTACAAAATGCCAATTCTTCTTCGTCCAAAGGTTCAAAGGTATAGAAACATTTGTCTTGTACACTGACGAATGTCGGATACCACTTTTCTGCCCGTTCAATCCATATACGTTCAAACTCCGCATCCAATACAGCATCTCTTGGAATAGGAACATAGGCACTCTCACGGACATTGTAGCCGAATTGCGGATTTGCCGCCTTGTATTGTTGAATGTATTGGGTTTCAGCATCGTTTAATTGTGAGACCAAATCTTGAACCCTATGACACTCAATGGTTTCAATGATTTCAAATATTGGTGTCCCCACTGTTTGATATGCCTCCCAAAATCTCGGATTCGCCTTGCCGATTTTCTCATCAAAATGCTCACGATGACGTTCTTCTGGTGGTCGGCGTGTCTGACCAATATAGACTTTGCCGTCAGGGAACGTGTACTTGTAAATGTAACCTTTTGCCATTGGAAGCTGAATTTAAAAATCTTGCGCTTTCTTTTTTTCTGATTGATAATTCTGATACAGCGGCATCCCTATCTTGTCGTTGTTGAATGTTCGGTCGTGTGTTATCGGCAAAGTGGATAGGCGGATTCTTTCAACCCCCAATTTAAAAGATTCCATCTCTTGTTCCGAAACCCTAAACATTGCCATTGCCTTAACCTCTGTGTAAGGCACGAACACGTTGCCTACCATAACTGCTCCGCTACTTGAGGTCGCATCCATTTTCTTACCGCTCAACTGTAAGATTTGGTCGGTGTTGAAGAATCGCACCATCATAGTCGGATTGTCGCTGAACATCAATCTGTCGGATTGCACACCGACTACTATGTATGCGGTATCCCCAACGAATACGGGGGTGTAACTGACCGTACAGCCTTCGGCGGAAAAAGGCTTGTAGGTGTAACTGACACTTTGGGCTTTTAAATGCACCAAAATAGTAAAAAATAACAATAGCAACAATATATATTTTCTCATATCTGTTGGATTTCAAAACGAAACGGTCATTATTTCCCGTTCCTCAATCTCAAATACATCGCATCCGCCATCTCCTTCATTACTCTTTCATAGAATTGCGGGTCTTCAAACAGTTTGGCGAAAGCGTCCATCTGCTCCACATAGCATTTCTGTGCAATCTCGGCAAATGCCTTCGGGAAGATTGCCGAAGCGAACATAGCGGCATCGGTGTTCTTCGCCTGCTTCTTCAAGGCGGCACTGCCCTTGCTCATCTTGTCGTATATGGTCTCCACAATTACCCTGTCCGCTTCAGTGAACTGACCTGCGTACATCAGGTTGATTTTGTCGATGATGTTCGCCAACAAATCACGCTTCTCCTCCTTGAAAGCCCCCTTGCCGCCATTCTCCGCCTTGACTTTGTTCTTTCCGTGCTCCAATTCAATGCTGCCAGAGAAGGTCTCGGTCAGCTTGTTGTTGATTAGGGCAAGTTTGTTGGTCAAGTCCACCTTTTCGTGTGCGTTCTTCGGCAGCAACTTGTAAAGCAGTTCGGTGAAGACGTAGGTCTTGTAGAGTTCCTTGTCGAATGTGCGGACGACCTGTGCCATATAGGCGTAGAAACGGTTGAAGTTGCGGATAAGGAAACGAATTTTGAACTTGTCCTCTATCAATAGGTCTTCGTATGCCGCCATTATGGATTTGAACGCCCCCGCCAACTTGCCCATATCGGTACTGCTCTGCTTGTTGGCGGAGTATATCTTATAGACTTTCTCCTCGTCATCGCTGTTCCATAGGTGGTACTGCTGAATATCGTTCAGGTAGCGGTACACCATATTGATGTCCACGCCTTCCTCAAGCACGGTGTCCTCAAAGAAAGGTTGGAACGACTGCTTAATGCTGTCGGCATCGTTCACGAAATCCAACACGTATGTATCGTTCTTGCCTTCGTGACTGCGGTTCAACCGTGATAGGGTCTGCACCGCTTTCACACCTTGCAGTTTCTTGTTGACGAACATCGTGTGCAGCAATGGCTCGTCAAAGCCCGTTTGGTATTTGTCGGCGACAATCAGCATATTATACATATCGGAAGCGAAGAACAACGGCAGTTTGCCTTCTGTTATCTTCTGCCCGTCCGCAGAATTGATTTGGCTCTCGGTGTACTCGGTCTCGTTGTACTTGACCGTTCCTGAAAATGCCACCAACGGCTTCACTTCATCATATCCTTTCTTCTTGCAGTATTCCTTCATAGCGAAGTAGAATCGGACGGCGTGCGCACGTGACGGAGAGACCACCATCGCCTTCGCCTGACCGCCGATTTTGTTTAGGGTGATTTCACGGAACTTTTCCACCATCACTTCAACAATCTGATTGATTACAAACTCGTGACTGTCGTGGAACGCCTTGACCGCTCTTGTCGCAGGCGGTTCCTCATATTCGGGATTCTCTTCTACAGATTTGGCAATCTCGTATGAGGTCTCAATAGTGGTGTAAAATTGAAGAACGTCCAATATAAAACCCTCGTCTATTGCCTGCCGCATAGAATAGTGGTGAAAAGCGTCGTAGCCATTGGCGGTCTTGTCGCCGAAGGTCTCCAATGTCTTGGGTTTCGGTGTGGCGGTGAAGGCATAGAAATAGAGGTTCTTGTGCTGTCCTTGTGTGAGCAGGGTTTCCATCATCACATCCATTTCGTCTTTCAGTTCCGCTTCGGTCTTTTCCTCAATTTCCGCCATTTCCCTTAACGCTTCGTCAGTGTCCGCCAATGCCGCTTTAAGTTTCTCGGCACTTTTGCCGCTTTGCGAACTGTGCGCCTCGTCCACAATGATGGCAAAGTTCTTGCCAATATGGGCATCCAACTCTTTGTAGATAATTGGAAAGCGGTGAAGCGTGGTGATGATAATGCGCTTCTTGTCGTTGATTGCCTCTTTGAGTTTTGAAGAGTTGTCCTTGTCGGTTATGGTCTCAATCTGCCCTTCAAGATGTTCAAATCCAAGAATGGTGGCTTGCAATTGGGCGTTCAGCACACGGCGGTCTGTTACCACGAACACTGTTTGGAACATTTCCTTGTCCAAGTTGTTGTGCAGGGAGGCAAGGCGGTAGGTCAGCCAAGCAATAGAGTTGCTCTTACCGCTACCAGCCGAATGCTGAAGCAGGTAGTTCCTGCCCTCTGTCCTTACCTTGGTGTCGGCGATGAGTTTCTCCACCACATCCAACTGATGGTAACGAGGGAATATGAGGTAGGTGCTTTTCGTCTTTACCTGCTTGCCCTTGTCAAGAGAGATTTTCTCCTCTGTAATCTTGGATATGTAGCGTTGGAGCAGCGACAACAGCATCTCACGTTTCAATACGCGCTCCCAAAGGTATGAAGTCGGGTAGCCGTTGGGGTTTTCGGGGTTGCCACCGTCACCGATATTGCCAGCCCCGTTGCTTCCTTGGTTGAACGGCAGGAAGCGGGTCTTGCCACCGCGAAGTTGGGTAGCCATCTCGACTTCGTACAGGTCAACTGCAAAGTATGTAAGGATTCGAGTATTAAAGTTGAATATGAGTTCCTTCGGGTCGCGGTCGTACATCCACTGGTGCTTGCCGTTGGCTACGCTTTGCCCTGTGAGTTGGTTCTTCAGTTCCAGTGCGACTACGGGAATGCCGTTCACCGAAAGCACCATATCAATGGTGTTGTGGTTGTCGGTTGAGTATGAGAACTGGCGGGTGCATTGAAGGATGTTGGCGTTGTACCTATCGACCAATTCCTGATTGAGATTGCTGCTTGGTTTGAAGTAGCAGAATTTGATGGCCACGCCTCTGTCCTTTACGCCATTGCGAAGCACGTGGACAAGTCCGTAGTTGGCGACATCCGATTGAAACACTTTATAGAGCTGGTCGCTTGACTTGTCACCATAGAGATTGACATAGCGTTGCCACACCTTTGGCTGTGTGTTCTGAATGAACTGCAACAGCACGGGCATATCAATCGCCCGCTTCTTGTCGTAGGTGCTTTGGTCGCCTTTGATATAACCGCCCTCGTTGAGAAGATAGGTTTCAATGTCCTGCTCGAAGTTCTTTTCCTTGGTTTCCATAACTACTATTCTTGGATTTTCAAGTTTACACCTGCATTCTTATTACAGTATTCTACAAAATCCCGTAAAATCAACATTATTGCTTCTTCACTTACGAATTTTGAAAGTGGAACAGAATACACGATTTGGATGTGTTTGGGAGTATTTTCAATCTTAAAAAATCCGTCTTGAATAGCGTATTCTTTGATTATGTTATCTGTATCCCAATCATATTCTTTTGCTGATTTTGTTGCTGCGGAAAGATAAAAAATGACTTTGCTATCAGATTCTTTAACATCTGCAAATGTGTTGATTTTAGTTTGCCTTGCGCCATTGCCCCTGTTCTTGTAAAACCCCGTATCCGATACCTGAAAAATGGATACCTTCCAGCAGTAGTCTTTTTCGGATTGTTCACCCATATAATATTCATAAACATAAGAATAAATCCAATCCCAAGACCAATTATCGACCGAAATAGTGTTTCTTGAACTCAATGGAGCGGAGAACTTTTTAAAACCCTTATATTCATTGAATCCCAGTTTATTTCTAATAAACCAACTCAAATCCTGCATTCGTCGTTGGTATTCATATACGAGACGGTGTGCCTTTCTTACCTCGCATAATGCGTCCTTCAGTTGCTCCTCATTTAATTGACTGGTTGCCATTGCTGTATATTTTTTTCATTAATATGTACATTATTCAAATTGCTCAAACCCACAGAAGACTTTGCCCGCTTTATTCTCCAAGCATTCAAGGCGGCTTCGTTCACTTGATATTTGGGAAGACTACTCAACCAAGTTATAGCCATTACTCCTTGACGTGCAAAGAGTTCAATAACATCCTCCAATAAGCGACATATAGAATCATTAGTATCAGATAAGTCACGCTCCCTTACCACAGAAAGTATCAGATTATGCCAACTTGACTTGAACACAGGAAAATCTTCATCTTTCAAAAGAACAGTATCAGGCTG
>Ga0208826_1001564_pt1 | contig 18887 bp, 14 predicted proteins | sample AD_UKC115_MetaG_FD_184451 | JGI IMG/M metagenome (GOLD analysis project Ga0208826, IMG submission 184451) | Active sludge microbial communities of municipal wastewater-treating anaerobic digesters from Hong Kong - AD_UKC115_MetaG (SPAdes)... | ecosystem: Engineered > Bioreactor > Anaerobic >...
AAGTGGTAAGGTTGAAGATGGTGAAGGAGTAATTTTTAATTGTTAATGGTTAATTGTTAATTGAGGCCGGGTTTTGTGCCCGGCTTTTTTATGATAAGCTATTATTTTTCCATTATTCACCAATATCCTGTCTATCTTAGCAAGATGAGTAAAAGATTATTTTTATTAGATGCTTTCGCATTGATTTACCGGGCCTATTATGCGCTTATTAGAAACCCTCGAATGACTTCTAAAGGCATCAATACAAATGCGCAATTTGGATTTACCAATACTTTATTTGATTTAATCAGTAAAGAAAAACCAACGCACCTGGCCGTTTGTTTCGACACATTTGCTCCTACAGAAAGACATACGGATTTTGCCGACTATAAAGCCAATCGCCAGGAAACTCCCGAAGACCTGCTTGCATCTATAGATCACATTAAAAAAATTATTCTTGGTTTTAATATTCCTGTTATTGAGTTGGATGGTTATGAGGCAGATGATGTAATCGGCACCTTGGCTTTCCAGGCATCAGATGCCGGGTATGAAGTGTTTATGGTAACTCCTGATAAAGACTATGGACAACTTTTAACGCGTGAAAATATTTTCATGTATAAGCCGGGTTATCAGGGTGGGGATGCGGAAATCCTGGATGCCAAAATGATTTGTGAAAAGTGGAACATAGAAAAAGTGGAGCAGGTAATTGATTTGCTTGCACTGATGGGAGATTCCGTGGATAATATTCCCGGCATAGCCGGTATCGGAGAAAAAACCGGCGCTAAGTTGTTGAAAGAATATCATAGCCTGGAAAATATTTTGGAACAAGCCGACCACATCAAAGGAGCGCTTGGAGATAAAATTCGCAATGGCAGAGAAAATGCGATAATGAGTAAAAAGTTAGCTACAATCATCACCCATGTGCCCGTAGAATTTCATGAAGAAAATTTTCGCCTTAAGGAATGGAACATTCCGGAACTCATAGAAATATTTACGGAATTAGAATTTAAATCACTTGGGAAACGCATACTGGGAGAGGAGTTCAATGTGTTTCAAACCATAGCTCAGCCTGTTCAAACAAGTCTTTTTGATACAGCTGAACCAATAGTGGAAAAATCTCAGGCGCCTCACGCAAAGAAAGAATTGAATTTGAATGATTTGGTTTCGCCTGAAATAAAAAATATTTCCACTACGGAACATCAATACCTGTTGACAGATAGTGATGAGAAAATCAATATCCTGCTGCAAGAATTATCTCTGCAAAAAGAAATTTCCTTTGATACGGAAACAACAAATATTGATGCAAACAATGCACAACTGGTGGGAATGAGTTTTTCCTACGAAAAACATCATGCCTATTATGTTCCTCTTCCTTCCAACCAGGAAAAGACCCAAGAGATTTTGCAAAAATTCATACCCATTTTCCAGGATCCAAACATCTTATGGGTTGGCCAGAATTTGAAATATGACTTGTTGGTTTTGAAATGGTATGATATAGAAATAAAAGGAAAATTGTATGATACCATGCTTGCACATTATGTAATCGAGCCGGAAGGCAGGCGTAGTATGGATTTGCTGAGCACTCAGTATTTGCAGTATGAACCGGTTTCTATTACAGAACTGATCGGTAAAGGGAAGACCCAGGGAAATATGCGTGATGTGGAAATGGAAAAAATAAAGGAATATGCCGCGGAAGATGCCGATATTACTTTGCAGTTAAAAAATGTTTTTCTTCCCTTACTTAAAGAAAAAGAAGTGGAAAAAGTTTTTTACGAAGTGGAAAACCCACTGGTAAAAGTATTGAGGGATATGGAATTTGAAGGGATTAAAATAGATGAGCCTTTTCTCAAAAAGTATTCCGTGGAATTGGAAGCAGAAGCCAAGCGAAGTGAAGCAAATGTATTTGAACAATGCGGTGTAAAGTTTAATTTATCCTCTCCCAAACAGCTCGGTGAAATATTATTTGATTTATTGAAATTGGATGATAAAGCAAAGAAGACTAAAACAGGACAGTATGCTACCGGAGAAGATGTACTGTTGAGGCTTGCACATAAAAGCACGGTTGTGGCGGATATTTTGGCTTTTCGGGAGCTTACCAAATTACGCTCCACTTATGTAGATGCCTTACCACTCATGATCAATAACAAAACAGGGCGTGTGCATACGTCTTTTGCTCAGGCGGTTGCCGTAACGGGAAGGTTAAGTAGCAATAATCCAAATTTGCAGAATATTCCCATTCGTACTGAAAGGGGAAAGGAAATTAGAAAAGCTTTTATTCCACGAGATGATCAACATGTGTTGTTAAGTGCGGATTATTCGCAAATAGAATTGCGCATTGTAGCCGCCATCAGTGGCGATGAAAATATGTGTGATGCATTTAAAATGGGAAAAGATATTCATACGGCTACGGCTGCCAAAGTCTTTCATATCCCAGAAGAAGAAGTAACCAAAGAAATGCGCTATAAAGCCAAGAGCGTAAACTTTGGGATAATATATGGGCAAAGCGCTTTTGGGTTGGCAGACAACCTGGGTATTGCACGCAGTGAAGCCAAAGAAATTATAGAAAGCTATAAAAAAGAATTTAGTGGTATCACCAGGTTCATGGAAGATACCATCCGTTTTGCTAAAGAGCATGGGTATGTGCAAACCCTCATGGGCCGTAAACGCTGGCTGCGTGATATCAATTCATCCAACTTTACGGTTCGTGGATTTGCAGAACGTAATGCAATTAATTCACCAATTCAGGGTACGGCCGCAGATATGATTAAAATGGCTATGATAAAAATTCATGAGGCGCTTGCAAAAGAAAATTTAAAAACAAAGATGATCCTCCAGGTTCATGATGAACTTGTTTTTGATGTACCTCTCCATGAAATGGATCTGGTGAATAAACTGGTGATTGAAAATATGTGTAAGGCGCTTCCGCTTCCCCATGATTTGCCGGTTATAGCAGAAGTAGGACACGGGAAGAACTGGCTGGAAGCACACTAAATTTCCATTCATTAATTGCTCACCAGCTCATCATTTTTTTCCTGCAATTTCTTATAAGCCATAATAAATAATGCACCGAGGTTTTTTTGCGGGGGAACATAATCTTCAAACAAAGCATTACCTCCGAGTCTTTTTCCAAGAGTATTCCAGAATTCCGGCCAATTAACATCCTTACCCTGCCTAAGGATTTCGAGCATCATGGAAATCATGGGAGAATTGACGGTACCGCTACCCACCTGCTTGGAAGCAACAATTTGAGCAGAAGGGCTGATAGCTAATATTTTATTCAGGTTTTGATATGCACCACAACTTCCCAATAAAACGATTTTGGAGGTGGGCGACATTTGATCCAGTGTAGAGGGCAACCAATAACTGTGGCCACGGTGAATGACAATAACCGGAGAGAGATCATTATCAAATAAATAATCATCCAATGCTTGTTGCGCTTCTGCATCCAGGCCTTTCTTTTCATCCAATGGCCTGTTGGCATATACTGTTATGGGCGTACCTTTTGTCGTGGAGAATGCAACCCATTGTGGATTGGACTTCATCGTCCAATTTCCATTCTGCATACTATTTACAAAATTATTAAAGACACCTTGTCCGTCTTTATCCCCATAAAAAAATTGTTGGATAATGATTCTTCCTGATGAATCCCTCAATTCTTTATTAGGCATAAAATAAACAGGAGGAATGCCCAAAGTTTTTTCTACATCTATTTTATTCGCAGGATCTATAGATAAAAATAAAGTATTGAGAATACTGTAAATGTCAATCGCTCTCCGGTTATTCATTTTTGTAGCATGAGTAAGATTGGCCTGCACCTGTTTGAGAATGAGTTGTTGCAAAGCCTTGTCTGATATGCTTGCGAAAGAATTGGCCACATCTACAGCATCTTCCAGGCTGTCAGCGCCGGATTTCCTATCGAGATTATTTACAAATGCTTTCATGATGAGTTCTGCATTTCCTTTATCCATTCTTTTCAGGAAATCATCGAGCTCATTATAATTAGCCGCCATTTTTATCCATTTTTTAAAGCGGTCAAATTTTACATCCAGCATCAGGGAATCACTCTTTGGATTTTTCATTTTTTGCCAGATACGTGGATAAACGCCACTTACATAACTGGAAGTGTACATGATTTCTTCACCCATTACGGCCATATAATAAAGATCTTCTGCTCTTAAAGGATTGAGGATGTGGAATCGTACATCATTTGGCTGTTCATGCAAACCATTGATGGTATTGATAAACGGATCTATGGCTTTATCCTGTAATTTATAAGCAAGTGTTTTCATGGCCATGGGCGTATCATTGTGACGAATACGGTCGGCATAATCTATTTCCGTTTGAACTAATAATTGATAATAGGTTACATCATCTTTCATGGCTTTTTCAATATCACCCATAGTGATTTTACCTTTGTATATATTGTCCAGGAAGGGAAAAAATTGCCTCCCGGATTTTGACTGGGACATTTTTACAATGATTTGAACCAATGTATCCGGATTATTTTGAATTTTTCGGGCAAGGGCATTGGAGGCTGCTGCAAAAGTGTAAATATTTTCAGGGCTTCTTCGGGCAATGGCTACAATAAGACTATCAGCAAATCGAGCATCCGGCTCTTCACTGAGCATATTCATAGCTTTATCAGGATGCAGGTTACAATATTTCAATAAAACGATATCCCTGCATTGAGCTATGCCCGCATTATCTGAAAAGGCCACACTTTTCAATAAAATATTTCCTACATCATAGGGATAAGAGGCAATATTCATTTCAATGGATTCACCACGTATTTGGGGTCCTATGTTTTCATTAAAAGCAGGAACCAGTTTTACTAAAACAATGGCTTTTATTTCCCTGTTACGAAATTCACGCAGGTAAATACTTAAAGCTTCATTCAGCCCACGCAAAAATTTAATTTTAAGGTTATTATCCAGGGCATCATTTTTTTCGATACCAGTTTGAATATCATCTACTCCCTGGATAAGGGAATTAGTTAACAGGTTATTTAATGAATCTGATTGTGTAGGGGTAAAAAGTTCATCTGCATTACCATCTGATGCCAGTATTAATTTTTGAGTAGCATCAATCATTTCATGAAAATATTGACGCATGGGCGGAATATCCTGATTATTTCCCTGTTGCGCTTTTGAATAAAAACAAAGGGGGATGAATAAAAAGAGTAAAGTAATTTTTTTCATAGCGTTTGTTTCAAAACCTTGATAGCAAAAATATAACCAAATTATGGATATTAGACTTAACAATAAGATAATATAAAGGCTTTAACCGTTATGCCCGCAGAAAAATTATTTTTGTAAAAATTCCTTATGGATATTAAACCCAAAAAAATTCTTATAGCAGATGATGAACCGGATATCCGGGAGATCATTGAATATAATTTGGCAAAGGAAGGATATGAAGTGATTTTAGCAAAGGATGGAAATGAAGCCATTGACCTTGCTCGTAAAGAAAAGCCGGATATGATGATCCTGGATATTATGATGCCTTTTAAAACCGGGCTTGAAGCGTGCCAGATAATTCGTACCAACCCGAATCTGGATGATATGCTCATCTTGTTTCTAACTGCAATAGATGATGAAACTTCTCATATCAATGCGCTGGAATATGGAGGTGATGATTATATTAGTAAACCTATTGGTGCAAAATTGCTTGTCAGCAGGGTAAATGCATTATTTCGCAGAATGAATAAAGAAGACGCTTCTACGGTACTTTATTTGGATGACATGACCATTGATCCCATTCGTTTTGTGGTTGAAAAAAATGGCGAAGAAATTAAATTGGCCAAAAAAGAATTTGAATTGTTGTATATGTTGACCTCGCATCCCGGGCGCGTATTTCTTCGCAATGAAATTTTATCAAAGATCTGGGGAAATGACATTATTGTTGGTGACCGCACAATTGATGTGCATATAAGGAAAATCCGACAGAAATTAAATACAGATCGAATCACAACGGTTAAGGGGGTAGGGTATAAATTTGAGAAATAATATTTTACATACAATACTTTCATTTTGATATTTTCTAAAAAGAATCTTTCACCCGGCCAGCTTGCGATCATTGCCGGCTTCATCATCTCCATCCTGAGTGGTTTTGCGGTTTATTTGATCAGCGGGGAAATGGTTGCAGCAGTCATTTTTTGCGTGGCCAATTTCATCCTGGTTTCATGGATCTTTTATACGTTGATGCAATCATTTATCAATCGGAAAATCAAACTGATTTATAAATATATTTATCAAACAAAGGCCAGTAAAAAAGCGGAGACTTATTACAAATATATATTGCCCCGGAAAACTATAGATGAGGTCAGTGAAGATGTGGAGAAATGGGCTCTTCAGCGAAGAGAAGAAATTGAAACATTGAGACATAATGAAGTATTTCGCAAAGAATTCCTGCAAAACCTGGCTCATGAATTTAAGACCCCAATCTTTGCAATTCAGGGTTCCCTCGATACTTTATTAGATGGCGCGGATAAGGATGAATTCACAAGAAAAAAATTTTTGGAAAATGCTTCCAGGAATACAATACGGTTGGTTAACCTGCTAAGAGACCTCGATGAGATTTCAAATCTGGAGAGTGGTTTGCTCACCATGAATAAAGAAAACTTTATTATCCAGGATCTCATCAAAGAAGTTTTTGATGATATGCCGCTAAAGGGCTTCCCCTCTGGTATTACATACAGCATAAAAAAAGGTTGTGAAAAACCCATTCAGGTATATGCAGATAAAGAAAAAATTTATCAGGTGCTAACCAACCTGGTGGAAAATGCTACGCGTTACGGGAATGCCGGCGGGCAGGTCATTGCGAGTATTTATTCCACAGACACACAACATGTTTTAATTGAAATCAGTGATAATGGCATGGGTATTTCAGAGAAACATTTGCCTCGTTTATTTGAAAGATTCTATCGTACTGATCGGGGGCGTAGTCGCAATTTAGGCGGCACAGGACTTGGTCTGGCGATTTGTAAACATATCATAGAAGCACATGGACAAGGCATTCATGTGAGAAGTACCGAAGGGGTCGGTACTACAATCGGTTTTACACTGGATGCAAAAAAGGAATCATAATTTTTTCTCCCATCCTATTGGCATTTTTAATCACTGCTCTGTATCCCAATCTCAACAGAATTTATCTAAATCATTAAAAAGGTTTTGTAAATGCAATTGTTCAGGCTTTTATTGTTTCCTGCGCGAAAAATCACGGTGATAAGGTGAAAAATCACTTTTTTAAAACTTAAAGTTTCCAACAAATTTGCATATAAAAATCACCAGATAACTACTTGTTGATTGAGCTCCGTACCCGTAATTTGGTTTTTGATTGGGGAGGTTCTCCCTATGGCAGCGGTTGAAAAACCGCTGTTTTTATTTATCCGTTTTCAGTCAATTTTCTTTTTGAGCTGCAGCATAAATCTTTTTCTTTTTCCAATCATACCACTTCATGGGAGCCGTTTTTTTCATAATTGTATCAATACTGCGCATGCCTAAAATATTCCAGAGGCCTTTTAATTTTAGTGTAATAGAAGGATTCAATGCACGAAGACTCATTGCAAAACCGCTTTCCAGGTATTCCATGTGATGCCAGTATCCACCGGGCATAAACAATGTATCACCGGGTTCAAGTGTAACATCCAGGCCGTTTGCCTTTTCCAGTGCCGGGAATTCTTCCAGGTTTATTTTAGTTTCTGCATCATCATAATAGCGGCTGAAATCCGCAATACTTAAAACCTCAAATGGTTTTCTATACAATTTATATTGTTCTGAATAGGGGAAAAGCAGAACCCGTTTTTTTCCCATAAATTGGGTATGCATAATATGGCTGAGGTCTATATCAAAATGCATGTGGGTGATAGATCCCTGACCACCCACAAACAACATCGGGGCACGTTTAACAAAGCCGGACATTAAATGTTCCGGCCAGGTAAAGTCTTTGGATAATTGTGGTGCATGGTTAAAAATATTAAATAAAAAAATTCGCCATGCGGCCGGCCCTTTACGAATCATATCTATATAGGCTCCGAAGGTGGTATAACTATCTGCCTTATTCACCGGTGTATAGGCATCACTTTTTACATTGTTGTAAATACCCACTTCTTTATTCCCTGCCACTTCTTTTAAATAATCCCAGTCCCATTTTTTATAAGCTGCCCAGTTATGAGATAAGGATTTGATTACAACGGGTATTTGCGGTTTATAATAGTTGTTTTTAAAATCTTCCGGGGAAATATTTTCCACCACGTCAACCGGTTTTAAGATCATAGCATTTCAATTTAGCGGGAAAAATTTTAAACGAATCTTTTATTTTTTTGAATATGTAAAGAGATAAAATTATTTTTATTCCATCCCTGATTTTCAAATCCTGGTGTTGCAAAATTATTCAAAAAATGTTGATTTCCTTACATCCTGAAAATCCAAACCCAAGAAGCCTGGCTATTATTTTAGAGTGTTTGTCTGAAGGAGGGACCATTATTTACCCAACGGATACGATTTATGGACTTGGTTGTGATATTTTTCATCACAAAGCAGTTGAAAAAATCAATCGAATAAAGAATTTTCAGGCCACTAAATCTATGGGGAGTTTTGTATGCAGTAGCCTGAGTGATTTGAGTAAGTATACAAAAAGCATTTCCACACCTTTGTACAGAATCTTAAAAAGCCATCTACCCGGGCCTTACACTTTTATTTTGCCGGCAAGTAAGGAAGTGCCTAAAATTTTAAAAAGTAAAAGAGATACCATTGGTCTGCGCATACCGGCAAACCCTATAACCCTTGCATTGATCAAAGCTGTAGGAAACCCTTTACTCTCTACTTCATTACCCGGGGAAGAAGTTGAAGACTATACGGACCCGGAAATCATTTATGAAATTTTTAAAAATGAAGTAGATATTGTGGTCAATGGTGGTATTGGAGGTATCATACCATCCACAGTCATTGACTGCACCAGGGAACCGTATGAAGTAGTGAGAATGGGTGCTGGGAAATGGGAAGAATATTGAAATAGTGCCGGTTATTTTAGATCCGGTAATTTTTTGGGTGAAATATTGAAGCTCGACCGATGATGTTTGCAAAGACCGAATAATTCAATACTGTTACGATGTTCCTGAGTGCCATAGCCTTTATTTTTTTTCCAGTTGTATTGCGGAAATTCTTCATGTAATTGGATCATATATTCATCCCGGTATGTTTTTGCCAAAATGCTTGCTGCTGCTATACTGGCATAAAGACTGTCGCCGCGGATGATGCAATGATGCGGTATTTCCCGGAAAGGACGAAACCTGTTCCCATCAATTAATAAAAGGTTGGGTTGTATAGGCAATGCATCGAGTGCAAGATGCATGGCCTTTATGGATGCTTCTAATATATTGATTTCATCTATTTCTGCCGGTTGCACAGATGCTACCGCAAAGCCTACTGCATGGGATTCAATGAATGGGCGCAACACATTGCGGTGTTTTGCGGAGACTTGTTTGCTATCGTTTAACAAGGGGTGAAAAAATTGATTGGGTAGTATCACAGCCGCAGCAAAAACCGGCCCGGCATAGCATCCCCGGCCGGCTTCATCGCATCCCGCTTCTAAGAATTTATCGGAAAAATATTTTTTTAACATCCATTCTTTTTTGCTCGGTTTAAAAATAAAAGACCCTAAAGAAAATTTAAAATTAATATGCAAATACCTTTGCGCAAAAAAGGAGGATTATGGATCTGATAAGCAGGAAAAATAAAATAATTGCCTATTGGTTATTAACCGGCGTGGCCATGCTGGTGATACAGGTATTACTCGGAGGGCTTACCAGGCTTACCGGATCGGGGCTTTCCATTACGGAATGGGACCCGATCATGGGTTTCATCCCACCATTGAATGAAGTGCAATGGCAGCAGGCTTTTGATAAATACCAGCAGATTGCCCAATTTAAATATTTAAACAATCATTTTAATTTGAGTGATTTTAAATTTATTTTTTACTGGGAATGGTTTCACCGCTTATGGGCCCGATTGATGGGTTTGGTTTTTCTTATCCCATTTCTTTTCTTTTTATATAAAAAATATTTTGCGAAATGGATGGTCTGGCCCATGATCATTTTATTTATACTCGGTGGCTTACAAGGGTTTATCGGATGGCTGATGGTTGAAAGCGGCCTGAATGATGATGATTTGTATGTAAGTCATTTTAAACTGGCTATTCACTTTATGGCGGCTATGGTATTGATTGTTTATACGCTCATTTTTGCATGGGTTATACTCATCCCCCGGCAGGAATTCATTCATAAAAAGAAATGGCTACCATTCAGTTGGCTGATAATGTCGCTCATTGTAGTGCAACTGGTGTATGGGAGTTTTATGGCGGGTATCCATGCAGCAACGGCTGCGCCTACCTGGCCTTCCATCAATGGTTATTTTGTACCACAAGGATTTTTGGGAAGCGGTTTTTTTCAGCGGATTTTGCATGATCCAATTGCCATTCAATTTGTTCATCGCAGTCTCGCTTATACCATTTTTATACTTATTCTTCTTTGGTGGTGGAATGCCCGGAAATGGGAAGCAGGGAAATGGTTTTCTGTAATGAGGGTGTCTCTTTTGGTGTGTGTGTCATTACAGGTATGCCTGGGTATTCTTACCGTTATCAATGGAAATAACATAGCGCCGGGAAAATTTGGTTTTTATGAATGGATGGCCGAATGCCATCAATTGACGGGAATGCTTTTGTTTTTATGTATGGCTTCCAATATTTTTTTATTGAGGGGTAAAGAAAAATATTCATGATTTTGTCCTATCTTTTCTTTTTTAGTTGATATGAAAAAATACCTGGCCGGATTTTATTATTCTCTTCCTGTGCAATTATTCTTATTGCATTTTCGGAGATACCAGGTTTTGCTTGTTTTCTGGTATATTTTATTTGCCACCATTAGTGGAAATTTTTTGCATACTTACGGTGCACACACCCTTTTTTTATCTCCGGAATATTTGGGCAATGTGAATGCATTCAGTACCGGACTGGTAGGATTTTCTGTTGGCGTTTTTTTTATGAGTTGGAATATTACTACGTTTATTTTGCACACAAAGCATATTCAATTCCTGGCAACCACAGAACAGCCATTCCTGAAATTTTGTATTAATAATTCTGTGATCCCTTTGGCCTTTCTTATTTTTTATTTCTTTTATGCCATTGATTATAATTCCACACAGGAACTGGTTAGTCCGGGAGGGATTCTGGTGCTTTGCCTTGGTTTTATTGGCGGTATTATAGTTGCTATATTAATTGCTCTTTTATATTTTTTTGGAGCTGATAAATCCATTTCCCGAAGAATGGGAACGGTCATCACTACGGCTCATAAAAATTATGAACGGGCTATTAGAAGAAAAAAGAATCAGGAAACATCCAATCATGGAATACGGGTGGACTGGTTTTTGACGACCCGTTTAGGTTTACGAAAACCAAGAGATGTACAGCATTATAGCCAGGGGTTTTTAGATTCCATTTTTAAAAGGCATCATTTTTCTGCCGTGTTAGCAATCCTTACGGCATTTATATTTCTGCTTATCATGGGCTATTTTACGGACACGACTATTTTTCAGTTGCCTGCAGCAGCAAGCATTACAGCATTTTTTTCCATATTAATTGCCCTGGCGGGCGCCGTTTCATTATTCCTTGGAAATTGGAGCCTTCCCTTACTTTTTCTGGTTTATTTTTTGCTCAACTCTTTATACCAAAGCCATATTATTGATCCTCGCAGTAAAGCGTATGGTCTGGATTATACTCATAAAAAAGAAGCACCCGCTTATTCTTTGGAAAATATGGATAGTATGGTATCCCAGGCAAATTTAGAGGCAGATAAGAATATCTACATCACGATGCTGAATAACTGGAAACGAAGACAGGCATCCGATTCACCGGTTATATTTATCATTAATGTTAGTGGTGGCGGCACACGCAGCGCTACTTTTACCATGGAAGTATTGCAAAAACTGGATAGCCTTACTCAGGGAAATTTAATGAAGCAAACCATTCTCATTACGGGTGCTTCGGGGGGTATGATCGGGGCCACCTATTTTCGATCATTGTATTTGGCACAACAGAAAGACAGTTCCATAGATTTATATGATAAAAAATATGCGACCACCATCTCCAAAGATTTGCTGAATCCTGTCTTTTCTTCTTTCGTTTCGCGTGACCTGGTAGGGCCAGTGAAGAAAGTAAATATCAATGGTTATGATTATATCCGGGATCGGGGTTATTCTTTTGAAGAAAAATTAAATTTCAATACACGAGGTATACTAAATAAAAAGTTAGGTGATTTTATGCAGGATGAATATACAGGTAAAGCCCCCATCTTATTTTTTAATACCATAATTACCGGAGATGCTCGGGAGATGTTTATTGGCACACATCCTGCCCGTTTTTTAATGCAGGCATCTTCGGATAGTTCCGGCTTTATTTCTACGGATATTGATGCGATAGATTATGTATCTTTTTTTAAAAATCAAAACCCCCTCAACCTAAGAATGCTCACGGCGATTCGCATGAATGCCACATTCCCTTATGTATTACCCAATGTATGGCTGCCCACCAAACCCGCTGTGGATGTGATGGATGGTGGCCTGCGCGATAATTTCGGGCAGGAGATTTCGATGCGGTTTATGAATACATTTAAAGACTGGCTGCATACCAATACCAGCCGGGTAGTACTCATACAAATCCGTGATACCAAAACAGGTGATTGGGATGGACCTTATGACCCCGGTAGCATTTTTGGATTTATTACAAAGCCTTTGGAAGTATTACAAAATAATTGGTTTCGCTTGCAGGATTATCATCAGTCAGATGAATTGAATTATTTTTCTTCCTCATTTGGACTTTCCTTTAGCAAAATACTTTTTCAATATATTCCCTCGAATAAAGAACGTTCAGCATCTTTGAGTTTTCATTTAACTACCTCAGAAAAACTGGATATTGACAATGCATTAAATAATGAAATCAATGCTAAGAGTTTTGAAGAAATTCAACGTTTATTGACGAATACAAGAGTGCCTTAACCGGGACAATAATTTCTTGATTTATGGAAGTAGCGATTCATGCAGCATTGAAGCGGCTTTTGAATCCACCTTTTATTTTGGAGCTCTGGCTTTAAACATGTAGATATATATCAGGAGAAAAAATGTTTTTAAACAGACATCATCTCCTTTTCCTTTGCAGCAAGTAATTTATCAACAGTAGCAATATATTTGTTGGTTACTTCCTGGATATTGTTTTCAGCTTCCTTTGCCAAATCCATACTCAGGCCATCTTTTTGGAGGTGTTTGATTTCTTCTATAGAATCGCGTCGGATATTTCGGATGGCAATTTTACAATGTTCACCTTCATTGCTGGCTTTTTTAAATAATTCCCGGCGTCTTTCTTCCGTTAAGGGAGGCAGGAATAAGCGTAATTGCACGCCATCATTTTGAGGTGTAATACCAATATTAGCCTGCATGATTGCTTTTTCAATGGGCTGCAGCATATTTTTTTCCCAGGGTTGAATACTAATTGTTCTGACATCAAGAATATTGATATTTGCAACCTGTGCAATCGGTGTAGGAGCGCCATAATAATCCACATGAATACCTTCCAACATGGTGGGTGATGCTTTCCCGGCTCGTATTTTTACTAATTCTGATTCGAAATGCGAAATCGCTTTGTCCATTTGAACACCCGTATCATCTAAAATCATTTCAACTTCTTCTGTCATAGAAAATAATTGGCCGTAAATTTAAGAAAAGATAGGACAATGGAAAAATATACGGGAAGATTTAGGATTATTCATCATTTGAAGCGGTATTCTCTTTATTGGCGCTGTACATATTTAAAACTTTCACATTCGCATCAGGCGCGGTATGAATAGCTCGTAATGCTTTCTGAATAGGTAAAAAATAGGTTATGAATAATACCCCTGAGAAAAACATACCAATAAGAATAAGCACGATGAAATTAATATCAAGAACCTGGTTTAAAAGAATGGGGACAGCAGCAAATACCATACTTGAAAAAATAAGGATGAGTGTGACTTGTTTACTCGAAAAACCTTTATTTAATAGTAAATGATGTACATGGTTCCTATCCGGCGCAAAGGGTGACTTACCCTTGGAAAGACGAATGATAAATACTCTTAATACATCCAGTAATGGAATGAGTAGCAGGCCGAAACCTATGGCCGGTGCTGCTTTTACGGCATAGACAGGAGTAAATGATGCTGTCTCTGAAAATTTAATGACCAGAATGGCATTAACCAAACCCAACAACATAGAACCGGAATCTCCCATGAAAATTTTTGCCGGAGGAAAATTAAATTGTAAAAAGGCAAGTAAAGAACCGGCCATAGATAAACTCAGGATGGCATAAGAGATATAATTATTCAGCAGGAAGAACACACCAAATCCTAAGCAGGAAAATAGTCCCAATGAACCGGCAAGTCCATCTACGCCATCAATCAGGTTAAAGGAATTGATGACCAGCATGATTACAAAAAAAGTTATTACATAAGAAGCGGTTTGTGTGAGTTCATTTACGCCTAAAAAACCATGAAAATTCGTGATGAGCAAGTGTGCTTTTGCAGAAATAACGGCAGCCACAAACATTTGCCCCAGGACTTTTTTCCAGGCTTTTAATACAAAAATATCATCAATCACACCAATAATAAATATAATGAAAAAGGCTGCTAGATGGTATTGAAATTCCTGATTATCAATTTTGAAATCCGAAACAAGTAGAAGTGCCAGAGATAACCCAACGAAAATAGAGATACCGCCTAAAGAAGAAATCGCATCTGCATGTGTTTTACGTGCATCGGGAACATCGTATATCCTGTTCACACGGGCAATACGAATAATAAACGGCATGGTGAAAAAAGTAACGATATATGCTATAAATGCGCCCGAAGCAACTTGAAACATAAATAAACTTTTAGTTTGTCATGAGGTTTGCATAGCCGGTTTTACAAGTATTTAAGGGTTGGTAAAAATACAAGCAATCCATTCTATCGCCAAAATAAATTTATCTAACGGCAGAAACGAAGCAGGCACTAATTACTCCAAAAACGTTACAATACTTATTGTCATTGACTATAAGCCAATTTCATCAAGGCTTTCACGGACGGCATGAACCGTATAATCAATATCTTCAAAAGTAATGCCATCATTTAAAAACCAACTTTCAAAAGCAGAAGGGGGTAGATAGCATCCTCTTTTCAACATGGCATGAAAGAAATTTGAAAAACGATGTGTTTCGGACGCGGAGGCATCCTTAAAATTATGCACAGGTGACCCGGTAAAGAAAATACTCAGCATAGAACCACATTGGTTTATCGTAAATGGAATGGCTGAATGTTGAAATGCATCTTTTAAACCGGAAACCAGATAAGTTGTTTTTTCTTCGAGGCTTTTATAAATGGAGGGGTCGTTTTTTAATTGAGATAAAAGGGCCATCCCGGCAGACATGGCCAATGGATTGCCGCTTAAAGTACCGGCCTGATACACATTCCCCAAAGGGGCAATATGCTCCATAATTTCTTTCCTGCCGGCAAAAGCACCCACAGGCAACCCTCCGCCTATCACTTTCCCATAAGTAATAATATCAGCCTGAACCTTAAACTTTTCCTGTGCACCGCCCGGGGCAAGACGGAAACCGGTCATCACTTCATCGAAAATGAGCAGGATATCTTCTTTATGGCAAATAGCACGCAACTCTTGTAAAAAATTTTCCCGAGGTAATACACAACCCATATTCCCGGCTACGGGCTCTACAATAATGGCGGCAATCTCATGAGGGTATTGATCTATTAAATTTTGCAGTTCATTCAAATCATTATAAGAACAGGTTAAAGTATCATTACTTGCCTGTGATGGAATACCGGGCACATCCTGTATGTTCATGGTAGCTATACCACTCCCGGCTTTTACTAAAAAGGGATCTGCATGACCATGATAACAGCCATCAAACTTGATAAATTTATTTTTTCCGGTAATGCCTCTTGCCAATCTTAATGCACTCATACAGGCCTCTGTGCCACTATTCACCATTCTTACCATATCTAAATGAGGAACCATACTTTTCATTAGTTCCGCCATTTCAATTTCCAGTAAAGTAGGCGCGCCATAGGAACTAGATTTTAATGCTTGTTCCTGTATGGCTTTTACAACCTTTTTATTTGCATGTCCCAGAATCATGGGACCCCAGGATGCAATAAAATCTATATACCTGTTATGATCTGCATCGTATAAATAAGCCCCTTGTGCTTTGGTAATAAACAAGGGTGTACCACCAACACCCTTAAAAGCTCTTACCGGGGAATTCACCCCACCCGGAATACTTTTTTGCGCCCTTTCAAAAAGTGCCTTACTTGAGATATATTCGTACATGTTGCATGTTATTTAGAAAGTAAAATGTTTAAACAGTCATTGAAAAGACCCTTGTCTCGGGCTGATGCCGGATCATGCGTAAATCGAAAGCCATGGCAATATTTCTTACAAAGGGCCTTCCTTTTTCGCTTACCTGTATACGGTTTTTCTCCAGGTGAATGAGCCCGTCCGATTCCATTTCTTTTAATCGTTGTACAATCTCAGTCATTTCTGGTAACTGCATTTTTTTATCTTCCCAGGATGTGTATAATTGGCACATTAGATTGAGGATATGCCTGCGTATCACCAGGTCTTCCGTATTTAATAAGTGCCCCCGAACTGCAGGAAGCTGATTATTTTCCACAAGCTGCGTATAGCTTTCAACGGATTTGTCATTTTGCGAAAAAGCATACCAGCTATCGCTGATGGCGGACATGCCAAGGCCGATCATCAGTTGTGTTGATGACGATGAATAACCCATAAAATTTCGATGTAATTTTTTTTGCTTTAATGACATAAACAAGTCATCTGTTGGCAATGAAAAATGATCCATACCTATTTCTACATAACCGATTTCCTCTAAAAAAGATTTACCATTTTCATACAATGATCTTTTTACTTCCGGCAATGGGAGATCATTTTCATCGAATCCACGTTGCCCTACTCCCTTTATCCAGGGTACATGCGCATAGGAATAAAAAGCAATACGGTCGGGGTGCAACAAATTCGTTTTGTGCATGGTTTCTTTCATGGTTTCCCAGTTTTGAAAGGGAAGACCAAATACCAGATCATGGCTGATACTTCGATAACCAAGTTCCCGGGCCCAATGGGTTACACGCGCTACATTTTCAAACGGCTGTAATCTGTTAATTGTTTTTTGCACTTTGAGGTCATAATCCTGTACACCAAAACTGACTCTTCTGAAACCCAGTTTGTACAAGGTTTCCAGATGTTTGTAAGTGGTATTGTTCGGATGGCCTTCAAAGCTGAATTCGGGGTTTTCTGCAATAAGGGATTTGGAAAAAATATGCTGTAATAATAAATTTAAATTTTCGGGACTAAAAAAAGTCGGTGTACCACCACCTAAATGTAATTCCTTTATTTTAGGTTTTTTCTGAAATAAAAGGAGATACATTTCCCATTCTTTGATAACCGCTTCTATGTAGGAAGATTCTACCTGGTGTTGTTTGGTAATTCTTTTATGGCAGGCACAGAATGTACATAAACTTTCACAAAAAGGTAAATGAATATAAATACTTATTCCTTCTGTATCGTTGCTTTCATCAAAACTTCGCTTCACCGATTGCTGCCACAGATCTATGGAGAAATGTTTTTCATCCCAATAAGGAACGGTAGGATAACTGGTATACCTGGGTCCCGGGATATTGTATTTTCTGACAAGATTTTCAGTCATTTTATTTATTTAAAATAAGGGCGGCCGGTTGGGCAAAATAAGTAGCAATCATATTAGCGCCCGCTCTCTTTATTGATAATAAACTCTCCATCATTGCTTTTTCTTCATCCATCCATCCATGTATGGCTGCGGCTTTGATCATGGCATATTCACCACTTACCTGGTATGCACTGACAGGAATATGTACGGCATTTTTCACTTCACGTATGATATCCAGGTAAGACAAAGCAGGTTTTACCATCACCATATCTGCACCTTCCTCTTCATCAAGTAAGGCTTCCCGTACTGCTTCAATTCTATTGGCTGGATTCATTTGATATGTTTTCTTATCACCAAATCCCGGGGCGCTATCCAATGCATCGCGGAATGGGCCATAAAAACAGGAAGCATACTTTGCACTATAACTCATGATGCCTGTATTGGTAAAATTGTTTTCTTCCAGCGCTTTCCGTATGGCGCCAATCCGGCCATCCATCATATCGCTGGGCGCTACAAAATCTGCTCCTGCTTTAGCATGGCTGAGGCTCATTTTTATCAAAGCTTCCACGGTTTCATCATTTACAATTTCACCATTTTTGACAATGCCATCATGACCATAAGAAGAATAGGGATCCAGTGCAACATCCGTCATGATCAATATTTCCGGCACGGCATCCTTAATGGCTTTAATGCTTTTTTGCATCAGGCCATTATCATTCCAGGATTCTTTACCTGTATTATCTTTTAAGGCATCATCCGATTTTACAAAAAGTAAAATACTCTTAATCCCCAATTGATACATTGCCCGTATATCCGGGATTTGCCGATCCAACGATTTTCTGAAATAGCCAGGCATAGAAGGAATTTCATGAGTTATATCTTTCCCCTCCTCAATAAATAAAGGCGCAATAAAATTCTGTGGCATTAAATGGGTTTCTGCCACAAGGGAACGGATTGCTTCGCTCTTCCTGTTGATTCTTCCTCTTTTTTGTAAATACATTTTTATATTTTATTTAAAAACTCGGATAAATATTATTTTTTACTGTATCAATAAAAGCACGTGCATGATCAACAGGCACATTTGGTAAAATGCCATGTCCCAGGTTTGCAATATGTTTTTGTGCTCCAAAAGA
>Ga0208826_1001565_pt1 | contig 18887 bp, 18 predicted proteins | sample AD_UKC115_MetaG_FD_184451 | JGI IMG/M metagenome (GOLD analysis project Ga0208826, IMG submission 184451) | Active sludge microbial communities of municipal wastewater-treating anaerobic digesters from Hong Kong - AD_UKC115_MetaG (SPAdes)... | ecosystem: Engineered > Bioreactor > Anaerobic >...
TTGACTCTTGTGCCAAGCCTCTGCTGCCTCGCCGAACGTGTTGGCGACGCGATCGTTTTGCGCCAGTTTCTTCTCTATCTTCTCGTCGGCAGGATCAACGCCTTTGTCGAGCAGGGCCCGCAAACGCAAGACTTCGATTTCGGCTTCTCTGAGCGTCAATTCGGGGTACGGCTTTCCGACAGAGAGCCAACGCGCTCTGCCGCCAAATTTGTACCGTAGCCGCCAGTACTTCGCGCCATCTGGCATCACCAGCAGCGTTAGCCCCTTGCCTGCGGACATGGTGTACTTGGTCGCGCGTGGCTTGGCGTTGCGAATCGCAAGATCAGTGAGTTTTCCCGCCATGTGTAGCACTTGGTTGGAACTACGCTGAAACAAGTGTAGCAAAACGCTTTGCTACGCCCTAGTGCTACACCGTTTGCTACACAATTTTGCTGGATGCTGACGGACGAATACGGACGTCTAGGGAATAAAAAACCCCGCAATTACGCGGGGTTAGTGGTGTTGCTGGACTTCCTTGAACAGCGCTGGAAGTTTTATTGGCTGGGAGACTAGGATTCGAACCTAGATAGGCAGAGTCAGAGTCTGCAGTCCTACCATTGGACGATCTCCCAAGATCGTGCTCGTCGGCAGTGCTGCGATTAGCGCTTGGAGAACTGCGTGGCGCGGCGGGCTTTGTGCAGGCCGACCTTCTTGCGCTCGACTTCGCGCGCATCGCGGGTCATGAAACCGGCCTTGCGCAGCGGCGACTTGAGCGTTTCGTCGTGCTCGACGAGGGCACGAGCAATGCCGAGGCGGATCGCACCGGCCTGACCGGTGTTGCCGCCGCCTTCGACGGTGACGAGCACGTCGAACTTATCGGTCGACTGGGTCAGCTCAAGCGGCTGGCGCACGATCATGCGCGAGGTTTCGCGGCCGAAGAACGTGTCCAGCGACTTGCCGTTGACGGTGATCGCGCCCTTGCCGGGGCGCAGGAACACGCGCGCGGCGGAAGATTTGCGACGGCCGGTTCCGTAGGATTGTTGCGTAGCCATGGGTTCGGTTTCCTAAAAAATCAGGCCAGGTTCAGCGCTTGCGGCTGCTGTGCGGTATGCGGATGCTCGGCGCCCTTGTAAACCTTGAGCTTGCGATACATCGCGCGGCCCAGGGGGTTCTTCGGCAGCATGCCCTTGACCGCAATCTCGATCACGCGCTCGGGGTGTTTGGCGAGCAAGTCTTTCAACGCGATCGACTTGATATTGCCGATGTAGCCGGTGACATGGTGATAGACCTTGTCGTCCAGCTTCTTGCCGGTAACGGCGATCTTCTCGGCGTTGATCACGACGAGATAGTCGCCCGTGTCGGCGTGCGGGGTGTACACCGGCTTGTGCTTGCCGCGCAGGCGCAGCGCCAGTTCGGTTGCGAGGCGACCAAGCGTCTTGTTGCTGGCATCGATGAGATACCAGTCGCGCTTGACCGTTTCAGCCTTGGCGCTGACAGTGGAAGTTTTCATGGGAAACCTGTGCCCAGCGGGCTCGAATTGACGCGTGAAGCGAGGAACCGCGAATTTTAGCGGAAGCGCAACGCAGTACGCAAGCCCTGTTTCACCGTAACCTGCGCGTCCGCATCATCGCGGGCCGCGGACGGAGCAATTCATGATGCCTTCAAGCGCTTGTGAATACCTGGCACTTCTGCTTTAATAGGCGGCTCGCCAGCGCCTTGCGCTGCGATTTCCGGTTGACAACAACGACCGGGCCGATACTGCCCTGGCCAAGGGCAGCCGTTCTTCATCGAGGAGTAAGCCGTGGCAAAAGTCTGCCAAGTCACCGGCAAGCGCGCACAGTCTGGCAACAATGTGTCGCACGCCAACAATAAAACCCGGCGCCGCTGGCTGCCGAATCTGCACGAGCGCCGTTTCTGGGTGCCGAGCGAAAACCGTTGGGTGAAACTGCGTGTTTCCACCCATGCCCTGCGCACGATCGACAAGAACGGCATCGAAACCGTGCTCGCCGAACTGCGCGGTCGCGGTGAAAAGGTCTAAGGAGAACTCGCAATGGCATCCAAGCGCGACAAAATCCGTCTCGTGTCCTCTGCCGGCACGGGTCACTTCTACACGACCGACAAAAACAAGAAAACCACGCCGGACAAGATGGAAATCAAGAAATACGATCCGGTAGTGCGCAAGCACGTCGCTTACAAGGAAGCGAAGATCAAATAAGCCCAAGGTCACGGGCACCAAGAACCCGCCGCGAGGCGGGTTTTTTTTGCCCGCGGGTTTGCCGCAATCTTGTATCGAGAAAACTGCCGACGCACGCGCCGTATCGGGGGGCAAGAATCCGACAAGGCTTTTTCCTTGCTGCGGTTCGCTACAACATCCCCCGGTTCCAGCCAACTCGGGTTACCGCTCACGAGCGCTTGAACAGCCTCGCAATGCGGTGGAAAAAGCCGGCCTTTTTTGCGGCGGGCTTGGTGTCTGCCGTGGGCGACTGGAATGGCGCCGTCGGTATCGTCGCTGGCTTGCCTTTGGGCCTTGCGCTGGCCTCGCTGCCGAGCGCACTCGGCATGTCGGTACGGTCGCCGCGACGGCGTCCGCGCCCACCGCGACGGGATTTGCGGCGCGGCCCTTTCGCGCTGTCGTCGAGGTTTGTCGCAGGCGTTGTCGGCGCGGTTTGTGGGCCTGCGCCATAGGTTGTGGCATTTGCGGACGCGGAGGTGTTGTTGCTCTGCGGGCGCGGCCCGCGCTCACGCCGTGGGCCGCCGCCGGCACCGTCATGCCGTGCCCCGCCGCTGCGCGAACGCGACCCGCGCGCGCGTTCACGCGGCGGGCCTTTCACCGGCACGCTGCCATCGTCGTCATCCTCGATGCTGCTGGCCGCGGTGATCGCGCGCGGGCGCGGCGGCGGCATCACGAGCAGGGTCGGGTCGATCGTGGCGACGGGAATCTTCTGTTCGATGTAGGCCTCGATGTCGGGCAGACCTTGGGCGTACATGTCGCAGGCGAAACTGATCGCGTCGCCCTCGGCGCCGAGGCGTGCGGTGCGGCCGATGCGATGGACGTAGTCCTCGGCATCCTGCGGCAGGTCGTAGTTGTAGACGTGGGTGACGTCAGGAATGTGCAGGCCGCGCGCGGCCACATCGGTGGCGATGAGAATTTCGATGTCGCCGCGCTGGAACTTGCCGAGCAGACTCTGGCGTTTCTTTTGCGGCACATCGCCCGACAGCATGCCGAGGGCAAACCCCTGGCGCTCGAGCACGCGCGAGACTTTTTCGGCGGCGATCTTCATGTTGACGAAGATCATGCTGCGCTTGGCCTCATTCCTGGACAACAGGTTGACCAGCAGCGGCAGTTTTTCTTCGGTCGAGGGGAAGTAGATGATCTGACGCACGCGATCGGCGGTGATGTTGTCCGTTTCGACCGTGAGCTTCTCGGCCTCGTTCATGTTTTCGTAGGCGAGTTCGAGCACGCGATGGCTCAGCGTGGCCGAAAACAGCAGGCACTGGCGGTGCTCGCGATCGGGCAGGCGACGCATGAGGAAGCGCACGTCCTTGATGAAACCGAGATCGAACATGCGGTCGGCCTCATCGAGCACGAACACTTCGACCGCCTTGAACGAAAATACGTGCTGCTTGAAGTAATCGATCAGGCGCCCAGGTGTGGCGATGATGATGTCGACCCCGGCCCGCAGGATGTCGCGTTGTTTATCATAGTCGACGCCGCCGTAGATCAGCGCGGATTTGAGCCCGGTGCCGCGGCCGATGTGCTGGAAATCTTTCTCGATCTGAATGGCCAACTCGCGCGTCGGCGCGACGATCACCGCACGCGGATCGGTTGCGCCGCGCTCCGGCAGGGCCGGGAGCGTGAGCAGGCGCTGCATGGTGGCGACCAGAAACGCGGCGGTTTTGCCGGTGCCGGTTTGCGCTTGCCCGGCGATGTCGCGACCGGCGAGTGCCGGCGGCAAGGTCAACGCCTGGATCGGCGTGCAGCGGGTGAAGCCCGCCGCGTGCAAGCCGGCGATCACGCTCGGGTGCAGGTCGAAGCTGTCGAAAAACGTGTCGGTGAGCGTTTGTTGAGCCATGGATTACGTCGTGTGAATCGCACTGTGGAGGGCTGCGCGGGCCAAAAGAAAGATGGCGTGGCGAACGCGCGCCGTAAAGCGCCACGGAAGAAAGCGGGCCATCGCTTGTGGTACGCGGTGGATGCGGTTGAGCGATGTGCGGCTTGAAAGCCGATGCCGTCGCTCCCACTTCCCACGAATCTCGTGCATTGCGCGATGCCGCTTGAAATGCTTTCGCGCTTCGGCTGAAATGACGGCGTATCCGGAAATTTCAGCGCAGATCGCGATCGCGTAGCGCGCGATTGTAGCGCAAGCCGGGTCTTCCCGTCGCATTCGCGCCAATCTTCCCCACCGTTTTCTGCCGGAGTCCACCGTGAACAATCCCGCCATCGCCCATGTCAGCGACGATCAATTCGAGGCCGAAGTGCTCAAGTCGAACGAGCCGGTGTTGGTCGACTTCTGGGCCGAGTGGTGCGGCCCGTGCAAGATGATCGCGCCGATTCTCGATGAACTGGCCACGCAATACGCGGGCAAGGTCAAGATCGCCAAGGTCAACATCGATCACAACCAGAAGACGCCACGAAACTACGCCGTGCGCGGTATCCCCACGCTGATCCTGTTCAAGGATGGCAAGCCGCAGGCGACCCAGGTCGGCGCCGTCGGCAAGAAGCAGCTCGAACAGTTGATCGACAAGGCGATCTGATCCGAACACGCCGATCGCGCACGCGCCGGTTTGCGGCTTTTCTGGTACCGGCAAAACTAACGTAGCAGCAGAGCGGCGAGTAGCGGCCTGCCGCGCACGTTCGTCTGGCGCATGGAGCGATTGCGCAAGCGCCGGCCGGAACGTGGACGCGACCGTGGGCGCCGCGAATTATGCCAGCGCCTCAGCGCCGTGGCCGACAAGGTCAGCATGCCACGCCAACGCAAAAGCAGGATGTGTGCGGCGGGGATGATCGCGCACCACAACGGCAGCCAGCCGAGCCATTCGCTGCGCCCGCGCAGCACGGGCAGGCACAGCAGCGCGAGACTGCCGACGCCCAGCCAGGTTTGCGCGATGCGCAGTGCGAGCGTGGAACTGGTCGCGCTCGTATTTGATGACGACGATGTGTTTGAATACAGGAAAGCCGTGCGCATGTTGAACTCCCGGGTCACGTTGACGATCAGCATGCGGCGCCCCCATCTCAGCGGCTGAGACAACGGCAGCGTTGCCTGCATACTCCGCTTCCGTGCGTGTACACCGCGTCACCGCGCATCATGCGGTTCCTCGAAAGGAGTCTCGAATGGAAAGCCCGCATTCCCTGCAATACATGGTGATGTTCCTCGCTGCGGCGGTGATCGCAGTGACGTTGTCCAAGCGCGCAGGGTTGGGCGCCGTGCTCGGCTATCTCGGCGCCGGCGCACTGATCGGGCCCCATTTCCTGCATCTCGCCCCGGACATGAGCCGGGCCAACGAAATGTCCGAACTCGGCGTGATCCTGCTGTTGTTCGTCATCGGCCTGGAACTTTCGCCGGCACGCCTGTGGCTGATGCGTCGTGCGGTATTCGGCGCGGGAGCGATTCAGGTCGTTCTTTCCGCGGCCATTCTCGGCGGCATCGCCCTTGCGACCGATATCGGTGCGGCGCGAGCCATCGTCGTCGGCCTGGCGTTCGCCTTGTCCTCGACCGCGATCGGTTTGCAGATTCTCGCTGAACGCAAGGAAATCGGCGAACCGCACGGCCGTATCGCCTTCGCCATTTTGCTGTTTCAGGATCTGGCCGCGATCCCCATTCTCGCGCTCGTGCCCCTGCTCGGTGCGCATGGCGCGTCGGAGGCGGGCGGCAATGTCTGGATCGCTGCCGCGAAGGCAATCGGCATGATCGGTGCGGTGGTGATTGGCGGTCGTTATCTGTTGCGGCCGATTTTTCGTGCGGCGGCGGGTACGCAGATTCCCGAAGTGTTCACAGCCATGGCCTTGCTCGTCGTCTTCGGCGCGGCATGGCTGATGCAGCTCGCCGGCATGCAGATGTCGCTCGGTGCGTTTCTCGCCGGCGTGCTGCTCGCCGACTCGGAATTCCGCCACGAAATCGAAGCGCAGATCGAGCCGTTCAAGGGCATTTTGCTCGGCCTGTTTTTCGTCGGTGTCGGCGTATCTCTCGATCTGCAACTGGTGAAACAACAACCCGTGGCGATCGGCGCGATCGTGCTCTGCCTTCTTGCGATCAAGGCCGCCGTGCTGGTCGCGATCGGCAAGCTGTCGGGCAAGCTCGACACCAGCGAATCGATTCGGTTGGCGCTCGTGCTCGCAGGCGGCGGCGAGTTCGCCTTCGTCGTGCTCAATCTCGCGCGCGATCGCGGTTTGCTCGAAGCGAGTCTGCACAGTCTGCTTGTTGTGTCGGTCACTTTGTCGATGGCCTTGATTCCGCTGCTCGTGGTCGGCGGCGGCCGATTGCTCGCGGAGCGCAAGCAGAAACCACAACGCGAGTTCGATGTCATTCCCGATGGGCATCCGCGTGTCATCGTCGCCGGCTACGGCCGTGTCGGCCAGATCGTCGCGCGCGTGCTGCGTGCACAGAAAATTCCCTTCACCGCGTTGGAAAGTTCGGTCGAGCAAGTCGAACTGGTTCGGCGTTTCAACCAGAACATCTATTTTGGTGATTCGAGCCGGCCTGAGCTGCTGCGCGCCGCCGGCATCGAAAAAGCCGAGGTGTTCGTGTTGACCACGGACGATCCCGAACTCAACATTCGTACCGCGCGACTGGTCAAGCGCCTGTATCCGCACATCAAGATCGTTGCGCGGGCGCGCAACCGTCAACACGTCTGGCGACTCATGGATCTGGGCATCGACGGGATCGTGCGCGACACGTTCCATTCAAGCCTCGCCATGGCCAAGGGCACGCTGATCGATCTGGGCATCGAGCCCGAGATCGCCAAGGCGCGGATCGAGATTTTCCGCAAGCGCGACGAGCAGTTGCTGCGCGATCAATACCTCGTCTACGACGACGAGGCAGCCCTGCGACAAACCGCGCAAGAGGCGTTGACCGATCTCGACCGCTTGTTCGAGGCCGACGAACGCCCACTGCGCATCGAGTCGAACGGCGGCGATGCCGACAAGACGCTGGCCGCGGATTCACCACCATGAGCACCACCGGCGCCCCGCCGCGCGCAGCCGTGTCACGCGGCGTTTGCCCATGCCGTTCGGCACTCCCGCGCGACCTTGAGTCGGCGTAGATTGGCCCCACGTAGGCCGTGTCCCACCGCTGTCGCGAGATCGACGATGCTGACTTTCATTCTCTGGCTGCTGTTGTTCGTGTTCTGTTGGCCGATCGCGCTGCTGGCGTTGATCCTCTATCCGATCGTGTGGCTGTTGTTGCTGCCGTTCCGTCTGGTCGGCATCGCGCTGGAAGGGGTGTTCGAGTTCCTGCGCGCGTTGCTGTTTCTGCCGGCGCGCGTGCTCGGCGGGAAGCCGGCAGCACGCTGATCGACTTCAGCCGAAAAACCAGTAGCCAATCAGGATCGACGCGACGATGCCAGCCAGGTCGGCGACGATGGCGCAGCCGACGGCATGGCGCGCGCGCTGGATGCCGACCGAACCGAAATAGACGGCGAGAACATAAAAGGTGGTTTCGGTGCTGCCTTGCACGGTCGCAGCGACGAGGGCGGGGAAACTGTCGACGCCCTGCGTCTTCATCGTCTCGATCAGCAACGCACGCGCGGCACTGCCCGAAAACGGTTTCGCCAACGCGGTCGGCAATGCCTCGACGAAGCGCGTGTCGAGCCCGCACGCACTGGCCGCGAAGCGCACGCCTTCGAGCAGGAACTCGAGCGCCCCCGAGGCGCGCAACACGCCGATCGCGCACAGCATCGCGACGAGATACGGCAGAATGTCCTTCGCCGTGTCGAAGCCCTGTTTGGCGCCGTCGATGAAGCTTTCGTACACCGGCACTTTTTTCCAGGCGCCGGCCAGCAGAAACAGCAGGACGATCGCGAACATCGTCAGATTGCCGAGCAGCGAGGAAAATTCGGCCAGCCGTGCCGGGGTCAGCGACATCAACACCGCGATGAAGGTGGCCATCAGCGCGGCAAAGCCGCCAAACCAGGCGAACACGACGCGATCGAACAATTTCAGCTTCTGCACGAACGCGACGGCGATGAGGCCGGTCGTCGCCGACGCGCAGGTCGCAAGCAGGATCGGCAGAAACACCAGCGTCGGATCGTGTGCGCCTTGTTGTACGCGGTACATGAAAATTGTCACCGGCAACAGCACGAGCGAAGACGAGTGCAGCACCAGAAACAGAATCTGCGCATTGCTCGCCGTATCCGGTTTGGGATTCAGCGTTTGCAGTTCGCGCATCGCCCGCAAGCCCATCGGCGTTGCCGCATTGTCCAGGCCGAGCATGTTGGCGGCGAAGTTGAGCGTGATCAGGCCGATCGCCGGATGTCCGCGTGGCACCTCGGGCATCAGCCGCTCGAACAGGGGGCCGAGCGTACGCGCGAGCAAGTCGATCAGGCCGGCCTGCTCGGCGATGCGCAGGAAACCGAGCCACAGGGTCAGCGTGCCGAACAGCACGACGACGACTTCGACCGACAAGCGGGCCATGTCGAACAGAGCGAGAATCATCGCCGCGAATACGCCCGCATCGCCGTCGAACGCCCAGCGCGCGAACGCGGCTACGGCGGCGGCGAGGAAGAATCCGAGCCAGAGTTTGTTGAGCATGACGCAAGCATAGCGTGTCGCGCTGCGCTCACGCGGATGGCGTTTCCTCGCTCCATTCGAAACGGTAGCCGAGCCCGTAGATCGAGGCGATCGGATCGACGCCGAGGTCGGCCAGCTTGCGCCGCAGGTTCTTGATATGGCTGTCGACGGTGCGGTCGCTGACCACGCGATGATCGCTGTACAAGGCATCCATCAATTGCTGCCGCGAATAGACCCTGCCCGGCTGCGTGGTCAATTTGCGCAGCAAGCGGAATTCGACCGGCGTCAGCACCAGCGATTGTCCGCGCACGCGTGCTTCGAAGCGTTCCTCATCGAGCTCCAGTGCGGGCGAAGGCGCGTTCGCACTGGCGCTGGCACGGCGCAGCACGGCCTTCACGCGCGCGACCACTTCGCGCGGACTGAAGGGCTTGCAGACGTAGTCGTCGGCGCCAAGCTCTAGGCCGAGCAACCGGTCGATTTCTTCCACTCGTGCCGTCAGCATCAAAATCGGTATATCGGCAATGCGTTTGTCCGGCAACGCGCGCAGCGTGCGGCAAATGGTCAGGCCATCCACACCTGGCAGCATCAAATCGAGCACGATCGCATCCGGCGCATGCCGACGCACCCATTCGACCGCACCCTCGCCGGTTTCGCGCAGGCTGACCTGGAAGGCCGAGGCGGCGAGATAGTCGCGCAGCAGCGCGGCTATCTTCGGTTCGTCTTCGATGACGAGTACGTGCTTGGGTGGTTCGGTCGCGATGGGAAGCGATGGGATCGTCATGCGATCGTCTCCGTACCTTGCGGAAATTCGATGAGGATACGCAAACCGCCGAGCGTCGACGCAGCGGCGCGGATCGTGCCGCCGTGCGCCTCGACGATGGCGCGGCAGATCGCAAGGCCGAGACCCGCGCCGCCATTGGCGCGACCGCGCGCGGCATCGACCCGGTAGAGTCGCTCGAACAGCATCGGCAACGATTCCTCCGGCACGGCGGGCGGCGTGTCGTCGAGCGTCAACTGCACCACACCCCTCGTACGCGACAGCGCGATGACGAGGCGGCCGGGCGTGTCGGTATAGCGGCGTGCGTTGACGATGAGATTGTCGAGCAGTTGACCCAGCCGCCGCGCATCGCCGTGGATCGGCACGACGCCACCCGGCAGCACCGTTTCGAGCACGAGGCCCTCATCGGCGCAGGCGCGCGTATGCAGTTGCGCCGCATCACGCACGAGGTCGGCGACGTCGAGCGTCTCGAAACGATATTCGAGTGCACCCGCATCGGCGAGCGCGAGCTGGTACAGGTCTTCGATCAAGCCGGACAGGCGATCACTTTCGGCGGCAAGGGAATCAAACGCCTCGATCGTGGGCGCACGCACGCCATCCTGCAAGGCGGCGATTTCTCCGCGCAGCACGCTCAGCGGCGTGCGCAGTTCGTGAGCGATGTCGGCACCCCAGCGGCGACGGCCTTCGCGATGCGCTTCCAGCGTCTGTGCCAGACGGTTGTAGTCCTGTGCGAGTGCGGCAAGTTCGATGCTCCCGCCCGGCGCGACGCGTTGGGTGTAGTCACCCGCAGTAAGCGCATGCACGCCGCGGGTCAGCGCGCGTACCGGTGCAATCAACCAGCGCGCGATGGCAAAGGCAAAACCGAGCGCGATCAGCAGCGCCACGAGCCCCGCACCGATGGCGGCGCTGCGCTGCGAGACAGCAAAAGCGAGGTCGGAGCCCCCGAGCGAGCGTGTGCGCGCTTTGCGTGTAATGAGGCTGCCGACACTCTTGCCGCCCACCCGGATGGCAACGCGCAGCACGTCGTCGTCATCGACCAGAGTCCATTCGCCGGCCACCGGTGCGCCTTGCGCGTCGAGCAGCAAGATGCGATTCACACGCACGCGCGTGGATGCGTCAAGGGGCGACTCGACCGCATCGATCGGCCGCAAGGGTAGCTCGCTCGGCAATTTTTTGTTGCGTGGCGGGGCATCATCGGCAGCCCGCCCGCTCGCCCTGCCGCGCCTGCTGGGATAGGGATCCACCAGCATTTCAAACGAAGTACGATCATTGCGCAGGAAATCCCAGGAGCCTTGCTCGGCGTAGGCCTCTCCCAAACGCTCGCTCGCCGCTTGCAGCCCCAGCGTCATGCGCTGATCGAGATAGCGGATAAATTCACTGCGGAAATTGCGTTGCTGCCAGACGACGAAGCCCGCGATGGTGACGATGCTGAGTGCCGCAAAGGCAAGGAACAGGCGTTGCCACAAACGCAGCTGCATGGGGCTCGGAATCGCGCAAGGATACGGCGTACACGATAGCGCGCCGCCGCAGTTCCGGGAACACTGCGCGCGGCGGATTCATGTTTTCTTCATAGTTGGCGGCAGCTCAGCGTTCGGAATGTCCGCTGGCATCGTAGTCGCGGCGCGTGAACAGACCCGGCTTGATCTGATCAAGAAATGCGCGCGACTGATCGGTGAGGTATTTGCCCTTGCGCACGACGACACCGTAGCTGCGCTGCGGGAAAAAACGCCGCAGGTTGCGCACGACGAGGCGCTCGTGATCCTCCGCTGCGATGCAGATGCCGGTCACGATCGAGATGCCCTGCCCCATCGCCACGTATTGCTTGATGACCTCCCAACCACCCACTTCGATGGCGACGTGATACGGCACTTTGCTGCGCTGAAACACGAGATCGACCATGCGATACGTGGTCAAGCGTTGCGGCGGCAAGATCAAGCCGTAGGGCGACATGTCCTCCAGCGCGATGTCGGCCTTTGCGGCGAGGGCGTGGCCATGCGGCGCGATCAGCATCGGGTCGAACCAGCGCACCGGCTCGTACTCCAGATCGTGGGGCACATCGATCATCGAGCCAATGGCGAAGTCGACCTTGTCCGAGCGCAACAGGGCGAGGCCGTCGATGCCAGTGACATTGGCCAGATCCAGCCGCACGTCGGGAAATGTTTCGCGATAGGCACGCACCCACTCTGGCAACAGGTATTGAATCGTCGCATTGCCGCAGGCGATGTGGATTTCCCGCGCCGGCGAGCCGGTACGGCGGTTGCGAAATTGGTGATCGAGATTTTCCATGCCTTCCACCAGAGGTCGCGCCAGCTCGTAGAGCAACTGCCCATCGGCCGTCGGCACCAGGCGCGGGCGGGCACGTTCGAGCAGGCGCGCGCCAAACTCCGACTCCAGCGCCGATAGTTGCAGGCTCACCGAGGACGGCGACAGGAACAGCGATTCCGCCGCGCGCATCACGCTGCCGAATTTCACCGCATAACAGAACGCGCGCAGCTGCTTGAGGCGGCTGCCCTTGTAGTAGAAGCGTGGGGGCGCGGGCGGAGGAGAACGTTTCGTTACCGTGCGCGGCTTGCCCTTGCGGCGCTTGCCGCTATCGATCTTCGGCTCGAAAAGGCGCGTCGAATGCGTCGACATTGGCTTTAAAATCAATTGAATATAAATTGTTTGACTTTGTCAAAAAATTACGTTGAAACATTTGATTTGTCAAATTTTATTGTCCTGACCTAGTGTGCTGCTACGCAACATGACGAGCTGAAGTGGACATGGCAGCGACCGCAACCTCATCGATCGACCCTTCGACCGCGTTCGTCGGCGCGCCCACGACGCGCACGGATTTCACTGCCTGTGTCGATGCGTGCGTGCGCGCCATGCTCGCCGCGTCGCCCGCGGTGATCGCGCAGGGCGCCATCGAGCAACTGCGCTGCTGGCTGGGCGATCGACAGACCTGCCTCGCCGACGGCACACCACTCGACCATGACCTGTTCGACGAGACACTGCTGGGCGTCGAGGAACGCATCCCTCACAGCCATGTCGCCACACCAAGGGAACTACTGCGCGCCACACGCCGACTTGCCGAATCGATCTATGCGACGCCCTGAGTTTTCCGGCGTCACTTTCGGGATGACGACATCCCGCCCCCTCCCTCCCACCCACATCCACCCCAGGACCGCCCCATGAGACCGACCCTTCCTACCGCCGAACAGATCAAGCTCGACTGGACCAATAACCCACGCTGGGCCGGTATCCAGCGCAACTACACCGCCGAGGACGTGGTGCGCCTGCGTGGTACCGTGCATGTCGAGCATTCACTCGCGCGCCTCGGCGCCGAGAAATTGTGGAAATCGCTGCACAGCGAAGACTTCGTCAACGCGCTCGGCGCACTGACCGGCAATCAGGCCATGCAGCAGGTCAAGGCCGGGTTGAAGGCGATTTATCTTTCCGGCTGGCAGGTCGCCGCCGATGCGAACCTTGCCGGACAAATGTATCCCGACCAGTCGCTGTATCCGGCCGACTCGGTGCCCGCCGTGGTCAAGCGCATCAACAATGCGCTGCTGCGCGCGGATCAAATTGCGCATGCTGAAGGCGACGACAGCGTCGATTACGTGCAGCCGATCGTGGCCGATGCCGAGGCAGGTTTCGGCGGCGTGCTCAACGCGTTCGAGTTGATGAAGTCGATGATCGAGGCCGGTGCCGCCGGGGTGCATTTCGAAGATCAGCTCGCCAGCGTGAAGAAGTGCGGCCACATGGGCGGCAAAGTGCTGGTGCCGACGCGCGAGGCGGTGGAGAAGCTCAACGCCGCGCGCCTTGCCGCCGACGTCTGCGGCGTGCCGACGCTGCTGGTCGCGCGCACCGATGCCGAAGCGGCCGACCTGCTCACCAGCGACGTCGACGCGAACGACAAGCCGTTCACCAGCGGCGAGCGCACCGTCGAGGGCTTCTACAAGACCAGGAACGGGCTCGATCAGGCGATCTCGCGCGGCCTCGCGTACGCGCCGTACGCCGATCTGGTCTGGTGCGAAACCGGCAAGCCCGACCTCGCCTTCGCCAAGGCCTTCGCCGAAGCGATCCACGCGCGGTTCCCGGGCAAGCTGCTCGCCTACAACTGCTCGCCGTCGTTCAACTGGAAGAAGAACCTCGACGATGCGACGATCGCGAAGTTCCAGAAGGAGATCGCCGGCTACGGCTACAAGTTCCAGTTCATCACTCTGGCCGGCTTCCACGCCTTGAACTATTCGATGTTCAACCTTGCTCACGGCTACGCGCGTCGCCAGATGAGCGCTTTCGTCGAACTGCAGGAAGCCGAGTTCGCCGCGGCCGACAAGGGCTTCACCGCGGTCAAGCACCAGCGTGAAGTCGGCACGGGCTACTTCGATGCGGTCACCCAGACGATCCAGCAGGGCCAGTCCTCGACCACCGCGCTCAAGGGCTCTACCGAGGAAGAACAGTTCCACGGCGACAAAGCCGCCTGAGGCTGCACGACTTCACCCGCCGCAGCACCCGTACGAGCGCCGCGGCGGGCAGCATCTCATCGAGTGATACCCCGCATTGCCACATCGGCAATGCAACGCGGCGCAAAATTCGCATAGAATCCCGCCGACCAATCGCGCGCTGAGTTCAGGGAGGGGGACGCGGTGACGCCATTATCCAATGCGCCCGAGGTGAAGCCGGAGTCCGTGCGGCTTCCGCGCCAGCTTTCCGATGCCGAGTTCGCCCTGTTTCGATCTGTCGGCCACATCCGCATCGTCGAGCCGGGAGAAACCCTTTTCCGCAAGGGCGGACTCGATCGCAGCATGTTCGTGATCGAGCACGGCGAAATCCATCTCGAATTCGGCGACGGCCTCGCTCCCAAGCGTATCGGTGAGCGCGAATTTCTGGGCGAACTGGCGCTGTTCATCGGTGATCATCAACGGGTGGCGAGCGCGGTGGCCACCGTGGAAAGTCGGCTTCTGCTGATCGATCACGCCGGTTTTGAAGATGCGCTCGCGCGCGAACCGGCGCTGATCGCTCACTTCATGCGACGCTCGTTCACCTACCTCGTGGCGAGCGAGCAGCGGCTGGTGGCGAGCCTCAAGCGCCGCAACGAGGAACTGATCTCGACCCTGGATCGCCTGCGCCAGAAGCAAACCGCCCTGACCAACGCGAACACCCTCGTGCGTACCGACGAATTGACCGGCCTCGCCAATCGGCGCGGCCTGTACCGCTTCCTCGAAACCTTCGCCGAGCAGCGCAGACCCGACACACATCTCGCCCTGTTTCTCATCGATATCGATAGCTTCAAGTCGATCAACGATCGGTACGGCCATCTCGCCGGCGATCGCGCGCTGTGTCTCGTCGCCAACGAATTGAGTCGCGACATGGGCGGCAAGGCCGAACTGTGCTGCCGCTTGGGGGGCGACGAGTTCGCCTTGCTCGTGCAAATCGACCGGACCGACGACCTCGACCGTCATGCGGCGAGGTTCGTCGCCGCCGTGCGCGACCTGAAACTCGCGCCGCCGCACGAATTCATCGCGCTCACGGTCAGCATCGGCGCCACGCTTTGCGACGAACACGCCGGCTGGTCGAGCTGGTATGGCGAGGCCGATAGCGCCCTGTATGCCGCCAAAGGCAGCGGCGGCAACAACTGGCGCATCGCCGACGCCGGTCTTTGAGCGCGAGGCTTTGCTCGTCGTCCGTCAGACATCGCCGACGCCGGCGACCAGCATGGAAGACGTATCGCTGCACTTTGCCATCTCGGGAGGCACAGCGTAACGTCGGGGGCTGGTCAAGCAACGGATTTTTTCGCAGAATGCCAAGCTCAATGGGAGGCTGTCCCGCTTTTGCGGGATGAGCGAGCGATTCGGCACTTTGCACGGTGCGCGCATGAATGCGATTTCGAATCTGGGGACAGAGGTAACGATCGATCGGGAACGGGCCATGCCCGCGCCCGTGCTGCGCACGTTGGCGATCTGCGATCTTGTCGACAGCACTGCTTTCGTCGAACGTCTCGGCGATGTGCGCAGCGCGGAAATCCTGCGTCGGCACGATCGCCTCGCGCGCGACCTCATCGTTCGCCATGGCGGTCGTGAAATCGACAAGACCGACGGCTTTTTGATCCTGTTCGATCGCCCGATCCACGCCGTCGCATTCGCCCTCGACTACCAGCGCGAATTGCGCGCGCTGGGCGCGAAGGAAACCGTGCCGCTCGCTGCGCGCATCGGTATTCATGTCGGCGACGTCGTGAGCTGGGAGAACACCCCCGCCGATGTCGCGCGCGGCGCCAAACCGATCGAAATCGAAGGCCTGGTGAAACCGACGGCAGCGCGGATCATGAGCATCGCGCGGCCCGGTCAGATTCTCCTTTCCGGCATGGCCAGCGCCCTCGCCCAGCGCGCCGGCGCCGAGCTCGGCACCGGCGTGCAGGTGCGCTGGCGAGCCCATGGCAACTACCGTTTCAAAGGCGTGCCTGAGGCGGTGTATGTCTGCGAAGTGGGTGAAACCGGCATCGCTCCTTTCAAAGCGCCGACCTGGGCCGGCAAGGCGCACCGGGAAATTCCCTGGTGGCGCCGCCCCGGCATGCTCGCCGTCGAGGCGGCGATTGCGATCGCCGCGGTGGCCGTGCCTGCGTATCTGTCGCTGCGCAGCCCGCCCGCGATCGCCTTCGCCGCACGCGACTGGGTCGTCGTCGGCGATCTGGCCAACTTGACCGGCGAAGTGCGCTTCGACGCGGCGCTGCAAAGCGCGTTCCGCATCGGCCTCGAACAATCGCACTACGTCAACGTGCTTGCCGATCTCAAGGCGCGCGACACGCTCAAGCTGATGCAACGCGACCCGGAGAAAACCCCGATCGACCGCAAAACCGGCAGCGAAATCGCCATCCGCGACGGCGTGCGCGCGCTGATCCTGCCCAGCGTCGCCGAGATCGGCGGGCGCGTGCGCGTCACCGCCGAAGTGGTCGATCCGCGTACGCAGACCACGGTGTACTCCGAATCGGCCGATGGCGTCGGCGAAGACTCGGTGCTGCCCTCGCTCGACAAGGTCAATGCGCAGCTGCGCGTGCGCCTCGGCGAAACGCTGGCAATGGTCACCCGGGAATCGCAACCGCTCGAACGCGTGGCGACGAAGAGCCTCGATGCCCTGCGCACCTATTCCCTCGGCGCCAAGGCGTACGACCGCGGCGACATGAAGGATGCCATTGCGTTTTTCGATCAAGCGATCAAGCTCGATCCCGATTTCGCGCGCGCCCGATTGTGGCTGTCGATCAGCTACTACAACGTCGAGCAATTCGACGAAGCGGCCAAGGCGATCAGCCAGATTCTGAAGCAACCGAACCGACTGATGCCGCGCGATGTCCTGTTCGCGGAAGCTTGGCAGACGACGATGAGCGGCTCACAACGCCTTGCCATCGAAAAATGGAAAAAAATGGCGCAGTTGTATCCTGATTTTTTTATCGCAAGTAGATTGGCTGCTTTTTTTGGTTGGAAGTACGGCAACAGCTTTGCGTCGGATGTCATCGGTTTTGCACAAGCATCGATATCACCGCAAGGTCAACAAACCAGTATTGGCGAGCGGCTTCTCGGCATTCTCTATCTGGGAGACGAGCGCTACGGCGAGGCCGAGCATCATTTCACCGCCATCAATCAGACCATGGGCGGCGGCGTGATGGGTGACCACGCCCGTGTCTTTGCCGCTCAGCGCAACTTTGCCAAAGCGGATACCTTGCTCGCGGCGAGCCCGCCCGACGTCAACCCGGTCTTGGATTTCGATCGCTGGCGTTCCTCGTTCACGATCGCCCTCGACCGCGGCGACATGACGCTGGCTTGGTCTGAGATGGCGGAGGCAGAAACACATTTCACCGAGTCGAGTTCGCAATTCGCTTGGCTACACCTTAATCATTTTGGGTTGTCCGCGCTGCTCGGGAAGGAGCGTTCGTCCGGTATTGAAGCCATTGTGCTGAACAAAGCATACGGCCCTGACTCCGCGCGCACGGCCGGCATCGAATATGCCCACCGTCAATTCGCTGTGTTGTTCCGTGCCTATCTGGCGGCGCACGAGGGAAATGTGAAAACTGCGGAAGCTCTTCTCGCTACCGGCGGGCCTGAGCCTGACCGCGGCGACTATCCGATGCTCGACAGAATGCGCGTGATCGCTCGCGCAGAACTCACACGCGCACAGGGCAGGCCCGCCGACGCGATTGCACTGCTCAAACCCGAACTTAATGGCAGCGAACTGTATCTGACTCACGCCGCTCTGATGCAGGCTTACTCGGCGAACCGGGACTGGCAAGACGCTCGCGGTGAAGCGCAATGGCTTGCCGCACACCGTGGCCGCGCTTACGCCGAATTCAGTCCGCAGGAACTTCTGCTTCCTTACAACGTGATGCTGTCCGACTTGGCCTTGCTCGACCAGGCCGAATACAGTCTGAAGCTCGCCGATGTACCGGCCACTCGCACCGCATTGGAGCGGTTTCGTGCGGTTTGGCCGCACGCCAGCGAACGGGCGGTGCTGGCCGCACGCGTTACGACGCTTCAAACAGCACTTCACGAGTCTGGACTTGGCCGTTGACCGAGGAAGACACCTGCATACATGGCGCGATCATGCTCAAATAAACACATAGTTGTTCGTCAATCAAAAGCAGAAGCGCTTCAAGAAACACGCTTTTAGGCCCGAGTACCATTGGCTTGAGACCCTTGCCCTTGGCGACAAGATCGTCCGCCACACCAATATCGCGCAAAGCCTGCGCGGGATCGATCTCAAACTGGTGACGATACAAATCGTCGTCCGCCAGCTTGCGCAGCAGCACCAGCGCAAGGTCACGCGGTAGCTTCGCGTCCTCTTGCGGTTGTGGCTTCTTGATATTCATGCTTCCCCCTGAATGGAAATGTGAAATCGGCACAGCGCAGCGTAACGGCGTGCCATGTGATATCTATCGCATTTCGTCGCATCAGACAATCAACGCCCTGTTTGCCGGCGCACCACATGCGACAGAAGGGATGGGAAGAAGATCGTGCGTATCCGTCGCTGCGCCACCGTGATGTTCGAGCCGCGCGAACGCGTGCGGTTCAGCCTTGAGTCGATCCTGTCCGGCAGCGCCGGGCTGGACCGGGCGACCGAATGGATCGCGCTCGTGCCGCACGCGGACGCCGAGACGCCAGTCGACATCGCCGAAATGGAAACGCTCGGCGCGATTTCCGCATCCGCGTGGGTCGAACTCGACGAGCTGAAAGCGCATTACGCGCCCGGGATCCTCGATGCGCTGCTCGCCAAGCACCTGCTCGTCGCCGAGGACGGCGAGGCGGACCGGCGCGACCGCAAGCTGCGCGCGCGGCACTGGCGGCCTGCGTCGGCGATCGTGCACTACGCCTCGCGCTGGCGCGGCATCGGCGCCGAGGACAACAACGAGGACGTGTCCGCCACGCTCGGTGGCGA
>Ga0208826_1001566_pt1 | contig 18886 bp, 12 predicted proteins | sample AD_UKC115_MetaG_FD_184451 | JGI IMG/M metagenome (GOLD analysis project Ga0208826, IMG submission 184451) | Active sludge microbial communities of municipal wastewater-treating anaerobic digesters from Hong Kong - AD_UKC115_MetaG (SPAdes)... | ecosystem: Engineered > Bioreactor > Anaerobic >...
AACTCAAATTTCTTTGTTGCAAAAATATTTAGAGGAAAAAGGATTTGAGGTTTTGTCAATTATTGAGCCGGGCGGGACAAAAGTCGGTGAGTTGATTAGGGAAATTTTGTTGAATAAAAACGATCTTGGTCTTCTAGGTATAACTGAAGCATTTCTCTTCTCTGCTTCGCGCGCCCAGCAAGTTAGAACTGTAACTAAACCTGCTTTAGAAAGTGGAAAAATTGTTCTTTCGGATAGAAGTTTTTATTCAACCTACGCTTATCAGGGGTATGGTCGTGGACAATCGTTATCTACTCTTGAAAAACTGACTGAGATTGCAGTTAGTGATACTAAGCCCGATCTTGTTTTTCTACTTGATTTACCTCCGGAAATAGGTTTATCAAGAAAAAGAAGTCAGAATCAGTTTAATCGTCTTGACGCCGAAGATTTGAATTTTCATCAAAAGATCAGGGAGGGTTATTTAGATTTGGCTAAAAAAGATGAAAAAAGGTGGAAAATAGTTGATGCAACAAAGTCTTCCAAAGAGGTTCATTCGGAAATTTTGTCTTTGCTGGAGCCTTTGCTATTCTCAAAGTAGTTAAAAAAGTTAAGGGTTTTCGCATTTGGTTTATATTTTAGAAGTTTGGTTTTTCTCTCTTTGTGAGATAATATTGCGGGTACGATCTTTGGGCCGTTAGCTCCTGTTGGAGCAAAGCGACAACCGGTGCTAATGCACTGATGGAAGATTAACAGCTTCTTAAAGTGAGCCTTTGCGAACGAAAGATTTGAAAATTAAATAATTTGCAGTACGGGCCGTTAGCTCAGTCGGTAGAGCACTGCATTCGCATTGCAGGGGTCAGCGGTTCGAATCCGCTACGGTCCACCATAGAAATTGAAAATAAAGTAAATTGCGGATGAGAATGTCGGAGCGAACGAAGTGAGCGAGACGGGGTCGCGAGATTTACAGATTGTTTGAGCTGAAAGCGAAATACAAAATGTTAAGACGCGTGACCGAATCCGCTACGGTCCACCATTGAGATTAAGAATAAAGTAAGTTGCGGATTTTAAAAATTAAAAACTTACTTACAAAAATTAGCATGGAATAAAAAAATAGCGACTAAAATTTAAATTAAATTAAGTCGCTATTTATCCTTGCTGACAAAGTTTTTCTAGTTTGTCAATTATGTCAAGGATCTGATTTTTTATAGATTCTGCTTCCTTTAAAGAAGCGATCTTCCTAAAGTATTCCATACCCTCAACAGCTAACAGTTTGTTCCCCATGCTGAATTGCCATGTTTGACAACTGTATAGGGCTTTGTCAAAAACTGTTAGAGTTTCTTCATCTTTAATCTCCCCTTTTATTTTTAGAATTAGGTTCGCTAGCTCCCACCACAACTTGTGAAACTCATTGTTAGGGTCTTTCCACAAAGGCCAGTAATTTTCACTTCTAAAATCGCTAGCCGATGTGGACCACGATCCCGAAGGAATATTTGTTTCTTTTCGCGGGTATTTTTCCAACAAATAATCCGGAGACACTAAATGGACTTTTTTGCTTTCGGCGATCTTGTCAAAAAAGGGATTTATGAAACTTTCTATAAACCCTTTTTTGTGATGACCAAAGGTTTCCCAATCCATCCAGATTATTAAATAGCCGTCTTGATTTCCGAACCAAGAAGTCAAGTCTTTTTCCAAGATTTCAATAAATTCCCGACCATTCACAGAATTGAACGAAATCCTGTTTGACCAGAAGTTGGATCTCAAGAAAACAGCTATTTCGCTCTGTTTTTGTTTAGGGATCCAATCAAAAGGTACCGATCCATAGTAGCAAGAAAATGGAACATCATCCGTTATGGTCCACAGGCATTCCGCTTTATCCAGAACCTCGATGACTTCAGCGTTAAGCGCCATTTCCGGTGGAAACACACCAGTTGGCTTTTGGTGAAACATCTGAAACAACGTTGCTTCGTTTAACCTTATCTGCCTGATAACTTCTTCCTCAGGTATCAAAGGAAAAATGGGATGATAACCCCCAGTGTTAACCAGATAAACCTTCCCGATCTCGAGAGCTTCTTCAAGTTTTTTAAGAAACTCCTGACCGCTATCAATTTCCTCAAGTTCTTCTATAGCGCTTCTCGCTATGTCCGCTGCAATGGACGCTTTATCATGGGAAAGCACCGTCTTTATTAAAGGCAAATAACTTTCTCTAATTATTTTTCTTAGTATCCCCTGCTTTTGGTTAGGGGGTTGATACAAATGGACTCCGAAAACCAAATCAATCATCTTACTATCTCCTTTTTATTTTTATTCTTTTTCAAAGAGCTTTTTTTGTAGGGAGAACCCCATGTAGTTAAAGTACTTCTATCATTAATTTATTAGAAAATCAATGAATCCCTATCCTGTAAAATTCTTATTTTTAATTCATAACTATTTGTAGTTAAGCAATAGCCGTATCAGCACTTTCCTTTACGGGGAAGTACTTTTTTCCTTACAAAGTGGAATTATTCCCGTTTATAAGGTATATTTTGTGTGTTTTAGCTGTGTTTTGACTCGTTGTTAAAACAGTTGTTTGGAGGGATACCGAAGTGGTCATAACGGGCTAGTCTCGAAAACTAAGCGTGATGAAAATCACCCGTGGGTTCGAATCCCACTCCCTCCGCCAGTAAAAACCACAAAAGCTACTTGGAAAACAACCACACACCCTAAAAGAAACTAAAAAGAGGATTCGAATAATGCCGCAAGCAAATAAAACTACCAATCACGACCACTTATAGCTTTCAAAACTTCCGCTCTATTTCCTGTAAGTCTCAAAGATTTAAGAGTATTCCATCCTTTGGGTAAACCGTCTATTGTTATTTTTACAACGGGGCTGAATACTCCACTTTCCGGTTCTTCCGGATTTGAGTCCATTATGTCCATCTTTATCTTTACGGTAACACTCTTTGGCAGTTGTGGGTTTATTGAAAAAAATAGTTGACCTGACTCACTTGAATTTACTCCTACACCTGGGCCGTGGTATAAATATTTGTAATATCCATATTTATCCTCCCCATGACCTTGTACGGCTCCGACATCGGTTTTAAATAATGGAATTTCGTTGCCTTTATCATCTATTACAAAAAGCCCCAGTGCTTCTCCAAATACCGTGGCTGTAAAACAAGCCCCTTCTCCATTAACAAGATATCCGTCACTGTGAACTACCCCGCCAGATTTCAGCTCTGTTTCTGAAATTATGTCCCCAAAACCTATTTTTTGTGTAAAAGACATTGTGTCACCGGGTTTCATTGTAACTTCTCCAAATCTTAAAGCAGCTTCAGTGGCATTCCATATTAGTGCGCTTCTTCCATCAGGGGCTGCTCTCTTCCAATAGTTTCTATCTGTATTTTTTTCTAAAAACAAAGATGCTTCGAATTCTCCACTACCATTTTCTAGCCTCAAATATTTAGCTTCCGGAGACCACTCATCAGTGAGCGAAAGAATCGGTCTTTTTTCACGAGTGTATTTTCCCGGACTTTCACACTTCTTATAACAGTCTATAATAAACCCATGAGTGTCCTCTCAAAACCTGAAATATTAGAACACTACAAAGAAGGAAATATAATAATAGATCCTTTTAATCCCCGGAATTTATCAAGCACCAGTTACGATGTTAGATTAGGACCTTATTTTTATAGGCAACTGACTTTAAAACACACGGAAATACTAAATCCCTTTTGCCAAAAAACTCTGAAAAAAATGTACGCTAATCTTGAAGAGGCGGTTTTTGTTAAAGAATTAAAATCTCACATCAATCTTTTTCAGAATCTAAAACCCAGCGACAAGGTGATATTGGTGGCACCAAATGAAACAATTTTAGCTCACACCATAGAATTTATAGGTGGCAGAAACGGCACTAAAAATCTCCCGGCGGTAACATCGGAAATGAGAGCGCGAAGTTCTATTGGCAGAATTGGTATAGCCGTGTGTAAGTGTGCCGGTTGGGGCGATGTCGGTTATGTCAACAGGTGGACAATGGAGATAACAAATTTTAGCAGTTCTGTAATTCCTCTTCCCGTCGGTCTTAGAGTTGCTCAAATTATTTTTCACAGCACATCACCTGTTGATAGTAATGACCAATATTTTAAAAAGGGAAAGTATCAAAATGAGTTTGATTTAAAATCTATAAAAAAGAAATGGAAACCGTCAGATATGCTTCCCAGATTATATGAAGATCGGGATTTGGGAAAATTTTCGGATTTTTCTGAAATTGCAGACAGACATTCATAGAGTTAATATATTTATTATGGTAAAAGTAAAAGATATTTTAAAGATTTTTGGACTTGATTGGTTGGTTACGGTAGTCATGTATGCTGTCGGAGCACTCGTATCGGGTTTTGGTTCGGCAGATTATGCAGATGTAGTTCGTTATATCTCTAATTTTTCTACTTCTCCAACAGGCCTTTCCTCTTTGGTTGATACTTTTACTTATTTGTTTATTAGTCTGTGCTTTGTTATTTTGATAAGTTATCTTATAAATAAAGACTATTTAAAAATCGCAACTAAAAATTTTGTTATATCCCAATTTTTGTATTTGTTATCTGTGGCGCTGATTATATTTTTGCTATTGTAGTCGGAAAAAATACAGAGTAGTTGACCTTTGATTTATTTTATTTATTAAGATTATCTGCCGGAAAATATAGAGATGTATTTTTTATATATTTTACTTTCATTTATTTGTATTCTTGCTCTCTGTGCAATAATTTACTCTTTGGTACATTTTCTCGTTACGGGAAATACCCCCTCTATATCTGCCTCAAAAGAAATAATAAAAGAATTAAGTGAGAAGTTAAATCTTTATGATGATGAGTTGTTTTATGATTTAGGTTGCGGGAATGGAAATTTAATTTTTGGTTTGTCAAAAAATTTCCCCCAAACTAATTTTATAGGAGTGGAGAACTCTATAACCCAGTACTTGTTTGCGAAATTTAAATTGTTTCTTTCAAAAACAAAAAGAAAAAAAGTGTCCATTAAATTTGAAAATTTTTTCAAGACAGATTTATCAAAAGCCGATCATGTATATATTTGGATATACACCAGAGATATATCTATTTTAAAAGAAAAGTTTGAAAAAGAATTGAAAAAAGGCTGCTATGTTTATTCATTGGATTTTCCTATCCCCGAAGTTCCGGTTTATAAAACAGTAGAATTGAATAAGGCAAGAAGATTTGGACACACGCTTTTTACATATAAGTATTAGAAAGATTTTGATTAGAGATATTTTTTAAGTTTTTTATCACTTTCAAAATCCGACAAGACCTCTGAAATTTCTTTAACTTTTTCTTTGGATACTACTAATGAAGCATCCTTAGTATTTACTACGACTACCCCCTTTAATCCCAATGTAACAAGTAATTTTGATTTTTCTTCATTAATAATTACTGAGTCTTTTGTCTCTTTTGTAACTACATTTCCTTTCGTTAAGTTTTCGTCTAACTTTTTAACCAGGGCTTCCTTTAGCGCATATAATGTTCCCGGATCTGACCATTCCATCGTTGTTTCCATCACCAACGCTTCTGTCGGCGAAATGTTTTTGGCAATAGCTTCATCGAAAGTTGTTTTTTCAAGCTGGGGATATATTTTTTTAACTATTTCTTTTTCATTCGTTTTTCCTATTGATTTTTCAATTTTAACTAATTGTTTATACATTTTAGGTTGAAATTTTTCATAAAAAGAACATCCTAAATCTATGTCCATTATGAAATACCCTGTGTTCCAGAGCCATTCTTTGGACTTAAACATTTTTTCGCATTTCTTCATTGACGGTTTATAGGACCATTCTTTGTATTTAAAAAGACTTGCGGATATTTTTTCTCCTATGTGTATCCATCCTAAATTGTTGTTAGCAAACCTTGGTTTTTTTCCGATAAAAATTATTTTATCGGGGTTTTTTACGCAGATTTTTTCGGCTTCTTTTATTGTTTTTACGAACTCATCTTCGTTTTTTATCAAATGATCAGCCCAAAGAATTGCCACAGGGCCTTTATAACCCTGAGACCTCAATCTTATGAGATTATATCCAACCGCGGGTGCCAAATTTCGGAGTGCGGGTTCTCCGATTATATTTTTTTGAGGGATTTTCGGAAGATACTTTTTTGTAAGCGGAACATATTGTTGTAATGTGCTAATGAAAACATTTTCATATCCAAAGCTTTTTACCCTTTTCACTGCGAGTTCCAGAGTGGATTTACCATTAAACATTTTTATAAATTGTTTCGGGAAGGATTTTCTTGAGAGTGGCCACATTCTGGTGCCAGCTCCGCCTGCGAAGATAATTATTTTCATAGTTTATTTTAGCATTTTTCGCGTGTTTGTGAGGACCATCGTGGTAAAATCTATTTATCTTGGAGGGATCGCATAGTGGTCTAGTGCGCAGTCCTGGAAAGACTGTATAGGAGAAATCCTATCGGGGGTTCGAATCCCCCTCCCTCCGCCAGTGAGAACCACAAAAGCCGTTTGGAAAACACACTACATACTTAAAAGAAATTAAAAAGGATTCGAATGCCGCAGGCGCGACGGCGCCGAGGCGGGGTCGAGCAAAAATTCAGCAGAATTTTATGCGTGACCGGAGTCCCCTCCCTCCGCCAGTAAGAACCACAGAAGTTGTTTGGAAAACACACAATATACTTAAAAGAAATTAAAAAGGGATTCGAATGCCGCAGGCGCGACGGCGCCGAGGCGGGGTCGAGCAAAAATTCAGCAGAATTTTATGCGTGACCTAATCCCCCTCCCTCCGCCAGTGAGAACCAGAACACAATCTTGTACTTGGATATGCTCGGAAAAATTGTAGAATCTCTTGAGGTTAGCGTTGATGGTTTAATAAAATAATCGTAGAATAAAACCATGAAAAAATTACCTACTCTCGTTACATTGTTATTTGTGTTTTTAGCGGTAATTTCTTCTATCCCAAAATCAGTATTAGCAGACGGTATGGCGATTAAACCCGATCCTTATTCAGATCGCTGGGATTATTCAGGCGAAAGTAATCAACAAGCTTTTATCAACTATGATGGTGGTTTACAAAAAATGATTATTAGCATTGGACTCGAAGGTAACAATAGCAATGGCGTTGTTTGGCTTTTTCCAATCCCTGCTAACCCAAACAAAGTGGCGGTTGATGTTGTAAAAAATTTACCTTGGTTAAGCGGTGAGGAAATTTCAAAGAAAGCAAAATCAAATTTGGACGATACAGCAATGTTTTTATACGCAACCCAAATCTACCCGATTCCTTTTATGTCCTTTTTCCAAACATTTGGCATAGATGAAACTAAAGGATTTGGTTCTACTATAGGTGTGTCAGGAGATGTTGGTAAAAGTATTGAGCCAGATGTTGTAATTCATGAACATTTAGAAAAAGAAGGGATAATTTCAGAAATTATTACTGCCGAAACCTCTTCCGGCCTTTATAACTATCTAAGAAGTAAAGGGTTAAAAATTGAAAGTAATTCTATCCCGGTTTTAGATAATTATATTGGTAAGGAATATTCTTTCGTTGCTTCTTGGATAAGTTCTTCTAAAAATATTGTTTCTACACAGAGAGGTGTATTTGTAACATTTCCAACAAAAGATATCTATTACCCCATGCTTCCGACAAGTGTTTATGGAAGTAAAATAGTTCCGGCGACAATTAGAATAATTGGCCATGTTTCGCCAAAAGTATTTCAGGACATTAAAAGTTATACGAAAACAGAATATTATATTGACGGCTACGCAAGTTTTGCAGATGATTTGAAAAATTTCTACAGCGGACAAACTCAAGATGTCAAATACACCAAAATAGAAATCAAAGCCCCTTCAAAATTCTTAACTGATGATTTGTGGATTAGCAATTCTGCGCCTATCAAGACTTACTACTCAACATTTTTTGCTAAACATCCCGTGATTAGTGCGATATTTTTGCTGATTATAAGTTCATTGATAACCGGGATTTTGGTTGGTTGGGTTGTCTTTAAAGCATTAAGAAAAAACATATTTAAGTTAGGACTTATTGGATTGTCTAACTGTTTATCGATTCTTGGCTTATTGATAGCAACCATGCTCATAAATACAAAAGAAATAAATGAAGGAGTTAGGCAGATAATTACTGAGATAAAACAAAAGGGTTATTTTTGGAAAAGACGGTTCGCAGCTATTCTATTATTGGTTGACTTGCCGTTTTTACTATTTGTCCTCCCTAATTTAATTTTGGTATTAGTTTCTGTTGCGATACTGGTATTTTCCTTGATAATCAAAAGAATAAAACCAGAGGATAAAAATTTATTTGATCAACTTAAATTAAACAATTATTCATCGTGGTCTTTTCAGCCGAAAGATAAAGCTAAAATTCTATTTGTTCCTATTTTCTCAATTTCGTTTTTGATTGTTTCTTGGTTGTTAGTTGAGTTGATTGGATTTACAGTTTAGTGAGAACCACAAAAGCCGTTTGGAAAACTTTCCCAAGCCAAAACCCCCGCAAAAATTCATCTTTTGAGGTAAAATTAACCTGATGGAAGACGCAGTCACTCAAATAAAACAAAAACTCGATATTGTCGATGTAATCGGAAGTTATATAAGTTTGAAAAAATCAGGAAGAAACTACAAAGCGTTGTGTCCTTTTCATAACGAAAAAACCCCTTCTTTTATGGTTTCTCAGGAATTGCAGATCTACAAATGTTTTGGGTGCGGAGTTGGGGGAGACATATTTAATTTTGTGGAGGCAATAGAGGGGGTTGACTTTCCCCGGGCGTTAGAAATATTAGCGGAAAAGGCAGGTGTTAAACTCGTTAAGTCAAAAGATTACGATGCGCAAAGTCAAATTAAAAAGAAAATTTATGAAATAAATGAAATCACAACGAAATTTTATCAATACATGCTTCTTAAGCATAAGGTTGGGACTAGGGCTTTAAATTACTTAAAAAAAGAGCGCAAACTTAACGAGGACTCTATAAAAATATTCAGACTGGGTTACGCTCCGGACTCATGGAATACTCTTTGCGGGTTTCTTAGAAAAAAAGGTTTTAAAGAAGAGGACTTAATTTTATCGGGAGTTGCCGTAAAGAGAAGTTCGGGAAATGACATCATTGATAAGTTTAGAGGAAGGGTAGTTTTTCCTCTTATTAATACAGACAATAGAGTTTTAGGTTTTACCGGCAGAACCATTTTTGACAGAGAGCCAAAATATTTAAACACAAGCGAAACCCCTGTTTTTCACAAGTCTTTTTTTATATTTGGATTGGATAAAAATAGATTGAACATAAAAAAAACGGGAGCTATTTTTGTTGAAGGTCAAATGGATGTTATAAGCGCCTATCAATGCGGAATTAAAAATGTAGTATGCGTTTCAGGAACATCTCTAACTGAAAACCAGCTGGATATTTTAAGCAGGTACACTCAAGATGTCGCCTTTTGTTTTGATTCTGATTTTGCCGGTATAGAAGCATCTTACAGGGCAATTGAAATGGCTGAAAAGAAAAATTTTAATGTCAGAGCTGTTTTGATACCCGAGCCATTTAAAGATTTAGATGACTTAATTAAATCCGATGCTAATAGAGCAAAAGAAATAATTGAAAAACCTATTCCTATATACGACTTTTTTCTTACTACCTTTTTGAAGAAATACGATAAAAGAACAGCTATTGGAAAAAAGAAGATAATGGAGGACTTAGTTCCTATTTTTTCCAAAATATCTAACAGGATTTTATTTGATCATTACGTTAAGCAAATATCTTCAGAATTAGAAATATCGGAAAATACAATTTATTCTCTATTTAAGGAAGTCCCGTCCGAACGCGAAAAAAGTTATGAAGAGTTTAGAGAATTAGAAGAAAAATCTATATCCAAAATTTATGGTCTAGAGGGGCATTTTATCTCTTTGGTTTTAAAATCCCCAATTGATTCCGCGAAATCCGCTGTGGAAAAATTAAAAAAGGAAGATTTTCTTAATGAGAAAATTGCGGAAATTTTCAATTGTTTGAAGACATATCTTAAGGATAGAAAAACTGATATTAATATTAAAACGTTTCTCAATAAATTAGACGAAGATTTAAAAGAGATAACGTCGGAACTTTATTTGTGGGATTTTGTGGAAGAAGTTGATAGCGAAGAGGGGCAAAAAGTACTGGAAAGGGAATTAAAAGAAGTTATTGAGAGGATAAAGAAAGACTCTGTTAGAAGACAGTTGCAAATTATTTCAAGTGATATTAAAATGGCCGAAACAAGAAAGGATAATGAGGAGGTGGAGAGACTTACCAAAAAATTCGAAAAATTGTCAAAAAACCTTCTATAGAGTATAAATTTCCTGTACCAGATTCATAAATTTTGTCTTTATTTTATTTTGTTTTTATATTAATTAAATAAAAATGCCAAAAAAACTAACTGAAAAAGAAACTTCCAAGAACTCTTCTCGTAAAGGGAAAAAGGATTTAAAAAATGTTCGCAGCTCATCAAAAAAAGTTCCCTCGGTAAAGAAGAACGAAAATAAAAAGCCAAAAAAAGTTGGTAAAAGTCCTGTTGTATCAGAAGAAAAAGAAATTAAAAAATCCAAAGATGTATTAGAAGAAAATATACCAGAGATCGTTCCCGGAGAAAGTAGGTTAAAGATTAACTCACAAGAACTAGCCATCAAAAAGTTGGTAAAAAAGGGAAAGAAACAGGGGTATTTGACTCTTGATGATGTTTTATTTTTTTTCCCGCATGCTGAGGAAGAGATAGAAATGTTGGATTTTCTGTATGAAAGATTGATGGATGCGGGTATAGACGTTTTTGATATTAGCTCTGAAAAAGAAGCTGAAAAAGTGGCTAGGCTTGAGGAAATAGATCTTTCCAAGATTAAATTAGATAAAACTACAACTTCCGATCCCGTGAGAATGTATTTAAAGGAAATAGGTACATATGACCTTTTGTCTAAAGGTGAAGAAGTAGAATTGGCTAAAAAAGTTGAAACAGCGAGATTAAGAGAGATAACTGCCGATTTGCAAAAATCTCTTGGAAGAAAACCTACTTCCAAAGAAATATGTGAAGAAATGGGTATAACAGAAGGGGTTTTAGCTGATGTTCAAGCTAATACTAAAAAATATACCCCTGAGGAAGCTGAGCGCGCGAAAGAGATTTTGGCTAGAGCTAATTTAAGATTGGTTGTATCAATAGCTAAAAAATATATGGGCAGGGGTCTTCAATTTTTGGATCTTATTCAGGAGGGAAACATAGGTTTGATGAGAGCCGTTGACAAGTTTGACTGGAGAAGAGGCTTCAAGTTTTCAACTTACGCTACATGGTGGATAAGACAAGCTATAACAAGAGCAATTGCCGATCAGGCAAAGGTTATTAGAATACCTGTTCATATGGTTGAGACAATAAATAAATATAAAAAAATAGAGCGTCAACTGGAACAGAAGTATGAGAGATCCCCCACACCCGAAGAAATAGCTAAAGTTATGGGGATAGATCCGGAAAAAGCCCGTGAAATTGTGAAAATATCCCAAAACCCAACTTCTTTAGAAACCCCGGTAGGTAAGGAGGAGGATACGAGATTAAAAGAATTTATTGAAGATGAGGCCACCTTGTCTCCTTTTGAATCTGCCAGTAGAGAATTATTGAAAGACCACATTGGAGATGTTTTGCATACTTTGAATGCTCGGGAAAAAAGAGTGTTGGAATTGCGATTTGGTTTGAAGGACGGCAGAACCAGAACTCTTGAGGAAGTCGGAAAGGAATTTGGTGTTACGAGAGAAAGAATAAGACAAATAGAAGCAAAAGCGCTTAGGAAGCTGAGGCATCCTTCAAGGAGTAAAAAACTTCGAGATTATCTGTAATTTTTCTTCCGAGGACAAAAATAAAAGAGAGATAGAAAATTAAAGTAGCAATCTTGGTTAGAAAAATAATCCGAAAAAAGGTATAATAACCCGTAGTTATGGAAGGAACAATTTATTTAAATAGGAAAAAGAAAGATCAGGATAGGACTCCCGTGGAAAAAACGGAAGGAAGCGACCTTTTAGATCTTCCTGTAGTTGAAAAAGAAAAATTAGAAGCGGAAACTTCGTTAAATAATAAAGTAGATAATGAAGAAGTTTCGTCATGGGAGCCGGGGTTTTTACAACCGGAAGAAAAATTGATTGAGGAAGCTTCCGAAATAGCAAGCGCCATCTCCCCTAATCGTTCTTTTAGTTTTGAAAAGAATGGTAGTTTAACTTATAAAAGCACAGAAAATCGCAAGGTTGATGCGGCGGTTGAAAGCAGAGGTGCTGTTCCATCCTATAGTAGAAATGTAACTAAAGGATTTGAGGTTCTTTCCGAACCATTTCTTGATTATTTAGAAAGATTTAAAATTGCGGTAGTTGAGGAAAAGAAAAATGCGGCTAACCCTATATATGTTGACGAAATAGCTTCTAAAGTGGCCCAATTTTATGAAAGCGTAAGAAGAGTAGTTGATTGGAAAGAAGAGCACTTAGTAAGAAGAGCTGTTGTGGAGAGGGTTTTGAAAAGAAAATTTGTCTCAAAGTTATATGGAATTAGCGTTATTCCCGATGTTAATCCCGAAGAAGCCGCAGAACCTTTTGTGAACGAATTAGTGAGAACGGGTTATTTTCCGAATGGAAAAATTCCCAGAGAGAAGATATACGATATTCAGAAATTGCTAAAAAAATATCTTTATATATTAAATAACGCACGTATAGAAAAAGTAGATACACAAAGTGAAAACAAAAAAGAGATAAAAGCCAAAACGAAAGAAAGAATTAATTTCTATAATTGGGTAATAAGTATAGCTTCGTGTGAAATAGAAGAAGTTTTAGATCCTCCGTTAAGAGAAACCGCTCTTTTGGATCTGACGACCAGATGCTTATTGGACAGAATAAAAATCACTCCTCCGGATGAAGTTTCTGAAGAAGATAAATATATTCAAACCTATATTTCAGTTCACAAAACATTATTTAATCTTGATGAACCAATAATTAGTTTTCATATCTTGAGATACAAATATCCTGAATTTTGCGACTCTCACTTAGAAAACTCGCTCTCTGAATTTACTGATAAGATTTTTGACATAAGGAACGAAATAGAAGAATATTTCAATTATCCTAAAGCTTCGGAGTTCTATGTGATTTCCGATAAACACGACGCCCCATACCTATTAATAGGCGATGCAATGGATAAATTAGGGGAAGATTTAGATGAGATTGATAAAAAGGTTTTGGATAAAGAATCGTTCCTATCTGCAGTAGAGGTTTCTTATAAAGCAAGATTTTCTACTCTAAAAAAACGATTATCAAAATTGGCAGTATTTTCTACTTTGTCAATTTTTGTAGCCGGGTTTGCAAGTCTTTTGATTTTTGAAATACCTATTGCAAAGTTAGTACGTGGCTATTTTAGTCCCTGGGCTATAGTTGCGGATTTAGGAATTCCGACAGCGTTGATGTTTATTCTTGTCTGGATGATTAAACCTCCTTCGGATGATAATTTAGGTGTTGTAAAAGAGGAAGTTGAAAAAGTTGTGTACAAATCTGAGGAATTAGATGTGTACGAAATTAGATTGAAGAAAAAAAGCAGAAAGTTTTTGGATATTGTTTTCGCTTTCTTCTATGTGGTTGGCGGTCTTTTTTCGCTTTATTTAATATTTTGGGTTTTTAAACTTGCAAATGTGCCATGGACATCTTTGTACATAGATACCGTAAATGTTGCGATGATTGTGGCTTCGGCGATGGTGATAAGAAGAAGATCGAGGGAAATAACAGTGCTTGAAAAGGCAAACATGGTAGAATTTTTCCTTGATTTTTTCTCTATTCCTCTGGCTAAAATCGGAAATTGGTTTGCTGAAAAATGGCGGGAATATAATATTGTCAGCGCATTTTTCATTGTCTTAATAGATTTTCCTTTCTCTACATTTGTTGCCGGAATTGAAGGGTGGAGAAACTTCATTAAAGAGAAAAAGAATGAGATAAGTTGATAACGGGGTAAATTCTTTATTGATCTGGACAAAACGGTGAGGTTTGATTGGGATCTTGTTATTAACGTATAATGTTTGGTATGAACGTTCCTTTAGTGAGATTTGTATTCGGAGTTGTCATTCTTCTAATATCCACGCAGTTATTTGTAAAACTATCGGTAAGGTTGTCGCATATTTTAAGAGTATCCCCGCTCATAATAGGAATGATAGTTTTATCCTTCGGCACTACCCTCCCCGAACTTTCTGTTTCTATAATGTCTCATGTTTCTGATAGCGATGGTGTGGGATTGGCTTCCGGTACTATAGTTGGATCCACTATAGTAAATTTCCTTCTGATTTTTCCCGCAGCTATTTTAATGGGAGAAGATATTCGTGTGGGTACAACAAAAACACAAAGAAATAGTCTAATACTTATTGCGGCTGTAGTCTTTTTTCTTTTAATACAAAAGCTAAACATACCGGCAGTAGTTTCCGGCATTTTGCTCATACTTAGTTTGTTTGCGACTAATTTTTTGGAATTAAAATGGGGAATTGAGGGTAGAGTTCGTGAGGATAAAACTGTGATGGATCTATTTAAAAAGGAAAAAATAACAGTTGATCTTATAGTTGGGTTATTATTTTCTATAATATGTGTAACTTTAGGCGGTCTGATAGTAGTTGTTTCCATGGAAGATTTGGCATCCTTATGGGGTTATTCTACAACCGTGCTCGGTTTAACCTTATCCGGGGTTGTAACTTCTCTGCCCGATTTGTTCACGGCCGTATCAAGCCAGAGAAAAGATGAAGATAAGTTAACAATCGGACATATAGTAGGGGGAAGCTTATACAACCTTCTTTTTATAGGTGGAATCATTAATATAATAGGCGGAAAAATGAATCTTGGTTTAATAGAATCGGGTTTTTTATTTACTACGGTATTTTTATTCTTCCTGATTTTACATTTTTACAAAGGTAAAAACATTCCAAAATGGGTAGGCATGGTTTTTCTTTTAATGTTTTTTATTTACATTTACGTTGTATCCTTCTACGGTAAATCGATTTAAAATTTTCACTGGCCAATTGACGCGACAGATAAAAGTTAATAAACTAAATTAATGCCCAAAAACTTAGATAAATTTTTTTCACCCAAATCCATCGCAGTATTAGGGGTATCCAGAAAACCGGAAAAAGTTGGAGCTGTAATATTTAAAAACTTGCTTGATTCGGGATTTAAGGGAGAGATTTATCCTGTAAACCCTAGCGCAAAAAAAGTGTTTGGAGTGAAGTGTTATAAAAGCTTGGCAGAAATACCCTCATCTCCGGATTTAGTCATAATGGCAATTCCCTCCAATTTAGTTTTAGGTGCTTTAAAAGAAGCTGGGGAAAAGGATGTTAAAAATGTGGTAGTAATTTCATCGGGGTTTAAAGAAATAGGCAGTGAAGGAAAGAAATTAGAAGAGGATCTCGTCACAATAGCCAAGGAATACGATATTAACCTTCTGGGACCAAATTGTTTAGGTTTTGTAAATAACAAGAATAATATTAACGCTACTTTTGGAAAGACAGTTTCCCTTGACGGGAATATGAGTTTTATTACTCAATCCGGGGCTATAGCGACGAGTATTTTCGACTGGTGCAACTCCGTGGGTTTGGGATTTTCTGATTTTGTAACTTTGGGAAATAAAGCCGGTTTAAACGAATCGGATTTACTGGAATATTTTTTTGAAAAAAAAGAAAATGAAGTATCTTCTCTTTTTAATGACACCAAAGATAGCGCAGAAAACACTTCTGAAAAAATCCATCCGATTGGGATATATTTAGAATCCATTGTTGAAGGCCAAAGATTTGTTGATATTTCTCAAAAAATTACCAAACATGATCCTGTTTTTATTTTAAAGCCGGGTAAAACTTCTGCGGCTTCTAAAGCAATGCAATCTCATACCGGCGCTATTGCCGGATCCGATGATGTACTAAACTCCGCGCTAAAAGAAGCGGGGGTAATAAGGTGCCAGACTTTGGAGGACTTTTTTGATCTTTCCAAAGCTTTTTCCTGGGGTGTAATACCAAAAGGTCCGAAAGTAATAGTAATATCAAATGCCGGCGGACCCGCTGTTATCAGCGCTGATAGCATAATAGAAAATGGTTTAGAAATGGCAGAAATTGATGAGGAGACAAAAAGAAAATTAACGGAAATTCTTCCCGTGTCGGCAAGTGTTGATAATCCGGTTGATGTTTTGGGAGATGCTTTGGCTGATCGTTTTGTTAAAACCGCAGAAATTATTCTTCAGAGTGAAACCTGCGATTCTTTATTGATTTTGCTGACCCCCCAGCTTATGACGGAAATTAAAAAAACAGCTGAAGAGATCGTCAATTTATTAAAAAAGTATCATAAACCGATCTTTTGTTCTTTTATAGGAGGGGTGCTGGTAGAAGAAGGCAAAAAGATTCTAAACGCGGAAAAAGTTCCATGCTTTGATTTTCCTGAGAGAGCTATATATGCCTTGGCAAAAATGTGGGAGTTTGAAAAACGACGATGTACGGAGTCTCTTCCGCCGATTGATATTTATGATGCCTTAAATTTTGATTTAGTTCCTGAAAGTGTTGATAAAATTATAGAGAACGCACTAAAAAGAGAACAGCCTGCTTTGGACAGTATTGAAGCAAATCAGGTTACATCGCTTGTAGGAATAGGCACTCCGCCCACAGCACATGTAAACACTATTGACCAGGCATTAGAGTTTGCAAATATTCATGACTATCCGGTGGTTTTAAAACTTTCCACCCCCAAACTTCTGCATAAGAAAAATGTAGGTGGTGTTATTACGGGAATTATAGATGAAAAAACATTAAGAAGCGCTTGGAACGAGCTTTCTTTGAGAAAAGAGGATCTCGAATCTTCAATAAAAGAAAATGTTTCAATACAAATACAAAAAGAAATTATCGGGCAAGCAGAGGTTTTGGTTGGTATAAAAAGAGATGAGTTTTTTGGTCCTTTTATATTGTTTGGAGCGGGAGGTTCGTTGGCAGAACTTATATCGGATAGAAACATTGGATTTTTGCCTCTTGATAAAAATAGAGCAAAGCGTCTTGTAGAAAAATCAAAAATATACGGAGTCTTAAAGGGAAAGGACGGCAAACCGAATTTTGATCTTGATGAGCTTTGTGAAATTATGGTTAGACTCGGAAAGATTATAGAAGAAGAGCCACGAATTGAAGAGATGGAAATCAACCCATTAATATTAAGCGGAGAAGACATTTGGGCTGTTGATACTAAAATTATTCTAAAAGATAGGGATGAAGAACCAAAGAAAATTGCGTTTAAATCAGCCCGTACTTTAGATGTTAAAAAACTTACGGAGAAAATGTATTATTTTGATTTTAAATCCGAGGAGCCAATGAAGATAATTCCGGGTCAATTTATTAGTGTTAAAGTTTCAGATACCAGAGTGAATTGTTATTCTGTGGCAGGTTTTCAATCTCCGGATTATTTTAATCTCCTTGTTGATATAACTCCCGGAGGTCCGGGATCTAAGTTTTTTGAAAAATTAAAAATCGGAGATGATATTAATTATTTAGGCCCGTTTGGAAACTTTATTATTAAACCAAATGAAAATGTTGAGAGTGTGCTATTTTTTGCTACCGGATGCGGGGTGGCTCCGTTAAAACTTATGATTGAAACAATTCTTGCGGATGAAAATGAAAAGAGAAAAATAAAATTATATTTAGGAGTAAATAATTTCAGTGATGTTTTTTTCAAAGATTATTTTGACGAATTATCAAAAAAGCATAGCAATTTTTCCTATCAAATAGCGGTGAGTAACCCCGATCCTTTTTGGAGCGGCCCTACGGGATTCATAACTGAGCTGGTGAAAAAAGATTTCTTAGACGCATCAAATTGCGCAGCGTATTTATGTGGAAATAAGTTTATGATAGAAGACGTGTCAAAAATTTTAATGGAAAGGGGTTGTCCTGAGGAAAGGATATATACCGAAAAATATGGCAAATGATTCTAATGTAGTATCAGTAAAAATAGGGGGTCCGGCCGGAACCGGAGTGAAGTCGGTTGGATTAATGCTTGATAAAATTGCCGCAAGATCAGGATACCAAGTTTGTGATAATGTTGAATTTCCTTCTCTAATAAGAGGCGGACACAACGTTGTACAAGTAAATTTTTCCTTAGATGAAGTAACTTCTCCAAGATTAAACTCCGATCTTTTAATAGCTTTTGATCAAATGACTATTGATTTACATCACAACGAGTTAAAAAAAGGAGGGGGAATAATTTTTGACTCCGATTTTGCAGATGTTTCAAAAGTAAGGAAAGACATTTCTCTTTACGGGATACCATTGAGAAAAATTGCTGATAAAGCGGGGAAAAAAGAGATTTTTGTAAATATAGTAGCTCTTTCTGCCACATTGCAAATTTTGGGCGGAAATTTGGAAACATTTAAAAAGTTGATTGAAGAGGAATATGGAGACAAAGGGGAAAAAATAGTTGAAGCTGACAAAAAAGCAGCGGATTTAGGATTTGAATATGCCGTTAGAAATTACAAAAACAATTTACACAAATACATGGGACTTGCGAGTTCATTTAGCTCCCCCGTTTCCTATATGGTTTTAAATGGGAATGAGGCGGCCGCTTTAGGTGCTATTTCCGCAGGCATGCAGTTTGTGGCAATATACCCGATGTCTCCGATCAATAATATCCTCCATGTCTTGGCCGCCAATCAAGAGAAATTCGGATACATCTTAAAACAGCCCGAAGATGAAATATCTGCAATCAACATGGCTATTGGTGCTTCATATGCCGGGGTTCGTTCCATGACAGCAACATCCGGAGGGGGATTCTCTCTCATGACCGAGGCGTACGGACTTGCCGGAATTACCGAAACTCCAATTGTTATTTTTGATGGAATGAGAGGAGGTCCTGCTACAGGTCTTCCTACTTGGAGCGGACAGGGAGATCTTCAGATGGTT
>Ga0208826_1001570_pt1 | contig 18836 bp, 17 predicted proteins | sample AD_UKC115_MetaG_FD_184451 | JGI IMG/M metagenome (GOLD analysis project Ga0208826, IMG submission 184451) | Active sludge microbial communities of municipal wastewater-treating anaerobic digesters from Hong Kong - AD_UKC115_MetaG (SPAdes)... | ecosystem: Engineered > Bioreactor > Anaerobic >...
ACCGCGGCGAGGCGAACCCGCGCACCCGATCGGGTGCGCGGGTTCGCCTCGCCGCGGTGCAGCAGATGGTCCACCGCACCCAACTGGTCGGGTAGCCGCCGATCTGCGGTCTCGCTCGTCACACCGTCCTCCACTGCGGGCCCGTCCCACCGATTACCGGCAACCACGCTAGTCCGCTCGCCGGGTCGGCGGGGACGATTCGCGGCGCGTGCGTCAGCCGGTGCGGGCCGTCGAGAAGGACAGGTGGTGTCGCTGACCGTAGGCGATGCCCAGGAAGTCGGCGACCGCATCGGCCGCGATCTGAGCACGTACCGTGGCCAGCGCGTCGAACGCGTGGTGGGCGTTGGGGAGTTCGGCGTAGCCGACGGTGCGCGCGCCGGCGGTGCGCAGCGCGTCGACGAAGCCGCGGGCCTGCCCGCGCGGGATGATCGCGTCGTTGCGGCCGTGCAGGACGAAGAACGGCGGCGCGTCGCGGTGCACGTAGGTCATCGGCGACGCGGCCGCGAACAGCTCGGGCCGGTCGGCCAGTGACGCGCGCATCACGAATCGCTCCAGGAACGGCATCATCAGGTCGCACATGTGCGTCGGATCGGTCAGGTCGTAGGCGCCGTAGTACGGCACGGCGGCCTGCACGGTGGTGTCGGCGTTCTCGAATCCCGGTTGCAGCGCGGGATCGTTGGCGGTCAGCGCCGCCAGCGACCCGATGTGGGCACCGGCCGAGCCGCCGGTGACGGCGATGAAGTCCGGGTCGCCGCCGTATTCGGCGATGTTGGCGCGGATCCAGGCGATCGCCCGCTTGACGTCGATGATGTGCGCCGGCCAGGGGCTGGCGGGCACGCGGCTGTAGTTGATCCGCACGCAGACCCAGCCCAGCTGGGCCATCCGGCTCAGCAGTGGCACGGCCTGACCGCGCTTCTCGCTCAGGGCCCAGGCGCCCCCGGGCACCTGCAGCAGTACCGGCGCGGGGCCACCGATATCGGCTCCCGGCCGGCGCCAGATGTCGAGCAGATGGTCTCGGCCGGCCGGGCCGTAGGACACGTCCGTGGCCACCGCGTACCGGCGGTTGTGTTGCGTGGCGTGCCAGAGGCCGGCGATGCTGCGGCGCGGGGTCGCCACGTCGGACCCGGGATGGTGCACCTGCAAGGCGTAGTCCTCGCCGTGGGCTTCCACCAGGGCGTCGCGCAGCACCCGGTCAGCCCGCTGCGCGGCCAATCCGAAGGTGAATCCGTTGACGACGGGAGCATTGACGGCACTGAGAACATGCCCGGCGAGCACGTGCAGCGGGAGTTCGGTGAACGCCCAGCCCGCGAGCCAGATCGCCAGCGACGGGCAGGTGCGCAGCAGCATGGCCGCGGCGCGCACCGTGTCGGCCGGGTCGGCGGCCAGACGTAGTGCCTGGGCGCCCACCGTCGAGCAGCGCTCGGTCAGGTCGCTCGCCATGCTCATCGCAATTCGCACCTTTGCAGGTCATCGGGCACCGTTGCCCCACACCGCGACGGCTCTCGGGCTGTGTCGCGGGTCACACGATAGCCAAAATTCGGTTGGGAGTGCAGCATCCTGCGTGCGCGTGTGGCGAGTACCGGTCGCCCCCATGGACTGGGCTGGTGCTGTGGGAGAAGGAGGCCAACCACATGTAAATTACGTGGCTGACAACTGGTCATTGCCTGTGATCATGCGTCGCGGTTTTTCTTGCCCCCGTGGCGCAACGGATAGCGCAGCGGATTTCTACTCCGTAGGTTGCAGGTTCGAATCCTGCCGGGGGCGCCATGTGATGTCTCAGGATGTCGGCGACAGCACTGGCTCAGCGTGATCGCCCGTTCAGCCTCGCCGTCCGGCCCGCTCGGCGAAAGCATCCCCGTAATCGGCGGCGCGCGCCGCACTCGCGGCCTGCGCCTCGTGGCCGAGGTCCTGAAGTGTGTGGCACGGGCGAGGCGTTGCTGTTGGCAATGACAGGGAGGCATGCGGCAGTCGCCGATGAACTGGACGGACCAGGGCTGCATCTACTGCGCTGATGACCGCGTTCGCACAGGCCCGAAGCCGCTGAGCGGAGAGATACCTACCGCTACGGTTACGCCATGTCTGCCGTGCAGCCCTTCCGCATCGCGATCCCCGACGCCGACCTGACCGATCTGCGCGAGCGCCTGCACCGGACCCGCTGGCCCGAACGTGAATGCGTCGACGACTGGAGCCAGGGCATCCCGCTGGATTACACCAAGGAACTCGCCACCTACTGGGCCGATACCTATGACTGGCGGGCCCGCGAACGGGCACTGAACCGCTTCGATCAGTTCACCACCGAGATCGACGGTCTGCCAATTCATTTCATCCACCAACGGTCTCCGCACGACGATGCCTTCCCGTTGGTCATCACCCATGGCTGGCCCGGGTCGATCGTCGAGTTCCACAAGGTCATCGAGCCGCTGACCGACCCCACCCGCTTCGGTGGCCGTGCCGACGACGCCTTCCACGTGGTGTGCCCCGCACTGCCCGGCTACGGCTTCTCCGGCAAGCCGGCCGAAACCGGCTGGGGCGTGGAGAAGGTCGCCGGGGCATGGGAAACGCTGATGACCCGACTCGGCTATCAGCGCTACGGCGCCCAGGGCGGCGACTGGGGTGCGGCGGTCACCACGGCGATCGGCATCAACGGCGGGCACTGCGCGGCCATTCACCTCAACATGCCGCTGGGCCGGCCGGGCGCGCTGGACAATCCGACCGATGCCGAACGGGACGCCCTGGCCGCTGCCGTGCACTACGACAAATGGGACTCCGGCTACTCCAAGCAACAGGCCACCCGGCCGCAGACGCTGGGATACGGACTGACCGACTCCCCCGCCGGTCAGTTGGCGTGGATCGTCGAGAAGTTCTGGGCCTGGACCGACTGCGACGGGCATCCCGAGAACGTCCTGACCCGCGACGAGATGCTCGACAACGTGATGCTGTACTGGCTGACCGCGTCGGCCACCTCCTCCGCGCGGATGTACTGGCAGAGCTTCCGCCGCAGTTCGGTGCTCGAGGACGGCCGCGTCGAATTACCCACCGGCGTGGCGTCTTTCCCCAAGGAGATCCTGCGCGTTCCGCGCAACTGGTGCGAGTCCCGCTACCACATCACGCACTGGACCGATATGCCCCGCGGTGGGCACTTCGCCGCCTTCGAACAGCCCGACTTGTTCGTCGACGACGTCCGCGCGTTCTTCGCCACCATCCGCTGACCATCGCGGGATTTCGTCCACCGATCGGGGGACACCCGATTCCTCCGACGCATCCCCCGTTCACCCGATCCCGATCCTCCCTGTGCCGCGGCATTGTTGAGTCATCGCCGAAGAACACCGGCGGACAGACCAGAAACACACTCACACAAGGAGATTCACATGAACACCATCGCCCGCCGCATCGCCGCCGCCGCCACCGTGACCATTGCGCCCGCCCTGATCGCCATCGGCGTCGCCGGCACCAGTCACGCCGAGACCACCGTCACCAACAATGGCAACTACGTCACCGTCCCCACCAACACGAAGCTGCCCACCGAGCCCGGCACGCCGCACTTCCGGAAGCCCAACCGCCACCATGCCCAGGGCCAGTACCGCTGATCGACCAGGTGCGCGGAGTAGCCTGCCAGCCATGTCCAACGACCTCGTCCGCTACTCCGTCACCGACCGGGTTGCCTTGATCACGGTCAACGACCCCGACCGCCGCAACGCGGTCACCGACGAAATGTCCGCGCTGCTGCGGGCCGCGGTGCAGCACGCCGAGGCCGACCAGGACGTGCACGCCGTCGTGATCACCGGTGCCGGGAAGGCGTTCTGCGCGGGAGCGGATCTGAGCGCTCTCGGCGCGGCCGCCGAGGAGGGCCTGCTGCGGATCTACGACGGCTTCATGGCGGTCGCGAACTGCGTCCTGCCCACCATCGCCGCGGTCAACGGCGCAGCGGTGGGCGCCGGCCTGAATCTGGCGCTGGCCGCCGACGTCCGCATCGCGGGCCCGCACGCACTGTTCGATCCCCGCTTCCAGAAACTGGGCATCCACCCCGGCGGCGGCGCGACGTGGATGCTGCAGCGCGGGGTCGGACCTCAGGTCGCCCGAGCCGCACTGCTGTTCGGTATGCGCTTCGACGCCGACACCGCCGTGGCACACGGGCTGGCGCTGAGCAAGGCCGACGACCCGGTCGCCGTGGCGCTGGAGCTGGCGGCCGGCCCGGCGTCCGCACCCCGCGAGGTGGTCCTGGCCACCAAGGCGAGCATGCGGGCCACCTATGCACCCGGTTCCGTCGACGCCGATCTGCATTACAACGCCATGCGCATCGAGCTGGGCCCGCAGGCAACGTCGATCCAGTCGCCGGAGTTCCAGGAACGTCTGCGGGCCGCCCAGCAGCGCTGACACGTTACCTGTCGGGGGCCGCGCTTAGCATCCCGGCATGGGTGGGTCCAGATCAGGTGCAAAGCCTCAGAGCGTCGGCGCGACGTTGGGGTGGCTCTTCCTCCTCATACTGGTTCTCCGCGGAGTGTCCGGGTCCTGGTGGATCCCGGTGGCCATCGTCGTACTGGTGGGTGCGCTGTTGATCGGCCTGGCGGCCTCCCGCACGAAACCAGTCGAACCAGTCGAATTGCCGCCGTGGGACTGGCCGCAGGACTACTTCGACGCCGTCGGACGGCTCGGCCGCCGGATCGATCCGATGCCCGCACGGCTCCTGCCGATCCACGACAACCCCGATATCGCCCACATCGCATCGACCGCCGCGGACATCGCGGAGCTTCGCACGGACAAACCCCAATTCTGGCAGTGGGCGTTGTTCACCTCGGTGCTGTTGCAGCGTCGGGAAAAAGTTCGAGATCGCCTGCGGACGTGCTCCCTGGGATATCAGCCGACCGGCGACCCGATGCGTGCGCGGGCCTATGCGATGTTGATCAGCCAACTGCTGCTGGACCGTTTCGAGTTGCTCCGGCAGATGGAGCGGTTCATGTCCAGCCCGGGCTTCCGGGCGGCCTTCGGGTACGACGGCGATCGGGATGACGCGGATCCGGACGCGATCGTGCAGATGGCCAATCGGCTGATGGACCATCACGATGACCTGTTGGAGCAAACGGAGGTCTGCATCACGCTGGGCGTCGAGACCGAGGCCGTCAGCCTTGCCCACGACGCCTGCGCGTACTTCCTGCACCCGCTCGTCGACATGGACACCTTCATGGTGACATTGCGTGATCGGGTCGCGCAGGCGCAGGAGCTGCTGCCCTATCTGAAGGGCGACATCGAACTGGAACCGGCCGTGCTCGACCTGGACCCGCCCGACGGATTGCTGGACGCCGTCAGCGCGCAGACCCGAAGGCTCCTGCAGCCCACCACCGGTCCGTCGGCGCTATAGATCCAGCAGCGCGGACTCCGGCGTCTCGATCAGATCGCGCAACTGCGTCAGGAATCCGGCGACCTGCGCCCCATCGGCCACCCGGTGGTCGAACGCGCACGTCAGCTTCATCGTCGAGCGCACCGCCAGTGCACCGTCGACCACCACCGCTCGCGGCCGCAACGATCCGATGCCCAGGATGGCCGCCTCCGGGTGGTTGATCACCGGCACGCCCTCGTCCAGCCCGAGCGCACCGAAGTTGGATACCGTGAACGTCGAACCGGCCAACTCCGTGGGACGGAGCGTGCCCTCACGCGCCGCGTCGATCACCCGAGTCAGCTCATCGGCCAGCTGTCGCGTGGTCATCTCCTGCGTATCGCGGAGCACCGGAACCAGCAGACCGCGCGGAGCGGCCACCGCGACACCGAGGTGGATCGCGTGCCGGGTGTGCACCTGCGGTCCGTCGGGTCCGTCGACCCACGTGGAGTTGAGGATCCGGTGGTTGGCCAGCGCCAGCACCAGCAACCGCATCGTCAACGCGAACGGAGTCACGCCCAACGCGTCCCGCAACTCGACCAGCCGGGTGCCGTCGACGTCGACGACGGCGTGTGCATCCGGAATCTGATTGCGTGACAACGTCATCCGCTTGGCCATCTCGGCGTGGACACCGCGGACCGGCAGGACGTCATGGCTGATGCCGGGCCGCTGCCCACCATGGACACCGGCCGCGGCCAGTACGGCCTCGCGGGTGACGATCCCGTCGGGTCCGGGTGGCACGTCGGCCAGGTCGACCAGCAGTTCGGCCGCCAGCTTGCGCACCGCGGGCTTGGCACGGGGTCCGCGGGGTCCCCGGCGGCGGCTCGAGTCGGCGGTGGCGTCGGTGCCGTAGCCCACGAGAACGGGATTGCGTTGCGTCCCATTGGTATTGACCGGTGCCGGCGCTCCTGACTCCGCCGTCGCCGTCGGCGCCATGTCGAAACGCACGAGCACCGACCCGACCGGGAGAACATCGCCGACCGCACCGCCGAGTTCGCTCACCCGCCCGGCGTACGGGCTGGGAATCTCGACCTCGGCCTTGGCCGTTTCCAGCGTGCACAGCGTCTGGTTGAGTTCCACCGTGTCGCCCACCGCGACGCACCAGCTCGACACCGTGGCATCCTCGAGGCCCTCGCCGAGGTCGGGCACCAGGAACTCGTTCATGGCATGTCCATTGCGCGTTCGACGCAATCGAGTAGCCGGTCGACCCCGGGCAGCCACAGCTTCTCCAGCCGCGCCGGCGGGTACGGGGTGTCGAATCCGGTGGCGCGCAGCACGGGTGACTCGAGATCGTAGAACAGCTCTTCGGAGATCCGGGCCGCCAACTCCGCACCGAACCCCAGGGTCCGCGGACCTTCGTGCATCACCACGCACCGCCCGGTTCTGCGGACCGAATCGGCGATGGTGTCGAAGTCGAGCGGGTTCAGCGAGCGCAGGTCGATCACCTCGAGGTCCCACCCGTGATGTTCGGCTGCCACCTGCGCCGCGTTCAGCGCCGTCGTGACCAGTCCGCCGTAGGTGATGACGCTGACGTCGGCACCCGGCCGCACGACTGCCGCCTGCCCCATCGGCGGGGCGGCGACCGTGGTGTCGACGTCACCGCGGGTCCAGTACCGCCGCTTCGGCTCGAGGTAGATCACCGGATCACGGCTGGCGATCGCCTCCCGCAGCAGCCAATAGGCATCCGAGGGATTCGACGGCACAACGACTTTGAGACCAGCGGTGTGCGCCCAATAGGTCTCGGTGGATTCCGAATGATGCTCGACGGCGCCGATGCCGCCGAAGGACGGGATGCGGACGGTCACCGGCATGTCGATGTCGCCGTGGGTGCGCATCCGGTACTTGGCCAGATGCGACACCATTTGGTCGAATGCCGGATAGCTGAACCCGTCGAACTGGATCTCCGGCACTGGCACCAGGCCCCGCACCGCCATCCCGATCGCGATGCCGATGATGGCAGATTCGGCCAGCGGGGTGTCGAAACACCGTGATTCACCGAAGGTTTCGCTCAACCCGTCGGTCACCCGGAACACCCCGCCGAGGCGCGCGACGTCTTCCCCGAAAACCAGCACCCGGTCATCGGTGGCCATCGAATCGTGCAGGGCCCGGTTGATCGCCTGCACCATCGTGAGGTTGGTGGCGGTGGGCACCGGCGTCAGCAGGGGCGGCCGCTCGAATATCTGCGTCATGTCACGCCTCCCTCGTCAGTTCGGTGCGCAGCCGTTCTCGTTGGGCCGCCAGTTCCGGCGTGATGTCGGCGTAGACGGTGTCGAACATCTCGAGCACGTCGGGATCAGGGGCACCGAAGATGTTGTCCCGCAATTCGGTACGCAATCGGGCACCATGGGCGCCGACGCGTTGTTCGACGCGTTCGGTCCACACCCCGACGCTCTGCAGGTAGATCCGGTAGCGCGAGATCGGGTCGCGGGCGGCCCACTCGGCGAGTTCGTCGGCATCGCGGTAACGGGTGGGGTCATCGGACGTGGTGTGCGGCCCCATGCGATAGGTGACCGCTTCGATCAGGGTGGGGCCGGCACCGGAACGCGCCCGCTCGGCCGCCTCGGACATCGCGGCATAACAGGCCAGCACGTCGTTGCCGTCCACCCGGATGCCGGGCATGCCGTAGGCGTCGGCGCGCTGGGCGATCGACGGCCCGGCCACCTGCCGGTCGACCGGAACGGAGATGGCCCACTGGTTGTTCTGGACGTAGAACACGCACGGTGCCGAGAACACCGCTGCCAGATTGAGCGCTTCGTGGACGTCGCCCTCGCTGGTGGCCCCGTCGCCCAGGAACGCCACCGTGACGGAATCTTCGCCGAGCCGCTGCGCGGCCATCGCGGCACCGACGGCATGCAATTGCTGGGTGCCGATCGGGATGGAGATCGGCGCGACGCATTTGGCGGTGAAGCCCAGGCCGCCGTGCCAGCTGCCCCGCCACACGGCACCCATCTGGGCGGGCGTGATGCCTCGGATCAGGAAGGCCCCGATCTCCCGGTACTGCGGGAAGAGCCAGTCCGTCTTGCGCAGGCAGGCCACGGCGCCGATCTGCGCGGCCTCCTGGCCACGGCACGACGCGTACAGGGCGAGTTCACCTTGACGCTGAAGATTTACGAACTCGATATCGAGTTCACGGGTGACGACCATCATTTCGTAGAGCCACGCCAGTGTCTCGGGCGGCAGCTCACGATCGAATCGCGTCTCGGAAGTCGGGGTTCCGTCGGGGGCGACGAGTTGCACCGGACCGGCAGCGGACACACCCATGGCAGCCTCCTCGAGGTCGCTGTCCGGCATGTTTCGCCGTCAGACCTGTAGGTCAGCTCCAGAGCCGGGCCAGCGGAGCAGCCCCGCTTGTGGCGGTCGGCAGCGGCGTCCCGGGGTCAGGGCGCGAGTTGCACGATTCGCTCTGCTCGCCGTAGCACTGGCGCATCCACCATTATGCCCTCGAAGGCGAACGCACCCCGGTGATCAGCGGCGGCGGCCAGAACGTGTCGCGCCCAGTCCACCTGCTCCGGCGACGGTGCGTAACCCTCGCGGATGACGGTCACCTGCGTGGGGTGCAGCGCCACCTTGATGTCGAATCCGACGGCCACCGCGTCGTCCACCTCGGCCCGCAGACCGTCGAGGTTCTTGATGTCGATGTAGACCGAGTCCAGGGCGAGCTTGCCATAGGCCTTGGCGGCCAACAGCGACCGGGAACGCACATACGTCGCCACGTCGCGGTAGCTGCCGTCGGCGAACCGATTCGCGGTTCCACCCAGGAATCCGAACAGATCCTCGGCGCCCCACATCACCCCCAGGGTGTTTGCGGCCGCCGCGGTCTGATCCACCTTCAGCGCGCCCAGCGGCGTTTCGACGATCAGCACGACATCCAGCGGTGCCAACGCGGTAACTTGGTCGACTGCTTCGCATTTGGGCAACATCACGGTCGTGTACGCGGTCTTGGCGAGCGCGGCGAGATCCGCCTGCTGCTCGCCGGAATCGGCGGCGTTGATCCGGATGACGGTGCGCGCCGGATCCAGCGGGGTATCGACAATGGCTGATCGCGCCCTGGGCTTGTCGCCCGCCCCGTCCTCGAGGTCGAGGATGACGGTATCGGCTGCGGCAGCGGCCTTCTCGAAGCGTTCCGGGCGGTCGGCCGGGCAGAAGATCCACGCCGGACCGGCGTTGTCGAGCGCCACTAGTTGGTGTCCTCCATCGGCTTCTTGCGCATCATCGCCTTCCGGGTGGCGGTCGCCACGATGTCGCCGTGCTGATTGCGGCCGGTGTGCACGAAGGTCACGATGCCCTCGCCGGGCCGGCTCTTGGATTCCCGTTTGTCGATGACCGTCGTCTCCGCGTAGAGCGTGTCGCCGTGGAACATCGGCTTGGGGAACGCGATGTCGGAGAAACCGAGGTTGCCGACGGTGGTGCCCTGGGTCATCTGGGTGACCGACAGACCGACCAGGGTGGCCAGCGTGAACATCGAGTTGACCAACCGCTGGTTGAACGGTGGCTGCTCGTCGGACCACGCCGCGTCCAGGTGCAGCGCCTGGGTGTTCATCGTGACGGTGGTGAACAGGACGTTGTCCGCCTCGGTGATGGTCCGTCCGGGTGCGTGCACGTAGCGCACGCCCGCTTCGAGTTCCTCGAACCACAGCCCGCGCTGGCGCACGACCTTCTCGTCGGACTCCTCAGGCACCGACCGCCCCTTTCCGCCGAGCGGCCGTGTTTGTACGGTGACACGCTGCGTCACGCGGACAAACGCGGACGCTCGCCGGCATCGTCACAGCCCCCACTGCCGGGCGATGATCATCAGCTGCACTTCGGATGTCCCTTCGCCGATCTCGAGGATCTTGCTGTCGCGGTAGTGCCGGGCCACGGCGTACTCGTTCATGAAACCGTAGCCGCCGTGGATCTGGGTGGCGTCGCGGGCGTTGTCCATTGCGGCCTCGCTGGAGACCAGCTTGGCGACCGCCGCCTGCGTCTTGAACGGCTTGCCCGCCAGCATGAGTGCCGCCGCGTCGTAGTAGGCCGCCCGGGCCGCCTGCGCCCGTGCCTCCATCCGGGCCAGCTTGAATTCGATCGCCTGGTACCTGCCGATCGGCTGCCCGAACGCCTGGCGCTCCTTGGCGTACTTGACGCTCTCGTCGACGCAGCCCTGCGCAGCGCCCACCGACAGCGCGGCGATCGCGATGCGGCCCTCGTCCAGGATCCGCAGGAAGTTGGCGTACCCGCGACCGCGCTCTCCGAGCAGGTTCTCCGCGGGCACCCGGACGTCGTCGAAGCTCAGCGGATGGGTGTCCGACGCATTCCAGCCGACCTTGTCGTAGGCGGGTTCGGCCGTGAAGCCCGCGATCGGAACGGGCACCAGGATGGTGCTGATCTCGGGCTTGTCCGGCGAGCCCGCCGTGACCGCTGTGACGGTGACCAGGCGGGTGATGTCGGTGCCCGAGTTGGTGATGAACTGCTTGGAGCCATTGATCACCCACTCGCCCCCGTCGAGCTTCGCGGTGGTCTTGGTGGCGCCGGCGTCGCTGCCGCCGCCCGCCTCGGTCAGACCGAATGCGCCCAGCGCCTTGCCGGAGGTCAGCAGCGGCAGCCACTCCTGCTTCTGCGCATCGTTGCCGAACCGGTAGACCGGCATCGCCCCCAGGGAGACACCGGCCTCGAGCGTGATGGCCACGCTCTGGTCGACCTTGCCCAGCTCCTCGAGGGCCAGGCACAGCGCGAAGTAGTCGCCGCCCATGCCGCCGTACTCCTCGGGGAACGGCAGTCCGAACAGGCCCATGTCGGCCATTCCGGCGACAACCTCGTACGGAAAGCTGTGTTCGGCATCGTGTTTGGCCGATACCGGCGCGACCACGCTCTGCGCGAATTCACGGACCGTCTTCGCCAGTTGGGCATACTCATCGGGCAGATTGCCCGTCGATAGGTAGTCAGTCATCTGTGGTCTTCCCGTCGGTTGCTCTGATACGGGCCAGCGCCTGACCCACCTTGACCTGATCGCCCACGGCGACAAGTAGTTCCACCACACCGTCGACCGGTGATTTCAGCGAGTGCTCCATCTTCATCGCCTCGACCGCGACGACAACGGCCCCGGCGGTCACCTCGGCGCCGTCGGTGACGTTCACCGCGACGACGGCTCCGGGCATCGGGCTGACCAGTTCGGCGTCCCCGGCGTGCTCGTCGTCGGGCCGCACGGGCGCCTCGCGTACCTCATCGACCACCGCGACACCGTGGGGCCCGGCCAGCCAGATCTGATGGCCGGCGTCGGCGACGCGGTACTCCGTGCGCAGACCGTCCACCACGACGGTCAGCAGGTCACCGCCGAGTGTTGCTGTCAGCGAACGCATTTCGCCGTCCTCGATGCGCGCGTGGGCCGTCGTCGGGGTACCGGTGATGCCGACATGATCGGTCCGGTCCCCACAGCACAGCCGGATCAGCGTCGGTGCGTGCGCACCCATCCGCCAGCCCGTCGGCCTGGTCCACAGGTCATCGGCGGCTCCGGCCCACCGCTGCACCCAGCGGTAGGCGGCCGCGGCGATGAGGTCGGTGTCGGTCCCGGCGACGGCCCGATAATCGCCGACCCGGCGGTCCAGCAGCCCGGTGTCCAGTCGCCCGGCGGCGACGTCGGCGTCGGCGAGCAGGAAGCGCAGGAAGTCGACGTTGGTGACGACGCCGAGTACCGCGGTATCCGCCAGCGCCCGGTCCAGTCCGCGCAGCGCCTGATCGCGGTCGTCGCCGTGGGCGATCACCTTGGCCAGCATCGGGTCGTACTCGCTGCCGACGACGGTCCCGGTGTAGATGCCGGAATCAACCCGAACGCCTTCTGGCTCAATAAGTTCCAGCACCGTGCCGCCGGTGGGCAGGAATCCGTTGGCCGGGTCCTCGGCGTACACCCGCGCCTCGATGGCGTGGCCGGTCAGTTCGATGTCGCCCTGGGTGGCGGTCAGCGGTTCGCCTGCGGCGATGCGCACCTGCCACTCGACCAGGTCCCATCCCGTCACCATCTCGGTGACGGGATGCTCGACCTGCAGGCGGGTGTTCATCTCCATGAAGAAGAACTCGTCGGGTTGGTCGGCCGACACGATGAATTCGACGGTGCCGGCGCCGACGTAGTCCACGCTGCGGGCGGTGTCGCAGGCCGCCCGGCCGATCCGATCCCGGGTGAGCGCGTCCAGCAGGGCCGACGGCGCCTCTTCGATCACCTTCTGATGGCGGCGCTGCAGGCTGCATTCGCGCTCACCGAGGTGGATCACGCTGCCGTGCGTGTCGGCGAGGACCTGCACCTCGATATGCCTGGGCCGCAACACGAATCGTTCGAGGAACAATGTGTCGTCACCGAAGGCCGCCGCGGATTCGCGGCGCGAGGAGGCGAGGGCGGCCGCTAGCTCACCGGGCTCGGTGACCATCCGCATGCCCTTGCCGCCACCACCGGCCGACGGTTTCACCAGGACCGGGTAGCCGACCTCAGCCGCCCCCGCGATCAGGTCGTCGTCGCTCAGTCCGGGCCGCGAGATACCGGGCACCACCGGAACACCGAAGCGGGTGACGGTGTCCTTGGCGGTGATCTTGTCGCCCATCGTGGCGATGGCCGACGCCGGCGGGCCGATGAAAACGATGCCGGCCCGTGCCAGCGCGGCCGCGAACTCGGCGTTCTCCGAGAGGAATCCGTAGCCGGGGTGCACGGCCTGGGCGCCGGTGCGCACAGCGGCCTCGACCACCGCCGGGATGTTCAGGTAGCTCTGCCGGGCCGGCGCGGGCCCCACCAGGACGGCCATATCGGCCTCTGCGACGTGGCGGGCACCGGTATCGGCCTCGCTGTACACCGCGACGGAACGGATGCCCATGCGGCGCAGGGTGCGGATGACCCGCACGGCGATCTCGCCGCGGTTGGCGATCAATACTGTGTCGAACACGCCACTCACATCCTGAAGACGCCGTAGGACACCGGTTCCACCGGTGCGTTGCCGACCGCCGAGAGCGCCAGCCCCAGAACGGTTCTGGTGTCCGCGGGATCGATCACGCCGTCATCCCACAACCGAGCCGTCGAATAATAGGGGTTCCCCTGATCCTCGTACTGGGCCCGGATCGGCGCCTTGAAGGCCTCCTCCTCCTCGGGGGTCATGTCGCCGCGGACCGTCGCGAGCACCGACGCGGCCTGTTCGCCGCCCATGACCGAGATCCGCGCATTGGGCCACATCCACAGGAAGCGCGGCGAATACGCCCGCCCGCACATCGAATAGTTTCCCGCGCCGTAGGATCCGCCGATCACGACGGTGAGTTTGGGCACCCGGGCGCAGGCCACGGCAGTGACCATCTTGGCACCGTGCTTGGCGATCCCGCTTGCCTCGTAATCGCGCCCCACCATGAAGCCGGTGATGTTCTGCAGGAACAGCAGCGGGACGGTGCGCTTGTCGCACAGCTCGATGAAATGCGCTCCCTTGAGGGCGGATTCGCCGAACAGGACGCCATTGTTGGCGACGATGCCGACCGGATGGCCGTGGATCCGGGCGAACCCGGTGATCAGGGTGGTGCCGTACTCGGCCTTGAACTCGGAGAATTCGCCCCCGTCGACGATGCGGGTGATGACGTCGTGGACGTCGTAGGGCACCCGGGCGTCAACCGGCACCACGTCATAGAGCTCGCGCTGGTCGGCGACCGGCTCGACCGTCGCGGCCACCTCCCACGGCCGCGGTGTGCGCGGCCCCAGCGTGGCCACGATCCGCCGCACGATGCGCAGGGCGTCCCGGTCGTCGTGGGCCAGGTGATCGGTCACGCCCGAGACCTTCGAGTGCAGGTCCCCGCCGCCGAGGTCCTCGGCCGTGACGATCTCACCCGTGGCGGCCTTCACCAGGGGCGGGCCGCCGAGGAAAATGGTGCCCTGGTTGCGCACGATGACGGCTTCGTCACTCATGGCCGGCACGTAGGCGCCGCCGGCGGTACACGAGCCGAGCACCGCGGCAATCTGCGGAATTCCCTTGGCGCTCATGGTCGCTTGGTTGAAGAAGATGCGGCCGAAGTGTTCGCGGTCGGGGAACACCTCATCCTGCTTGGGCAGGAAAGCGCCGCCCGAGTCCACCAGATAGATGCAGGGCAGCTGGTTCTGCAGCGCGATCTCCTGCGCGCGCAGGTGCTTCTTCACGGTGACCGGGTAGTACGTGCCCCCTTTGACGGTGGCGTCGTTGGCGACGATCATGCATTCGCGCCCGGACACCCGGCCGATGCCGACGATCATTCCCGCGCCGGGACATTCGTCGTCGTACATGCCGTCGGCGGCCAGCGGGGCGACCTCGAGCAGTGGACTGCCCGGGTCGAGCAGTCCGTCCACCCGGTCGCGCGGCAGCAACTTGCCCCGGGCGACGTGGCGCTCACGGGCCCGTTCGGGGCCGCCGAGCGCGGCGACGGCGAGCTTGGCGCGCAGTTGCTCCACCAACGCCAGGTGCGCCTGCCGGTTCGAGGTCATCGGACCGCCCATCAGATCAGTTAATGACGGCTAACTCGTGGTATGTTAATCACCATTAACTCGATTGTCCACACCCGATCGTCGATGTCGGCAGGAGGAGGTCACCCAGTGGTCGCCGCCGAACCCGAACCGACCAGGCGCAGCCTGCTGAAGTCCGACCGCCGATCCCGGCTGCTCGCCGCGGCCGCCCGCCAGTTCGCCGAGCGCGGATTCGCCGCCGTCCGCCTCGAGGACATCGGTGCGGCGGTCGACGTCAGCGGCCCGGCGATCTACCGGCACTTCCCCAACAAGGAGGCGCTGCTCGTCGAACTGCTGGTGGAGATCAGCACGCGACTGCTGGCCGGAGGACGTGACGTCCTCGAGCGGGCGGCCGACCCGGCCTCGGCGCTGCAGGACCTGATCGACTTTCACCTCGACTTCACGCTCAACGAGCCCGAACTGATCCGCATCCAGGACCGTGACCTGACGCAACTGCCCCCCGCTGCCCTGCGGCAGGTGCGCACCAGCCAGCGTCAGTACGTCGAGATCTGGGTGCGGGTGCTACGCGAGATCAACTGCCACCTGGCGGAGTCCGACGCCCGGCTCATGGCGCATGCGGCATTCGGGTTGCTCAACTCGACCCCGTACAGCACGAAGCCGGCCGGTGGAAAGCCGGCCGGCGTGCGCTCACGCGCGGTGCTGCGGTCGATGGCGCTGGCCGCACTGACCGCGCGCGACTAGTACCAGACTTTTCGGCCGCCGACGGGACGGCCGACGGCGCCCAGGATCCACAGCACCGCGCCGATGACCAGCAGGACAACGCCGATGGTCCACAGGATGCTGATGTGCAGGACGTAGCCGAGGATGAGCAGAATAGCTCCCAGGACAATCATGTCGACTCCATTTCCAAGAGTGAGTTACCGCGAATAACCGAGCAGATCCCTAGAGGGATCACGGACTGGGCTGGGGCAGGTTGCACGCCTCCACTTTCGGATTGACCCCCGCGTAGTTCAACGGCCCGGCCAGGACGGTCAGGGCAATCGAACCCGAAGTGGCACAATTTGTTTCGGTGTTGCTGAAGTAACCGCGTTGATAGGTGGCAAAGACTCCGATCAGGAGCCAGACCACCGCGATGATGCCGATCAGACGCATGGCACCCTCCGTTCTTCCGCACCGCTGGCGGACAGAGATTTACCCCGCGGCAGAATTTCCAAACATCCCGGCCCGGTCAGCGCTGCTCGGAGAATGCGGCCAGCAACCAGTCCCGGATCGCCGCCGCCATCACGGTCCTGTTCTCACGTTTGGCGATGTCGTGTCCGTCGTCGGGAAACAGCAGGTATTCCACCGGACGCTCCCGGCGCTGGAGCGCCCGCAGCATCTGTTCGGATTCGCCGACCGGGACATTGGTGTCATGCCCGCCGTGGATCAACAACAGCGGCGCCCTCACGGCATCCACCCGGGACAGCGGCGAGAGTTCGTCCAGCAGGTCCTGATCGGAGATCGGGTGCCCGTACTTCGGGTAGGCCGCCGCGGCGATCCACGCCTCGGTATTGCGGTAGAACGTGTTCAGGTCGCTCATCCCGCAGATGCTCACCCCGGCGGCGAACAACCGTGGGTGGAACGTCAACGCGGCCAACGTCAGGTAGCCGCCGTAGGACCAGCCGGCACACGCGATCCGCTCCCGCTCGGCGTACCCGTTCTCGATCAGGTGCTGCACACAGTCGGCGACGTCATCGATTGCCGCGAAACGCTTCTCGCGATCATCGGCGTGCATGAACGTGCGCCCGAACCCGCCCGACCCGCGCACGTTGGGTGCCAGGACCGTGATGCCTGCGTCGAGCAGGCGCGGGAACACCTCGCTGTAGCCGGGCCTGGACTGCCCCTCCGGTCCGCCGTGCAGGTAGATCATGGCGCCCACTTCGGCCACCCCGGGTGGCGGCGGATAGCGCCACCCCGAGAACGTCATGCCATCCCGGGCGGTGATGATCTCCAGCACCGGAGATCCGGCGCGCGGACCGCGCATCGGTTCGCGGTCGACCCGCTCCCATTCGCAGGTGCGGGTGTCGACGAGCTCGACGTTGCGGGGTTGCGCCGGGCCCTCCACCGTCAACGCGACCATCGAGCCGCCGGCGCTGATGGAGAGCTCACCGGCGACCAGCCCGGGCAGCGGAATGGGCGGCTGCAGGGTGTTGTCGCCGTACTGCAGGACCTGAAGTTCACTGCAGCCATGGTTGTTCCACAACATCGCGACCGTTGACAGATCGTCGCTGACGACGAACTCGTCGAGTTCGAAGCCGGGACGCTCGGCCACGACGTGGTAGGAAACGCCGTCGGCGGTGACCGTCACCTCGAGCAGCCGGGCGTGGTCGGTACCGTTGTCGCTGCGGATTAGCGCGCGCACGAAGCCCTCGGAACTGCCGGGCCCGTGCATGTACGACGGGTTGTACAGCCTGGTGGCCTCGCCCTCCGTCCCGTGCCGCAGCCGCCGTGGCACGTGGTCGTCGAGGATCACCCCGAAGTCGGTGGTGGAGCCCGGATCGTAAGGGAGCAGCGCGATTTCGGTCCCACCGTGCAGCATGAGCAAGTCCCGGTAGCCCCGCGGCCCGACGCGGATCAGTGCCGATCCCGCCCACGCGTCGACCAGACGTCCGGCCGACCGGCGGTCCAGCACGGTCTGTTCGCCGGTCGCCGGATCGATCAGGCATGAAATCCCGACGCCGTCGTCACCGGTGAGGATGGCGGCCACCAGGGTGCCGTCCCAGGCGATCAGCTCGGCGGTGCTGTGGTCCGCGGAATGCCCGCCGCCGGAATCGATCCGCCGGGCCGCGCGGTCGTCGGGGTCCGTGGTGACCACCCACAGCTGGGTGCGTGAGCCACCATCGGGTGCGACCTCGCAGGCCAGCCAGTGGCCGTCGGCCGAATGCAGCACCTTGGTCACCGGCCCCACGACCGGCAGATCGACGTCCCGCCATGAGCTGGCCCGCCAGCCGCGCAGGAAGCGTTGTACCGCACGGGGATAGCCGCCGTCGTCGACGAGGTGGGCGACGGCGGTGGCATCCGGGGCCAGCGACGCCCCGTAGATCGCCCTGACCTGCGGTGCGCGCGGCGGCGCCGCTGCGTCCATGGTGGGAACCTCCTCGGTCACGACCGTAACGACAAGACGCGACGGCCGCTTCCAGGAACCCCTGACCTGCGGGTTCGCCGACCGGCCTCCAGTTCGAGCGGATCCGCAGGTAGCGTGCAGGGCATGAGGTGGGCATGAGCGATCCACGGAGCAGCTTTGGCCCCGGGGGCCCCGACCCCAACCAGCCGCAATGGTCACAACCGACCGAGCAGATGGGTGTCCCCTACCCACCCGTCGACCCGGCCTACGGCGGCCAGTACACCTACCCCAGCTATCCGCCGCCCGCGTCCGGCCCGACGGGCGCCTTCCCGCCCGACCCAACGGGAACCTTCCCGCCCGACCCAACCCAGGTCCTGCCGCCCTACTGGACCCAGACGCAGTACCAACCGCCGCCTCCGCCGCCCACCGATGAGCCGCCCGAGCCGCCGAGGTCGCCCCGTTGGCTGTGGCTGGTCGCCGGCGGTGCCGTCGCGCTCGTCATCGGCCTGGTGATCGCGCTGGTGGTCGCCTACAGCTCCACCCGCGACGACACGGCCATCGCGCCGTTGCCTCCGATGCCCGAGCCCAGCACCACCGTTCCGCAGACCACGACAACCCGGACCACGACGCCGCGACCCACCACGACGCCGCCGACCACCGAACCATCGGCCACCGAACCCACAACGGCGCCCGGCGTACCGGGAACAACCACCACCGACGAAGCCGCCACCGAGTCCGTCGTCTACAACGTCACCGGTGAGGGCCGGGCCATCAGCATCACCTACGTCGACACCGGCGGGATCCTGCAGATGGAGTTCAACGTGGCCCTGCCGTGGACCCGCGAGGTATCGCTGACGCCGTCCTCCGTCAAGGCCGCAAGCGTCACCGTCATCAACGTCGGGCGTGAAATCAGTTGCAGCATAACGCTGAACGGTGCC
>Ga0208826_1001571_pt1 | contig 18835 bp, 16 predicted proteins | sample AD_UKC115_MetaG_FD_184451 | JGI IMG/M metagenome (GOLD analysis project Ga0208826, IMG submission 184451) | Active sludge microbial communities of municipal wastewater-treating anaerobic digesters from Hong Kong - AD_UKC115_MetaG (SPAdes)... | ecosystem: Engineered > Bioreactor > Anaerobic >...
GAAGCATAAAAATAAAATATTATCTGAAGGTGGGGTTGTTGAACATCCACAATCCATCTGGCTGCTGGATTTTTGGAGTAAAAAGAATGTGGCCGGAATTCTTATGATGCCAATTACTCGTCATCAAATTGTTCACTTGAATGATTGTAAGAAGCTGAAAGCGAAATGCAGTAAGCTGGTGTTATTATGATTGATATAAAATAGAGAAGAATTATATATAATAACATTGTAATTTCTATAAATAACCAATACACTCATGGTGATATTGTATTTAAACAGTTAATATCATATCGTAGCAGAAGCTACAATCAAAGTAGTTTATTTGGAAGAAATACCAAAAATGTTATAGTATCAGATGTGATATGGTAGATTTTTACTTGGATACATTGTAGACTTATTTTATACCAAATCTTCGGAACAGGAGATAGATGCAGCAAATGTTGGATTATAATGTTGTTCAGAAGATGTGATAAATTTACTTCAAAACCATTTATAAGTTGAAATATGAGGGGGATATTAGATGGCAGAAAGTAAAAACACAGTTGGTGCTATAAAAGCTTCTTATGCAGAATTACATGATAATATTGCAGAGAAATTTCCTGATGTAGAAAAAGAAGTCCGTGACAAAATAGTGAAATCTTTAAAAGAAAAAAGGGAAGAAAGAAATAAGAAGAAAAGAGAAAGTTTACTTGAAAGGAAAAAACGCCAAGGATTTGTAATTATAGATAAAAACAATCCTATTGTAAAAATGAATAGAGAGGGTATTGAGCAATCCAAAGAAGCAAGAAGTCGTGCTGTAGAAACACATCAACAACTTGGCGATGATTTTCAGAATTCTACTATTGCTTCAGACGGAATTAATACTATAAACGGATGGGCAGTAAACACCCCTGAAGGTTTTACCCGTGCAAATCCCAAAGAAATAAATGATTATAGCAAAAACACGCTCAAGTATGAAATAACAAAAAGTGGAGGGTTAGATTATGGAGGGATTAAGGAAGAGGGTTTTGATGGAAAAAGAAGGGCTTCAGACGCAGAAAAGCAACTAATTTTTCAAAAGTCTAATGAGCCTATAGGAGTATCTAGAGAAATGTGTCCGGATTGTGTTAATTTTTTTCAAAAAGAAGCTCAGTATAGAAAAACGACACAAGTCGTATCAGAACCAGGTGGAACTAATATTTTTGATGCGAATGGAGATAAGTTTTTCTTACCTGATTGATTTGCTTGTAAAATATTAGACAAATATAAGTAAACTGGAGGTAATTATATGGATGATGTTCTAAAAAAAGCATTAGTGGAAGCAAAGGAAGCTCTGATAAATGAACCTAACGGTCGACTGCTCTTGATTTATAGAAGGAAGATATGGGCTGCTTTAGGACTACGTACAAAGGAAGGAAATAAAGCTGTAATAACTACTCCGCTGATTAGACGCGTTAAGTTGGCTGAGCTTTGTGCTAAAAAAGTATTGCCAGTATGGAACGAAGTGTACTCTGCAGAGTATGATGCTGAAGATATATTGGAACTAACTAAAGACTATCTGGATGGAATGGATACTTGGAAAAATTGCTATGAGGATTTTAATGACTTTATGGGCTGTTTAATTGGACTGGAAGATGGTCCAATAAAACCGTATGCTGCCGGAAGAAGTATTGCACATGTACTAAGTGCTGCTCTCTACGACGAAAAATTTGATTTGGAAAATATGGAGCCTAATTTTGAAGAAGACCGCGAAGTGGACAGATGGGATGCCAGCTTTGCTGCATCCGTAGCTGAATCCGGATTATACTGGTATGAAGATGAAAATAATATTGAAAAACGCAGGGCATTCTGGAATTGGTATTTAGATGAAGCTGTGCCTAGTGTATAGATGAGTTTTATTCCATGATAAAAGTGTGTGCTGAGTACTTACAGTGTTTAGAGGATATAGGAACTATACTTTTCGCACACTATTGGACAAAATAACAAACCCCCGAACTGATTTTCTTCGAGGGTTTGTTATTTAAAGATTAGAAGTGGAAGTGACTAATTTTTAAGGAGCATCCTATGGAAATTCATATTCAAAAACTATTGAGTTAATGTTTTATCATCAGTATTTTCTTTAATTGCTACGGATTTGTTTTCTGACTAAGTAAAATATGCTTAGTATCAGACTTGTTAATATTGTAAATATACTAAGTAAGTTGATATACATATTGACATTATATACGTATGTGGTTATACTTTATATTATAAAGTACTTTATAATTATTGCTAGGAGATGATTATATGGATCAAAAAACTTTAAATGAAGCAGTAGAGAATATTTCAATTATAAAAGGGGTGATAGAACGGACAGGGAAGATGTTTATAGGTTTTAGCAGAATTTTTATTTGCTGGGGATTTCTTTTTATATTAAATTCTGTTGTTTCGCTATACATGTTTGCCAATAAAGAGAAGGTTGCCGACCTTATAAGTAAGATGCATATGCCGGGCTATATTTTACCAACAGGAATTACAGCAATTGTTGCAGCAATAATTTATTTTTTTATTTCAAGAAAGTCTCCTCTTGTTGGGCTTGAAAAACATTTAATGAAATTATGGATGTTAGTTTTAATTATGAATGCTTTACCTAGTAAAATAAGTATAGGTACTTCTGATGCATTATTAGATATGTCCAAAATTACAATCGAAAGTGATCGTTTTTCAATAATGATTTTCAGTCTCGCTATAGCACTCATTGCAACTTCAATGTTTGCAGGATATAAACAATTTATGTATGTAGGATGTATATATATCGGGATAAGTATAATAAATGCTTGGATTAGAATACCGATATTTGAATCAACTTTAGTCCAGCTCCTGTTTTCGTTACTACTGCCATTTACATTCTTATATACTGGTTTTTTCTTAAAATCCCAGCAAGCAAGGGGGAATTAGTTTGGATGTAAATTCCATTCCGGACATTTTTCAATCTAAGTTAAGAATAGCAATAGTTTCTTGCTTAATGACTGGAGAAAAGACTTTTAAAGAAGTTAAAGAAGTAACTGGTGGGACAGATGGAAACTTAAGTGTTCAGATGAGCAAGATGGAGGAGAGTGGGTACGTTAAAGTATGTAAAGATTTTTTAAACAATAAGCCTCGAACAAGATATAATTTAACCGAAAAAGGCAAGCGTGAATTTATAGAGTATGTGCAAATGCTCGATGATTTGTTGAGGAAATACAAGCAGGTTGAAGATTAAATGTTCTAGAAAAAATGTTTGTAGTAATAATGTGATTGATAAGGCTGTTGGCGTCGTGTTTGCTGATAGTCTTTATTTATGTTTGGACTTTATCCGAATGATAACAGAAATACTATTTGTCTTAATTTTGAAAAATCCAAAAAATTTGTTAAAATGATGGTAGATTTTATTAAAGAAATAAGGTTGACAGTACTGTACAAAATAATTGGTGTAATAAATACATCCTTTCTGTGTATTTGAAAAGAAAAAGAATTTGTAGATACAGTAGAGGTTATTCGTAATGATTACAAATGAATTGGTTAAGCAAAGTATTGATTATATCATGCAGCATCTTGATGAGGATATCTCAATTGAAGATGTTGCAAATTACTGCCATTATTCAAAATATCACTTTAGCAGAGTTTTTAAGGCTGAGACGGGAGAAAGTATCTATGCTTTCATAAAACGTTTAATAATGGAACAAAGTGCTTTAAGACTTAAGCATGAAAGAGATAAACCCATAACTAAAATCGGAGTAGATTATGGATACACTTCATCAAATTATAGTTCTGCATTTAAGAAGCACCATAATATTTCTCCTGCGGAATTTCGGAAAGTAATGAATACAACATGTTTACCCCATCCATTTTACCCGGAAAAGATCGCCAGATTTCAATCCTTTGAGGAATATGATCAAAAGATCAGAATAAAGGAACTGGAGGATTTTTTCGTTATACATGAAAGGTACATTGGAAACTATATTGAACTTGGGAAAAATTGGTATGAGTTTACAGAGAAATACAGGTCATATTTTACGGAAAATACGCTTTTGATTGAACGGTTTTATGACGATCCAACTGTTACGAGTTTAGATCAATGTTTATATGATATATGCATGACAGTTGATAAGGATTGTTCACTCCGCAACGTTACAACTATTAAAGGAGGAAAATTTGCCGTTTACCAATTCAATGGATTAATACAAGACATTTTTATTGATTTTCAAGGGGTATTCACTATATGGTTGGCAAAGAGCGGTTATGAAATGAACCAGAGATATGGATTGGGTATTTATCGAAATGTTGACAGAGAAAGCATGCACGTTGTTCTGGATTTATGTATACCGCTTAAATAGCGCAAGATTTCAGAAGTAAAAGAAGAAATTTCGTAATATACTGAGAACTATAGCATAAATAGTGCTGGTTAACAAAATATAATTCTAGTATTTTATTTTGTTAACCAGCAAAACTACTAGTCCGGCTTAAGTGGAGTTTTTCACATTCTGAAGCAATAGAAATAAAGTAGGGGGACTTGAAAATGTTTGATATACGGAAAATTCAAGAACAGATAATTTATGGTGCTGTCAAAAGTGCACTCAACGATGAAACAGCAAAAGAAATAGTATTCGGGAAAGATGAACAGGCTAGAGCAGAGGACAATCCTACATGGGTTAAGTCTACCATGAAGAGATTGGAAGATCGTTTCGATGAGTCCGAGGTTAAGGCGATCAGGATGCAATGTCAGTGTGGCTATGGAATGAATGAGAAATTAGAGCTAATAAAAGAGCTGTTAGAAGCCTCATCCGGCATGGAGGAATTTGGGAATTTAAACAAGGCTAAAGCAGCAGGTTTGTTTTGTGAAAGGGGAGAACTATTTCTTCAATTTCTATTTTGTCCATGTCCAATGCTTGCAGAAGTGGAACGGTTAGATACATACACATGGTGCCAATGCACAACAGGGTATAGTAAAGTCTTATTTGAGAAAGCTTTTGAGTGTGAAGTGGATGTGGAACTGTTAAAAAGTATAAAAGCGGGAGATGAGATATGCCTTATGAAAATTATTCCCAAAGGTGTAATTTGGAAATAAGAAAAAATAATACGAGCCTACTTATAAAACTATTGTAAGAATTAATGATGACTTGTGGAAGAAGATAATTATATCCTGTGAAGGCAAAATAGAATCCCTTCAGAAATTGATAGGCGGAAATAATGATATGTGTAAATTCTGAAGAAATATATGAAGGAATTATAAACAATAAAGGGATAAGGTGCTCTAAGAGGCTTACAAACAGGGGGGAATTCTGTTTATGAACCGGTAGATTTATAGTGCCTTAACCCAAATCTCCAAAGAATATAACAGGGAATAAGAAATAATACCCCAAAAAGAGGCGAGAGAATATATAGTTTAATGCTTGTTCTGCCAATTAAATATGTAAGTGGATAGTATTGAACAAGAGCAAAAGGAATAACAAAAGTGAAAAATTTCAATACTCCCTCACCATAGATTGAGAGGGGATATTTACCGAATTCTCGCCCGCCGTCTGTAAATATATTTATAAATTCCAATCCCTCAGTTGTAAAAAAGCAAAGGCTTGCATAAATAATAAAAAGTCCGGAAAAAAGGCAAACACCACCGACTATCATGAAAATAAGTGTTGCAATTTTATCAAATGTCCATAATACTTGACTTGCAGGTATTGCATAGAAAAAAATAATAACGGCCTGCAAAAAACGTCCAATTCTTGTAAATTCTATCTTTGAGCATAACACTTGAAAAATTTCATTTCTTGGACGAACCATGATCCTGTCAAATTCCCCATTTGAAACTGTTCCGCTAAATGTGTCAAATCCACGGACAAAACATTCTGCAATTGAAAAAGATGTCAGCACTATAGCGAAACAAAGTAAAACTTCACTGTACGAAAAACCTTCAACTCTGTTAAATCGCTGAAACATAAAATAAATACCAACAAACATAGAAAATGAGATTAAAAATTGACCAATAACAGTCATAAAAAAAGATGACTTATATTGCATTTGTGAACGCAGAATAATTGAACAATATCTAAAATATAGTTTCATTTTCATCCTCCTTGTACAACTACTTTTCTTAATGCTTTTTTCATAAGGAATTTTCCGATTATTATTAACGAGACAAGCCAGAATATTTGCAATAATATACTAAAAATTGCATTTTTATAATCTGAGTTTCCGATATAAATTAAGAAAGGTGCGTTTTGCATAGAGGCAAACGGCAGAAGTTCAAATATTACTTTTATACCATTTGGCAAAAATGGTATCGGAATAACTGCCCCTGCAAATAACTCCACCAAAGAAACCGATAATATGCGTATTCCAATAGGTGAAACGGTATAAAATGCAGAAATATAAATAAGCATATTAAAGGCAACCAAAACCAAAAATCCTATAGTTAATGAAATTATAAAGAAAATCGCTGTGACCCAATTAACTGGTAGTGAAATCCCAAATGGTGACGGTAAAAATGCGCCGACTACCAAAATTGGGATAGAACGTAATACGACTTTTGATAGCCTGCTCGCCACATTTCTTATAAACCACATATTATAAACATTTATTGGTCTACATAGTTCATAAGCTATATTACCACTCGTAATAGCAGCAAAAATTTCATTTTCAAAAAGCCATGCCATAAACAAAGATAAGAAGGCTTGTTGTAACCAGATGTATGAACTTAATTGTTCAAAAGTCATTGGAAATGACTTCATATCACTTTTATAAAATGCCCAAAACATTAAAAGTGTCATAAAGCCCCATGCAAATTGCGTGACTATACCTGCGTAGGCAGCTGAACGATATTGAAGACCATTAACAAATCGTATCCGGAAAAATGAAATATATTTCCTCATATTTGATACTCCTTGTAAAGAGAGACTACTATTTCTTCGGCAGTTGTTCCTGCTACAGAAATATCCAATACTTCAAGGTTTCTTGAAAGTTCTGCAATTGCATTTGATACTGAAATTTTATTTGTGTCTAATGCAATAATTGCCCTGCCATGGATACTTTCTAGCAGGGTCAATCCATCACATAAGGAGAGAGTTCCTTCCGCATATTCAACTGTTATTTTCTTTTGTTCGGTGTATTGCTTCTTTAATGTACCCAAGTCTCCATCAAGCAGAATTTTACCTTTTCCAATTAAAATAATTCTCTTTGTCAAAGCTTCAATATCCTGCATATCATGGGTTGTCAATATGACAGTGGTTTTTTCTTCCCTATTTATATTGGTAATAAAATTTCGCACTGCAATTTTAGAAACAGCATCAAGTCCAATAGTGGGTTCATCCAAGAATAGAATTTTAGGATTATGTAAAAGTGAAGCAGCAATCTCACAACGCATACGTTGACCAAGAGATAATTGCCTTACAGGGGTTTTAATAATTGTTTCAATATCAAGTAAAGTAGAAAGCTTATTCAGGTTTGATTTATACGTTGTTTCCTCAATTTTATATATATCCCGAAGTAATTCAAAGCTGTCCACAACTGGCACATCCCACCACAGTTGAGACCGTTGACCAAAAACAACGCCTATGTCTCTGACGTGTCGGATTCTATCTTTCCAAGGTATCAGGCCATTTATTGTACATAATCCACTTTTAGGTGACAAAATACCGCACATGATTTTTATAGTACTACTTTTACCTGCTCCATTTGGTCCAATATAACCTACCATTTCACCTTCATTTATTTTGAAAGAGACATTATCAAGAGCCTTTATGTAGTCGCATTTCTTATGAAACATAGCTCGAACGGCCTCTAAAAAACCTGCGTTTCTCCTCGTCACCTTAAAAGTCTTGCAAACATTTTGTAGCTCAATCAAGATTGTGTCCCTCCAATATATGATGGTATAGGTAAATTACTTGACTATCACTTAATGAATTAGTGATTCTATCACAATTAGTTTGCTATTTCAATACATAATTTGGATTTTTTAAGATTTTATAAGTAGCATGAGTGGTTTTTTAACACTCAAGGTCTTATAATTTTGATATTTTTTGAAATTTTATTCAAGAGATGTTTATATCTATAGGAGATTATGGTAAAATATTAATTAGTATTTTGTTTATTCCAAGAAATAATGACGTTTATCTGATACATTTCAATTACTGCAAATTCTTAAGGTTAAAGGAAGAAGTAATAAGTCTTACAATATTCATGTTTAATGAACATAATGGATTTAAGTGATGATACTCTGCAATCTCAAAACAAGGAGGATTTTTGTATTATGAAAAAGATTATTATGGTTATTACAGTTGTTATTGTTATGACATCAATATTTTCAATATTGAACGTTTTAGGTGAAATGCCGCTTCGCATATTGATAAACGGCGATAGATTGTTTTTTCCTGATGCACAGCCGTTCATAGATGCAAATGGAAGAACCCAGACACCAGCCAGGTTTATTGGCGAGGAACTGGGTGCAACAGTAACCTGGGATGGTTCAGCACAGAAAGCAACTTTTGTGAAGGGCAGTAATAAGTTGATTTTGTACATTGGAAAGAAAGAGTATGAGCTAGACGGTAAGAAGCTCGAGATGGATACGGCTGCGTTACTACAAGAGGGAAGAACGTTTGTGCCTGCCAGATATGTAGCTGAAGCGTTTGGGGCAACTGTGAGATGGGATAGTGTAATCAGGACAGTGTACATTGATACGAGTGGAGCTGTTGTACCTACGCCACAGGCTACGAAGGATCCGGTTTATGGGTGGATTAAGGTTGATCATAATAGACAAGATGTTGAATATGGAATATCTATCACGTTTACATCAGACCAGGAAATATTAAAAGCAAGGTTTGATGCAGCTGAGAAGATGTTTACTGAAGAATATGGAGCAGATATTGCAAAAGAAGTTTTTCAATATTTAAGACAAAAGAAATTAAGGTGGGACGATTTACCAATAAAACAATATAAGGTAGGAAATAAGATTGTAACCGCTGAAGCAGCAGGTTTTGAAATTTTGTTGCAAGTATGGAAGGAAGGTGTAAATCTTCAATGAGCAAAGACCTATCAATTATACTATTTGCTATATTTTTCTTAATTGCTATATTTTTAGTGGCCACTGCAAATGCTACAGGGGAATTGTCAAGAATTCAACTTCTAGAATTGGCAAACAAAGAACTAATTTCTATGGGGATATGTGAAGAAGATTATTTTATTGAAACAAATAAAACTGGTAGGCAGTTATCAAACAATGTGCACTTAACAGATTATAGAAACTATATTGTATATGGTGACCCACATGGAGATTTTAGAAATGACAGGTACAGATATTTAGGTTATACTATGTCAGATGCAAAATTTACCAACTATTTATTTCCGAATGATGTTACTTCAACTATTGGATTATGGGATAGAAATTGGGTTGAAGATCCTAAATGGAATGACTTGACAAAGACAAGAATTGAAGTAAAGGATGAGGGGACTTTCAACAACAACCCACTATACGAAGAAAGCATAAGATTAGGACTACAACTAATTTCAAGAAAGAATCCGGATGGTACCCTACTGGACTTCCCGGAGGACAAAGTCAGAGAAAGGGAATGGCACAAATATGTACACGTGTACCAGCCACCAACAAGTGTCAGTTGGGGTTGCGGGATTATGTTCCACAACAACGGTAAGAACTATCTGACTGTTCCAATGTCGCCGGAGGGACTTAAAAGCGAGACCAAATTCGGTGACCTCAATGTAGAGTTAGAAGAATTGGCATCAAGCGTCGCATCCGGTGATAAAGTACAAGTACTCATACAAATCAAATCAACGTATAAAACAGACTTGACTGATGCCGATGGAAATGCGCCATTGTATAAATGGGAAATTACCGATAAAGCTACAAATAAACCATTACCTTCAGTAAAGTATTATGGCTATGCTGAAAAGGATACCGGTAATATTGAAATACCGGCTAACGGAGAAACTGCAATTCTTGCAGAATTTGAAATGCCTGAAAGTGATGTAAACGTTAAGTTTGAGATAAATAAAGATGGAACAAACCCGGAAGAGACGCTTGTTGACAATAACATTTTTGAAACGGTAATAAAACCTGCAACAGCAATTAACACATCGGGAAAGTTTGATCTGGACTATAACGTATTGAGCAGAAAAGTCAAATTTCCACTTGCGGATGGTAAGGATATAACTGCAAAATTGACAGCTCCAAGGGGAACCTTATATGGTAATGCATGGGGACAGTTGAGTATTAATAATAAAACTGCTGATTTGTTTAGGAATTTCAGCCCAACAACTCAAGAAGTATATGAGGTGGCAGGTACAATTATAAAACATCCTGTTATCAACACAACAGTATATAGAAAAGATGCTACTTATGATTCAACCACCAATCGCTACGACAATCCTATAGATAGCAAATGGTTGGATGGACCGTCTTCAAAGACAGCCACTGGCAAAATTACCTTTAGTGGTACTGCCTATGGAAATTATGAATATACTGTTACCCGAATTAATGAGGATGGAAGTACATACACTGAAGACAAAATAAATAAAACCAGTGCGGCATTTAATTCCGGAACCGATACAAGAACTATTACAACTCATATATACAATGGCAAACCAACAATACCGGCAAAGAGTTTTGAAAACAAAATAGAATACAATGCAGCAAACTATCTACAGAAAAACCTTTTCTGGACAAGTGAGCCTTACAAATTTGATGTCATACGCTGGATGTGCCATCAGGACATGGATGATTCACTATACGGATGGACAGCAGTGCCGGGGCGGTATCAAAGAACTTTTACACAGCAAAACAGCGGTATACTGAAATGGACGCCAATAAGTACAATGGCAAAGGATTACAAACGTAGCAGAGAAGCTGCCAGAAACGGAGATTACAGAAAAACAGAGTATGATAAAGCAGTATTTGCATCGGATATAGGTATGAAAAATGTCGATTATCCAATAAAATCAGGCTATTATTTCAACCCGACAGGAACCTATACATTTATAGTTGAAACAGTTACATACAAGACAACTGATGCTGGGACTAAAGACCACAAAGACCTTGTGGATGCCGTAATTGATTCTTTTCGTTATGAATCTGACCTGATGTACATAAACAGTCGTAAAGAGCCGGTAAATATACAAAATGAATTGTTACCCAAAAGCGGAAGCAGTTATGCCCGAAAACCCGCAGTATTAACAGCAAAAGATCCCACGGGTGTTGATGATGTAAAGTTGCTTAATATAAAAAAATTGGACTATATAAAAGAGAAAGAAGAAATAAAACACAGTCAGAAAAGTGGAGAATATACACATGAGTACTTAACGGCAATACTCGAGGGCTATGAGGAATCGGGAACTATCGGAAGCAAGAATAATTATAAGTACAGGGAATATTTAAAGGATGGACAAAACCTGTACAAGATTACTGAAAAAACAACTGTTACAATAGAAATCAATCCAGAGAACAAAAAGGTATACACTCACGTACACATGCCCGATGGAAAGTATACGGTTGCAGCATGGATTGGAGATATACCGCTATCTGCTACAGGTAACGAATACAAGAAACTGGGAACTATAAAAGGCATATACCCATTAGATACAATTGAGGTAACTGTGAAGGGTTCTATGTACGACGATCAGAATGCTGTCATTGGTGATTGATAGTTTTTGACTTAATCGGTACATAAGGTAGAAAGATAAATTGTCAAAGAACATATGTTTGACTTGAGTGGATTTTATGATATAATTTATACAGGTAATAAAATTGTTTGGCAATAATGTGTGTATGAAGAGATTTAAAGAGAGTTGTTAAAAAGGGCGGAGCATCTAGGGAAATTAGAAGATCAACAGACAGGGATTGAATATTTTGAGACTTTTTTAAGGTATATTTTGAATGCCGGTCAGAAATTAACTAAAGATGATATTGAAGAAATTATTAAGAAGGTTGAAATGAAATATCCAGAAGGGAGTGAACTTGTTATGACTTTAGCTGAACAACTTAGAGAAGAAGGCGAATTGAGGGGCGAATTGAGAGGCGAATTGAGAGGCGAAACTAAGGCTCTTTCCAAAGCAGCAATAAGATTATTAACTAAGAAATTTGGAAAAGTGCCGGAAGAAATAAAGGGCAAGATATCAAAATTAGATGTTGATGTTTTAGAGGTTATAATTGATAGTATTTTTGATTTCGAAAAGATAGGTGATGTTGAAAAATACCTGTAGTGGATTGTTTTATTTGAGTATTTTGATAGGATTCCCGTTGCTACAAGAGGATAAGTAAAACCCCGAACGAAGTTTCTTCGGGGTTTATATATTTTAAAGGTTAGAAACAGCATCTATTTCATCAGCATCAAATATCTTTCCGGCAGCTTTAAACTTGCCTTCCAGCTTTGCTATTTTATAGTCGTGATTATCCAACGCAGCTTTTCTAACGTGTTTTGAATGCTCAATACAAAATAAGAATTGCTTATATATATCAGAGTGATATAATAATTGTATACGGATGGTGATTAATTCTTAGGGGGCATCCTATGGAAAATTCATATTCAAAAATTGTTACAAGCTCCTACAGCTTGTTATGGCCGGATGAACGCTCATATAAGTGCTGGAAGGAGACGGTTACACCTTCTGTCTGTTTCTATAAGGATCTGAATATAAATAAAGTGATTGACAGTCTTATGTTTAAGGAGAATGACAGGGGGATAATAAGCCAATTATTTAAAAGTCCATGTACCAGCAGAGAGGTATTGGAATATAGATTGGACACTATGCAGGACTTTGTGGAAAATCAATGGCTTGTAGATAATTTTAAAGAACTTGTTAAAATGATGGTTTTTATCCAAAACTGCTCTAAGAAAGAATTTTCAAATCTTAACGGAATTCATGTTCAAACTTGCTTTTTCGAGCAAGCGTCCAAATATGTTAATTTGATTTTGGGTATAAAAGAGTGCCTTGATTCTGGAAAGGAAAGCATACGGTCAACAGGCCTTAAACGGCTGTTGAGACATGCTGAGATGATCGTACACCAGCATGATTTTAAAGCTATGATGGAGGATATAAAAAGGATAGAGGAAGAGTACAAAAACATATCGGAATTGTACCTTGAATTTGGATACTATGAGGGCTTGAAAGATATTGTCATTAATATGGATAACGCTAAAAAGAATACTGCTGTGAAAGAACCTTTGATATCGAAATTACTTAAATATGGTTCGTCTTTCTTGGAGGATTGGGACGAGAATTACTGCAGTATCTATTATGATGCACGTTTTTCAAGATTGGAGGAAATTATATTTGAAAAATTGCAGGTGAAAGAACCTGCTATTTTTGAAAGCCTTCATGCTTTTTACACTAAGTATTCAGACAATAGCATTGAAGATATCTGTGAGTTGAAAGTAGAAGCGGAGTTTTATATAAAATTTTCTGAGCTTGTATGTCGTATGGAAAGATTAGGGCTCAAGTTTTGCAAACCTAAAATTGCAGACAGCCAGAGAGAAAATACCAAAATTGAGTGCTTGTATGATTTAAGTCTTGCATTACAAATGCTAGAGGATGGGAAAAGCGAGCTTTCCACCAATATTGTGTGCAATGATTTATGTTTTGATGAGCATGGAGAAATTTTTATTGTGACAGGACCTAATAAGGGAGGAAAGACCACTTACATACGTTCGGTAGGAATAGCCCAGGTTTTATTTCAAGCAGGATGTTTTGTTCCGGCATTGAGAGCTAAAATGGGTATTGTGGACGTTGTCCATACACATTTTCCCGAAGAGGAGACTTTGGGTATAGATAAAGGAAGACTCGGCGAGGAGGCAGAGAGAATTTCTGTAATAATAAAAAATTCTACTTCAAAAAGTTTAGTACTTCTAAATGAGACCTTTTCAAGTACAAGAAGTATTGACGGCTATTTTCTTGGAAGGGACGTATTAAAGATTTTGATGAAACTTAAATGCAAAGGTATATATGTAACTCATTTTGGAGAGCTTGCCGATGATATTGACGCATTGAATCAAGAGGTGCAGGAAGGAAGTCAACTTGCCTGCCTGACTGCAGGTATTGAAGATACTGATGGCAAGGGAGTGACAAGAAACAGAACTTTCAGGATTAAAAGGATGAAGGCGGTTGGGCTTGGATATTCAAAGGATATTGTTTTGAAGCATGGCCTTTCATCAGAGCAGATTATAGAGCTTCTCAAAAAAAGAGGTTATTTTCCCGGTACAAGGAGGGATAAAAATGGGCAATAAGCTAAGTTTGTTGTATAAGGATGCTAATAAGAAACTTCAATTATTGGCTAGTCCACCAGAGTTCATCAAGGATTTGCAGCTTGATGGAATTCTGGAATTTATGTCTCATGGAAATAAAAACATAAATTCCAACCGGGTTATTGCATCGGTTTTATCTGAACTCTGTGAAGACACGGAGGATATCACATACAGAGCTGATATTCTACAGGAATTTGTTCAAAAACCGCAGATGTTTTTGGATTTACAGTGTGCATTGGCAAAATTAATATCTATAGAGAGAGAACGTCATTTATCCAATAGAAGAAGGGCAGATGTGTCGGCGGAGTATAAACTTGGAAACGGTATCGGTATGCTGCTCGGATACTGTGGTATTTGCAAAGAACTTGACAAGGTTCTAAAACAGCATGGGAACAGCTATTCATCTGAAGGATTATCCGGATTGTCGGAAACGGTTTCTGAGTATGTTGGAAATGATGGCTACAATAAACTCGAAAGCATTCTTATGGTACTTAAAAAGTGTGTCAAAGGATATGCAAGGTTAAAGCTCAATGCAAGTTTGGATACCTCGTTCAAACTTAAGGAAGCTATGGTTTTAGACCTGGACTGCAATGGCTTTTTTGACAATGATATGGAAAGAGATAAATTGATTAAGGAAGACTTGTCAAGCAGACTGAAAAAGCTGTTGAAATTGGGTAGAGGAAATAAGAATACTTATGTTATAAAGAAGATGAATTATGTTTTAGAGGAAAATTCAAATGAGATTAAGGATAAAATTTTCACAAATATTGCTCAGATACTAGAAGCGATGATTTCTAATGTTTCATCTTTCCTGAGAAAAATTTCCGAAGAAATGCTGTTCTATGAAGGCGCTCTAAAACTTGTAAACGAAATGAAAAGCCTTGGTCTGACCACTTCTAGGGCTGAAGTGGCTCCTCAGGATAGACGGAGTATGATCATAGAAGGTATGTATGATTTAAGTTTTGCTTTATATCTTTCGGATAAAGGGTGTTTAAGGCCACTTGATAGTATCGTTACAAATGATGTATGCATAAGTGGCCAAGATAGAATTCAGGTAATTACAGGACCGAATCAAGGTGGAAAAACGACTTATATCAGGGCAATTGGAATTTTACAGGTTCTTGCACAAGCAGGTATTCCTGTTCCGGCTTCTAAGGCTGTTATTAGTCCGGTAGGGCAGCTGTTTACGCATTTTCCTGTTGAGGAGCGGCCTGAAAGTAATGAGGGCAGGTTGGGGGAAGAATTAAGCAGAATGTTGCTGATTCTTCAGAATGTAACACCAAACAGTCTTGTATTTATAAATGAGGCTTTTGCTTCTACAAATTCGAGAGAAGGCAGCCTGATAGCTCAAGATGTAATGTCTGCACTTGCAGTTATAGGTGCAAAGTGTTTCTTTGTCACACACCTTTACGAACTTGCCATTAGGTTAGAGGATATCAACAAGGGAATTGAGAGTATGGGTGAAGGCTATGGCCGACTCATAAGTATGACAGCGCAGTTTGAGGAAAATTCCGGTGATTCTGGACAGGAAGCAGAGGGTGGCATTAGGAGAAACTATAAAATACTTCCAGGAGTACCGTCAAAATCAAGTTTTGCTGCCGATATAGCAGCTCAGTTTGGAATAAGATACATCGATTTTTGTACAAAAAATCTATAAATACAGATCAGCTTTTCAATGACCCCATAACAGAATTTATTTCTGCTATATTGACATTTTGGTCTATTGGTTATAGACTTATAGTAAGAGGTCTACAAATATTAGACCAGGGGAGGTAATTATGGATATATATAAACTTACAGAAAGCGAAGAAAAGTTTGCAGACATCATTTGGCAAAACGGACCGATTGGTTCAGGCGATCTTGTGAAACTATGTGAAAAACAGATGAACTGGAAAAAGTCCACAACATATACAGTGCTGAAAAAACTATGTGAAAATGGAATATTTCGAAATGAAAATGCTACCGTCTCATCTCTGATTACAAAGGATGAATACTATGCAAAACAGAGCATACGTTTTGTAGAAGACACCTTTGGAGGATCCCTGCCTAAATTTCTGACAGCTTTTATAGGCGGAAAAAAATTAAGCAAGCACCAGGCTGAGGAGTTGAAAAAGTTAATTGATGAGCACAAGGAGGTGTAATAATGAGTGGATTGTTTATATCTATCTTGAATATGAGTCTTACGGCAAGTTATGTAATCCTTTTTGTGATACTTATCAGACTATTACTTAAGAGAGCACCCAAATTCATTTCCTATGCCTTATGGGGTGTGGTGGCATTTCGTCTCATTATTCCGTTTTCTATTGAAAGTATGTTTAGCCTACTGCCACGAGACACCAGTGCTGTACCGATTCCTCAAGATATTATTTATCAGCAAAAGCCACAAATTAATAGCGGAATAGAAGTAGTTGATTCATTTGTAAACGAGACACTTCCTGCCCCGGCTGTCGGAGATAGTGTAAATCCATTGCAGATTTATACAGAAATAGGTGCATTTATCTGGATTTTTGGAATAGTAGTACTGCTTGTTTATAGTCTTGTATCTGTTTTGAGATTAAAAAGACAGCTCAAAAATGCGAAATTAATAGAGCAGAATATTTACGAAGCTAAGAATTTAAAAACACCGTTTGTGCTAGGTTTTATAAGGCCAAGGATTTATTTGCCGGCTGGGCTAGGTGTTGAAGAGAAAAGCTATACTTTGCTGCACGAACAGACACATATCCATCGAAAAGACCATGTTATTAAGATATTGGCGTTCTTAATATTGTCAATTCATTGGTTTAATCCTCTTGTGTGGATTGCGTTCAGGTTGATGAGTATGGACATGGAGCTTTCCTGTGATGAAAGAGTACTGAAAAAAATGGACGAGGATATTAAAAAGCCTTATGCTACTTCCTTATTATCACTTGCTACCGATAGAAATATCCTGAATGGAAGTCCTCTTGCCTTTGGTGAGGGAAATGTAAAAGGAAGGATTAAAAACGTTTTGAACTATAAAAAACCCTCTTTCTGGGTAGTTGTTGTATCAATTGTCGCTGTCATTGTTGTTGGAGTTGCACTGGTTACAAATCCTAAGCAACGGGAGGAAGTTCTGGTAGATAACAATTCATCTGGAAGTCCTTCAGCTTCAGCAAAAGCGACATATACAACTGAGTATAATAAAGTGGAATTTGAATTCCTTTCCGAAGTGAAAGGTTTTAAGTCAACAGTGAAATATGAAACCTCCGACTCCAAAATCGTGGCAAATATTGATTCGACGCTAAAAAATAGTCAAACGCCTTCAAAAGAGGATGACTTAAACAATAATAATACCAATCAGTATAGGATAGAATTGTCTAATAGTTCTGGAGGATACAGCTGTGTCCTATACTACAATACGCTGTATAATAAGGCATATGTCTTGAAGGATGGAGGTCTTTACGAAACCGGAACAGATTTTGCACGTTATATTGATTCGTTTTTTGAGAATACAAACATTGACGTCGACATGGATGATACCAATGCCGTAGAGCTGTTTGGGAAATATGGGTGGACGCTTGATTACAGGATAAATACGATGGAAAACAAACTCAATGGCATCAGTACCTTGTCGGGATTTAATCCAAACGCATACTATTTTGCTTACAACAATGAGCTCTCAAAGGATATAGGTTTGGACATGAGTGGGTATTCCAATTCCTCTGACATTACTGTTGATATTTATAGAATCCATGAGAGCATGCCTCAGGAGTTTTATCCAATTCAAAACTGCAGAGGTATTGTTGTGAAAAAAGATGACAAAATAATAGGAGCCTTCATCAGCTCAGGGAGGCATAGTACATTTAATGCCTGTAGTTTAAAAGGAAACAGTTTTGAAAAAGTGACAGGAAAAACGCTTTCTGATTGGTTTACTCAAAGGGTTAAAGCGGACAGCACTGAAGAAAGATTAGCTGAACTAGAGCCGGAACAGGTCATTGAGGAATACTTCAATGCGCTTAATAATAAAGATGCTAGAACTGCAACATACTGTATTTCGAAAAAAAGCCTACTTGGAAATTTAACTTCAAATATGCTGAATGATCAATTGTTTAGCGAAGTAATTGGGCTTCCGCTAACCGGTAATGAAATTGGAGCAAAATCAAGTTTTGATAACCTTAAGTCGGTAAAGCAATCAGAAGTCAGACTGCTCGAAGAGTCTGACAAGAACAGGAAAATCTACAATGTAACCGTGGAGCTTCAATACAAAAGAAATACCACTATTAATAACGGCAAGCAGGATTTTAGTTGCCGTATGATTTATGAATCTCCTCAGACAGGATGGAAAATAGAAGGCTTTGGAGCTTAGTTCTTTCAGGCTATTAGCGTACACACAACCTTCAGATACAACAAACTCAAAAGTTTGATTCTACCCCGCTTCAACATATGGAGGATATTAATTAGGGCTTCCTTAACGGCAAGCCCATTTTATTTTTCAAGCTCCAAAAAACTCAAACTTCCAACGAAATAAAAGTCGTTTCAAAAAAGTGCGCAAAAGAAGCTGAAGCTTCTTGTCCAAATTCATTACAAGTAAATTCAAAATTATAATTGATTCACTGGTTTCCTTAAGTTTTGCCATG
>Ga0208826_1001572_pt1 | contig 18834 bp, 15 predicted proteins | sample AD_UKC115_MetaG_FD_184451 | JGI IMG/M metagenome (GOLD analysis project Ga0208826, IMG submission 184451) | Active sludge microbial communities of municipal wastewater-treating anaerobic digesters from Hong Kong - AD_UKC115_MetaG (SPAdes)... | ecosystem: Engineered > Bioreactor > Anaerobic >...
TCTCAGGCCATGGTCGGTGTGGCGTCCCCCGATCACCCCCACCTCGAGACCCTCCTTGGGAGAGGCACCTAGGGAGAGACGCCATCCGAAGGAGTTCCTCCCGTAGAGGCTCCGGTAGAGGGAGTTAGAGTGGAAGCCCAGGGCGGTTCCGACACCGATCCGCAGAGGGGATTCCCCCCTCAGTGTGGGGAAGGCTCCGAGGAAGAGAAGGAGCAGGAGGAGGGCTCTTCGAAAGGGGTTCACCCCGCGGGCCATCCGAACTCCCTTCCGGCCATGAGGTGAAGGTGGAGGTGGGGAACGGTCTGACCGCCGTCGGCTCCGGTGTTGATCACAACCCGGTACCCTCTCTCGGCGCAACCTTCCCGACGGGCCAACTCCCGAGCGGCTTTGAAGAGCTCGTCCACGAGAGCCCCATCCTCTTCCTGCAGGGCGTCCAAGGAAGGGATGTGCTTCTTGGGGACGATCAGGATGTGGATCGGAGCCTGGGGGTTGGCGTCCCGAAAGGCCGCGACGGCGGGGGTGTCCCAGAGGAGTTGCACGGGGATCTCCCCCCGAGCGATTCGGCAAAACACACACTCTTGCATGGGTCTCTCCTTAGAGAAGGTAGCCGACGTCGCCGCCGACGCTTCGGATCTTGTCCACCAGACGTTCGTACCCTCTCTCGAGATGGTGGATGTCGTTGACCACGCTCACGCCGGAGGCCAGGAGACCGGCGATGACGAGGCACGCCGAGGCCCTCAGGTCCGTCGCCGTGACTTCCGCCCCGGAGAGGGGTGTCGGCCCGGAGACCATCACTTCCCCGTTCTCCCTCTTCTTCAGGGACGCCCCGAGGCGGAGGAGTTCGTCCACGTGGTGGTAACGGCCTGGGAAGATGGTCTCTCTGATCAGGGAACGGCCTTCGGCCTGGGTCAGAAGGACCATGAACTGGGCCTGCATGTCCGTGGGGAACCCCGGATAGGGCTGAGTCTCCAGGTCCAGGGGCTTCAGGGACAAGCACCGTTTGACCCTGATCAGATCCGCCTCCTGGGTGAAAGAGACACCCGCCTCTCCGGCCTTGGAGAGGAGGCTCTTGAGATGGAGGGGCTCAAGGTTGCGCACGACCAGCTCGTCGGCGCAGAGCGCCCCCAGGACGAAGAAGGTTCCCCCCTCGATCCGGTCGGGGATGATCCTGTGCTCCGCCGGGCCGAGACTCTCCACCCCCTCCACCACCAGGGTGTCGCTCCCCTCCCCTCCGATCCGGGCCCCCATCTTCTTGAGAAGCCTGACCAGGTCTGTCACCTCGGGCTCCCGGGCGGCGTTGTTGATCACCGTGGTCCCCTGGGCGAGGGTGGCGGCCATGAGAAGGTTCTCGGTCCCGGTGACGGTGACCTTGTCGAAGTGGATCTCCGTTCCCTGAAGCCGCCGCGCCGTGGCGTGGATGGTCCCGTGTTCCACATCGATCTTGGCCCCCATCTTCTTGAGGCCTTCGATGTGAAGGTCCACGGGCCTGGCGCCGATGTTGCATCCTCCCGGGTAGGCGACCTTAACCTCCCCGTACCGGGCCAACAGGGGCCCCAAGACGAGGATGGAGGCCCTCATCTTCTTGACCAGCTCGTAGGAGGCCTCGCAGGAGTGGAGACGGGAACCTTCGAGGACCCAGTGGTCCCCTTCGTGGCGCCCGGTCTTGCCCATCCCCATGAGCAGTTCCCCCATGGAGAGGATGTCCTGAACCTCGGGGACGTTGGAGAGAACGAGGGAATCCGTAAGGAGGGAGGCGGCCATGGCGGGAAGGGCGGAGTTTTTCGCCCCCGACACGGTCAACTCTCCGCAGAGACGTGAAGGGCCTTGGATACGTAGTTTCATGAATGAAGGATAGAACAGGCCGGAAAAAATGTAAAGTCCGGCCTCAGTCAACACCGGCCTATCTTCTCTTTTCCCCTTAATTTTGTTATCATAGAAGATGAAAGAATCGCTGCGCCTCTACCTCCTGGCCAGCATCCCCATTACGCTCCTGGCGCTAGTCTTCGCGGGCTGGGTCTTTTTTCGGACCCCTCCTTCCCCTCCCGTAGAACCCTCCCGCCCGACACTCCTCTTCTTTCAGGGGGAGGTCTCCCTGGGTTCCACTCCCCTGAAAGGGTACCCCCAGACCCTCTCGGGAAACTCCCTCCTGAGGACCTCCCAGAACGGAACGGCCCTGATCGTTCTTCCTGCGGGGGAAGAGATCGAGCTTCTCCCCGCCGGGGAGCTCCTGATCAACCCGCCCTCCCTCACCCTCCGCCAGGGAAGCCTCCGCTTCCGATCCGACGACGCCTCGGTCACGACGATCCTGTGGAACAACTACCGCTGTTCCCTCCACGGATCGGCCCTCCTTCGGACGCTCCCCCGGGATGAGAAGAAGGCCACGACCTTGGAACAACTGGAGGTCCGCCTTCTCAGCGGGAGAGGCGACTGCGCCTCCGCGGGGAACACCACCCCCCTCTCCCTGGGAACATCCTTCACCTTCCGGCCCGACGGCTTTGTCGGTCGCACCCCCCTTCTTCCCTCTCCGAAGCTCATCTCCCCGGAGGATCAGAAGATCATCGGCCTGCGGGACGGCATCAACATCTCTTTCCGCTGGCAACCGGTTCCGGAGGCGGCATCCTACCTCCTCTCCCTCTCCTACGACACCCTCTTCTCTGAGGCCCAGGTGATCAAGACCTCCCAGCCCCTCACCTCCCTCTCCCTCTACGATTTTCACAGGTCCCCGGTCTTCTGGAACGTGAAGGCGGTGGACGGCGCCGGCGTCGAGGGAAATCCCTCCCAGACCTTCTCCTACGACCTCAAGGATCTCGTCCAGACCCTCCAACTCTGGAAGACCCCTCCTCCCCTGGAGCTGACGGCTCCCCTGGAACCCTCGGGGAACATCGTCATCGTCAAAGGGAAGACGGATCTGGGAATCCGGTTGACTATCAACGGAAGTGAAGTTCCTGTAGACCACTCCGGTAGTTTCATGTATATTCTTAAATTCATGTCTATAGGAGAACACACGGTTTCTATCAAAGCACGCAATCTTTCGGGAGCCGAAAGCACGATCGAACGGAAGATCATTATCTACGAAAAATGAGCTCACTCCTCCGCTTCTTCTTCGATACCCTCCGCACCCAGATTCACACGGAGAATCTCGAATCCCTCCTCGAAAACATCATGAGGAAGGCGACCGACACCTTTCCCGTCTCCTCCCTTCGGTTCCTCTACAACATCGGCGACGAGCTCTGGGAGTTTTCCCTGACCCCCCAGGGTTTCCGCCGCCAATCCCTCCAGGCCTCACCCCTCTCGGAGAGCTCTCCCACCACGGCGGAATCCAACTCCGTCGGCGCGGAGACCGTGATCCCCCTCAGGGGCGAGAACGACTACCAGAGGGCCTACCTGGTGCTCTCCTTCGAGGAGTCCACGGGAGAGGAGAGGAAGAAAGAGATTCTGGAAATGCTGGACGTTCTCTTCACCACCTTCCTCAGGCTCTACGAATCGGCGAACCTCTCCATCATCGACGAGCTCACGGGCCTCTACAACAACCGTTACCTCAAGGCCTATCTGGAACAGGAGAGCGAACGCTCCCTCCGTTACCACGACTTCTTCTCGGTCATCTTCCTCGACCTGGACGGCCTGAAGGCGGTGAACGACAACTACGGGCACATCTACGGGGCCAGGACGCTGAAGGAGATGGGTGCCCTTCTCAGGGACTACATCCGCTCTTCCGACGTGGTCGGCCGCTTCGGCGGCGACGAATTCATCATCGTCGCCTTCAGGGTCAAGAAGAGACAGGCGAAGATGATCGCCGAGAGGATTCGGCTTCGGATTAAGGAACACCTCTTCCTCCAGGGCCTCGGCCTCAACCTGAGGCTGACGGCCAGTTTCGGCATCGCCTCCTTCCCGGAGGACGCCCAGGAGATGGAGGATCTCATCAACAAAGCGGACCAGGCCATGTATCGGGTTAAGAAGAGGGGCAAAGATGGGGTTGAATGTTACAGTGAAGAAGATGAAAAGGAGGACTAGGGAATGAGTTTTTTTTCATGGATTTATGATCAATTCTCCTGCGACCTCGCCATAGACTTGGGTACAGCGAATACACTGGTCTATATGAGTGGCCGTGGGATCGTCATCAGCGAACCCTCCATCGTTGCTCTCAATAAGGTCACAGGGAAACCGGAAGCGGTCGGAGTCAAGGCCAAGGAGATGTTGGGGAAGACACCGGCGAACATCGTCGCCATTCGCCCCATGAAGGACGGCGTGATCGCCGACTTCGACGTCACCGAAAGGATGCTTGAGTACTTCATCGAGAAGGCCAAGGAGAAGAAGCACCTGATCCGTCCCCGCATCGTCATCGGGATTCCCTCCGGCATCACCCAGGTGGAGAAGAGGGCCGTCAAGGACGCGGCCTTCCGGGCCAGGGCCAGAGAGGTCTTCCTCATCGAGCAGGCCATGTCGGCGGCCATCGGTGCGGACCTGCCCATCCTGGAGCCCGCGGGCAACATGATCGTGGACATCGGCGGTGGAACGACCGATGTGGCGGTGATCTCCTTGGGAGGCATCGTCTACGCCCGCTCCATCAAGATCGCCGGGAACGAGATGGACGAGGCGATCATGCAGTACATCAAGAAGAAGTACAACCTCTTGGTGGGCGAACGGACCTCGGAACAGATCAAGATTCAGATCGGCTCCGCTTACCCGCTCCCGGAACCTCTCTATATGGAGATCAAGGGTCGGGACCTCAAGGACGGCATCCCCAAGACCATCGTCATCAACGACACGGAGATCCGGGAGGCCCTGAAGGCCCCCATCGACGCCGTGATCGAGGTCGTCAAGGTCACCCTGGAGAACACGCCCCCGGAACTGGCGGCGGATATCGTCGACCGGGGAATCGTCCTCACCGGAGGCGGCTCCATGTTGAAGTCCCTGGATGTCCTCCTCAGAGAAGAGACCCAACTCCCCATCTTCCTGACCGAAGATCCGCTCTCCTCCGTGGTCAGCGGCGCCGGAAAAATCCTCGAAGACCTCGACCTGATTAAGAAAGTCGCGACCTACTGATCGGGAGAGTATGGTTTCCCCGAAAGAGAACAGGATTTTCCTCGTTCTCCTGACCATCTCGCTGATTCTTCTCTCGGTCAACTCCCCTGGGAAGAAGAACCTCCTGCGGATCAAGCAGGGGGTTTTCGCCGTTTACCAGGGGTTGTTCCGTCAAGTCGAGGCGGTCGGATACGGGGTCGGGCGCTTCGTCCAATCCCATAAGATCCACCGTTCGACCTTCCTCGAGAATCAGCGTCTCCAGGAGGATCTCCTGAGGCTCCGGCAGGAGAACCTGACCCTCCGCAACCGTTTTCACGACCTCCTCCCCGGAGAGACCATCTCTTACTCCGGAAGGGTGGTGGTAGGACGCATCCTCTCCTGGGACCTCATGAGCCCCTACACCTCCCTGGTCATCAACAGGGGAACCCGCCATGGGATCCGGGAGAACGCCCCGGTCATCGACAACGAGGGAAGCCTGGTGGGAAAGATCTCTTACCCTCTCACGCAGGATTCGGCCACCGTCCTCCTCATCTCCAACCCCGAATTCGGCGTCGGCGTCTCCATCGGCCAAGACAACACCCTGGGAATCCTCCGGGGAATGGGGAAAGAGAGCGCCGAGATCCGCTACATCCGCCTCACCCAACACCTCCTCCCGGGGGAACCGGTCTTCACCTCGGGGCTGGACGGAACCTTCCCGGAGGGGATCAACATCGGGACCATCACCTACGTCAGCCGGGGGTACTACGACCTGAGCGCGCGGGTCTCCCTGCGTTTCTACCAGAAGACCAACCGCACCCTGGGGGTGATCCTGCCGTGAAGAGGCTCCTCCACTTCCTCCTCGGTTCCTTCCTCCTGATCTTCCTCCAGTTCCTTCTCCAGAAGTATTGGCTCTCCCTCTCCTACACCCTCGACCTGACCTGCTTCCTCCTGGTCCTCTCCCTCTTCGTGCGCCAGGAGAGGGGCCTGCTCCTGGGCAAGGCCTTCTTCCTCGGCGCCCTCTCGGACGCCCTCTCCCTCTTCCCCTTCGGCCTCACCGCCCTCACCTACCTGATCGTCTCCTTCGTCCTCCTCCAGATCACCGACAACTTCATCATCCGCAAGAGAAGGGACCAGTTCCTCCTCACCCTCCTCGCCCTGGTGGCCAAGAGCCTCCTGGACCTCTTCTTCCTCCGCTTCTTCGAGTTCAGCCTCTCTCCACCCGCCCTCTCTTACCTCATCCTCCGCCCCCTCTTCACATCGGTGACGTTCTTCCTGGTCCTCTTCTTCCTCTCGCCTCAAGGCCACAACGATGCAGAGTCTCGACAGCCTTAAGCAGAAGCTCTTTCTCAACAGAAAGAAGCTCTCCCTGAAAACTCTCTTCCTGATCATCTCGGGGGTGATGGTCCTCCTCCTCCTCTTCTTCTGGAAGATCCAGATCCTCAACTACACCTTCTACCTGGCCACATCCCGGCGGAACATCCTCAAGAAGGAGGTCCTCTTCGCGCCCAGAGGCTTCATCAAGGACCGGAAGGGGAACATCCTGGCGGAGAACCTCATCTCCTTCGACCTCATCGTCCCCCGGGACACCATCCTCAAGCGGAAGGAGGCCCGGGCCATCGAGGAGGTCCGCTGGCTCCTGGGACTTACGGAGGAGAAGGTCCGGCAGAGCCTGACCAAGAAGAACTTCGGCACCTACTTCCTCGTGGCCGAGGATATCCCCTTCCCCCGGGCCAACTACTTCTTCGCCAACCGGAAGGCCTTCACCTCCATCGAACTCAAGGTCAAACCGAAGCGGCTCTACCCCTACAAGACCACGGGATCGAACCCCCTCGGCTATATCGGGGCCGTCACGGAGGAGGATATCCGCAAGGCCTCCCCGGAGCGTCCCCTGGCCCCGGAGGAGTTCATCGGGAAGGCCGGGCTGGAGAAATACTACGACGACCTTCTTCAAGGACGCAACGGCAAGAGGGTGGTTCTGGTCGACAGCGTCGGGATCGTGCAGAGGGTCCTGGAGGTCGATCCCCCCACCCAGGGGGCGAGCCTCAACCTCTCCCTGGACATCGAGCTCCAGAGTGAGATTGAGGCCCTTCTGACGGAGAACCAACAGACCGGGTCGGTGGTCGTCATGAACCCGAAGAACGGCGAGGTCCTCTCCCTGGTCTCGACGACCCTCTTCGACCCCAACCTCTTCGCCTCCTACTTCACCCCCCAACAGTGGGAGAGCCTCATCGGAGACCCGAGCAAGCCCCTGATCAACAAGGCGATCTCAGGCCTCTACTCCCCGGGTTCCATCTTCAAGCTCGTCATCGCCCTGGGGGGCCTGGAAAACGGCGTCACCGACGACGAGAGGACCGTCTTCTGCTCGGGCTCCAAGGAGATCTACAACACCACCTTCCGCTGTTGGAACCCCGCCGGCCACGGCACCGTCAACCTCTACACCGCCATCGAGCAGTCCTGCAACATCTACTTCTACACCCTGGGCAAGAGCATGGAGATCGACCTGATCGAGAAGAGCGCCAAGGCGCTGGGGCTGGGAAGCAAGACCGGAATCGATCTGGCCGGAGAGAAGAGCGGCCTGGTCCCCTCCCGGGAGTGGAAGAGGAAGGCCTACAACCTGGACTGGTTCGCCGGGGAGACCATCTCCGTCGCCATCGGCCAGGGCCCCCTTCTGGTGACCCCGGTGCAGATCGCCCAGATGATCTCCATCCTCGCCAACCGCGGCGCCGCCCCACCGATCCACCTTCTGAAATACTCCGAGAAGGAGGGAAAGACCTACTACCCCGACCTCACCCCCCGGAGCGTTCCCTTCCACCGGGAGAACATCGATAAGGTCGTAGAAGGGATGTGGCTGGTGGTCAACGGCCCCCTGGGCACGGCCCGGGCCGCCCAGATTCCAGGAAGGGACATCTGCGGGAAGACCGGCACAGTGCAGGTCGTCGGCCGGGAGACCCTCCAGCAGAAGGTCAAGGATAAGAGCGCCCAGAGGTGGACCACCCACGCCTGGTTCACCGGTTTCGCCCCCAAACAGGACCCCGAAGTCGTGGTGGTGGTCATGCTGGAGCACAGCGGCAGCGGCGGAGGCAACGCCGCCCCGGTGGCCAAGAAAATCTTCGAACTCTACTTCTCCCGATACCATGCGAAGACACCTTAAAGAATCCTCCTATTGGAAGTACTTCAACTACTCCCTCCTCTCCGGGACGTTGATGATCTCCCTCATCAGCCTGTTGGTGCTCTACTCCATCCACACCGCCAACCACTCCTCCTACTACAAGAAACAGGCCCTCTTCCTCCTCCTGGGTTTGGTCCTCTTCGTGCTGGTCTCCCGCATCGACCCCCACAGGCTGATCTCCTTCGCCCCCTACCTCTACGGCCTCTTCCTCCTCTCCCTCCTCTTCCTTCTCGTCTTTTCCCCCCGAATCGCGGGAGCCAAGGCATGGGTGGGAATCGGGGGAATGGGGATCCAACCCTCCGAATTCGGCAAGATCATCGTGATACTCCTGATCGCCAGAGTCTTTCGAGACCACGATTCCCAGACTCTCTCCTTCAAGGACATCCTGCGTCTGGGGACCATCACGGGGGCTCCGGTCCTGCTGATCATGGCCCAACCGGACATGGGCACCGCCGTCACCTACTCCTTCATCCTGCTCACCCTCTTCATCCTCCTGGGCCTGAAGAAGGAGATGGTCCTCCTTCTGGTCCTCTCCATCGTCGGCGTCTCCTACCTGGGGTGGAACTTTGTCTTCAAGGATTACCAGAAGGAGCGGGTCAAGGTCTTCATGCACCCCGAAAGCGACCCCCTGAAGTACGGCTACCACACGATCCAGTCGAAGATCACCATCGGCTCCGGAGGGCTCAAGGGAAAGGGGTACCTCCAGGGAACCCAGAAGGGGATGGGCTTCCTCCCGGCCCAGCACACCGACTTCATCCTCTCGGTCTACGCGGAAGAGTTCGGATTCCTGGGAATCCTCTTCCTCTTCGGCTCTTACTTCTTCCTCTTCTCCCAGATCTACGGGATCGCCTCGGGCACTGAGGACGTGGAGTGTTTTCTTCTCGGCTCCCTCCTGCTGGGGCAGATCTTCTTCCAGTTCCTGATCAACGTCCTGGTCAGCATCGGGAAACTACCCGTCGCCGGAATCACTCTCCCCTTCATGAGTTACGGCGGCTCCTCCCTCCTCACCCTCTTCATCATGATCGGAATCATCGAAGGAATCCATATGAAAAAGTACGCCGGACAATGACAAACCTCACCTTCCTGGAAAGAATCGAAAGCCCCGCCCGCTACCTGGGCGGCGAAAGAAACGTGGTCCCCCCCCGTCTTGGCGGTGACGCTCGTCCCTACAGGGTTCTGCTCTCCTACCCGGACCTCTACTCCGTCGGGATGAGCACCATGGGCCTGCCCCTCCTCTACGACGCCCTGAACCGGCGCCCCGGGGTTTCGGCGGAGCGGGTCTACGCTCCCGCCCAAGACCTGGAGGCGGCCCTCCGCAAAGAGGGGCACCCCCTCTTCTCCCTGGAGAGCCGAACCCCCCTGAAGGAGTTCGATCTGATCGGCTTTTCCCTCCATTCGGAGCTGACCTACACGAACTTCCTCAAGATCCTCGACCTGGGGGGAGTCCCCCTCCTGGGGGAGGAGAGAGGTGATCAAGACCCCCTGGTCATGGCCGGAGGGGTAACCGTCTTCAACCCCGAGCCTGTGGCGAGGTTCATCGACCTCTTCTACCTGGGAGACGGCGAGGCGGGCTTCTTCTCCGCCGTGGACGACCTGGCCCTCTGGAAGAGGGAGGGGATGGGACGGAGCGAACAGATCCGACGTTTGGCCTCCCGCAGAGGCTTCTACGCCCCCGGCCTGGTCGAAAGGAGACGCCGGGGATCCTTCCTGGTCCCGGAGGGGATCACCGTCTCCAAGGCCCTTCTGGCGGACCTCGAGGATGCCCCCCTCCCGGAGCGTCCCCTGGTCCCCAACGGGGAGACCGTCTTCGACCGTCTCAGCGTCGAGATCGCCCGGGGATGTCCCCAGAAGTGCCGCTTCTGCCAGGCGTCGGTCCTCTACCACCCCTTCCGGATCCGTAAACCCGAGACGCTCCTCTCCTATATAAAGGAGACGGTCCGGCGGGAGGGTTTCGAGGAGTTCTCCCTCTCCTCCCTGAGCACCGCGGATTACCCGGGGCTCGAGCGGCTCATGGAGAGGCTCTCGGATTACTTCTGCCCCCTCCGCGTCAGCATCGGCCTTCCCTCCCTCCGACCCCGGAAGGTTGGCGAGTTCATGCTCGACCTGATCAGCCGCACCCGCAAGACCGGGTTCACCATCGTTCCCGAGGCGGGCAGCGAAAGACTGCGCCGGGTCATCAACAAGGGTGTGGACGGAGAAGAGATCGACGCCGCCGTGGATCTGGCCCTCCGGTACGGCTGGACGGCCCTCAAGTTCTACTTCATGCTCGGCCTTCCCACGGAGACCGCCGAGGACATCGAGGGAATCCGTGAGCTCCTGGCCAAGACCTGGGAGAAGGTGCGTCAGAAGAACCGCCGGGTCCGCCTCTCGGCGACCCTCTCTGTCTTCATCCCCAAGCCCCATACCCCCTTCCAGTGGGAGGGTTTCGCCGGCAGGGAGGAGATTCTGGCCAAGCAGGAGCTTCTCGGCGAGGCCTTCCGCACCCGGCGGGAGCTTCAGCTGAAGTTCCACCCCTACGGGACATCCAGGCTGGAGGCCCTTCTTTCGCGAGGGGACTACCGAACCGGCGAGGTGATCCTCAACGCCTACCGGGAGGGGGCCGCCTTCGACGCCTGGGACAACCTCTACCGGGAAGACCTCTGGGAAAAAGCCTGGCAGAAGAGCGGCATCGACCCCGAGCCCTACCTGGCCCCCTTGGACCCCGGGGAGCCCCTCCCCTGGAGCTTCGTCAAGACCGGGATCAAGGAGGAGTACCTCCTACAAGAGCGGGAGAGAAGCCGCCTTCCCGAGAACACCCCCTCCTGTCCGGAACGTTCCTGCGCCCAGTGCGGGGGTTGCGATACCCCCTTGGACAGGAAGCGCCTGGCGGAGGCGGCGGAGTTCGCCCCTCCCGCCGAGACGGCGGAAGCGAAGACCACCGACCGGGAAACCCGTGTCCTGGTCTTCTTCTCCCGGCTCTTCCCGGCCAACTACCTCTCCAACCTGGAGACCTCCCGGGCCATGGAGCGCATCCTCCGCCGGAGCGGCCTTCCCATCCTCTTCACCCAGGGCTTCCACCCGAAGGTCTCCCTCTCCTTCCTCTTCGCCGACCCTCTGGGAAGCCTTCAAAGGGAGGACCTCTTCGAGATGAAGCTTCAGGGAGTCCCCCCCGAAGGGGCGCTGGAACTCTTGAACCGCGCCTCCCTACCGGGGATCCGCTTCTTGCGCCTGCGCCCCCTCCCCCCGGAGACCCTCCGCTTCTCCCGCCTGGTCAAAGCCCTGGATTTCTCCGCCCCCCTGAAGGATCTGGGAGAGGGTTATGCCGAGCGCCTCCCCTCCCTGCGGGAGAGCTTCGGCGAGGTTGAGAGCTGGAAGGCCGACAAGAGACGTCTCTACGTCCATTTCCGCTACGATCCAGGCGTTCCCTTCCGCCCCTACCGCTTCTTTCAGGAGCTCTCCCAGGATTACTCCGCCTTCCGGGTCGTCAAGGAGAGGGTGGAACTCATCCTCTGACCTCTTTTGGAAAGGTTTGGCTTTTCCTGACCCATCTGTTACAATGTTTATACAACCATAATCACATCACCTTCAAGGAGGTTTCCATGTCAATCCGTATCGAGGAACTTTTAGGGGAAGAGGCTCAAACCCTTCTCGGCCATAAGTGCCAGACGGTGCCCAAAGAGTTGCTCAACCTGCCCGGTCCCGATTTCGTTGAAAGGGTCCTGATCCCCACCGACAGGCCCATCGGCGTTCTCAAGAACCTGCAGTGGCTCTTCAACAACGGGAGACTGAGCCGAACCGGTTTCCTCTCTATCCTTCCCGTCGACCAGGGGATAGAGCACTCCGCCGGCGCTTCCTTCGCCCCCAACCCGATCTACTTCGACCCTGAGAACATCGTCAAGTTGGCCATCGAGGGCGGCTGCAACGCCGTCGCCTCCACCCTGGGAGTCTTGGGATCGGTAGCCCGCCGTTACGCCCACAAGATCCCCTTCATCGTCAAGCTCAACCACAACGAGCTTCTGACCTACCCCAACAAGTTCGATCAGGTCTTCTTTGCCTCCGTCGACCAGGCCTTCGACATGGGCGCCGCCGCCGTGGGAGCGACCATCTACTTCGGATCCGACGAAGCGACCCGCCAGATTCAGGAGGTCAGTGAGGCCTTCGAACACGCCCACTCCCTCGGTCTCGCCACGGTTCTCTGGTGCTATCTGAGGAACCCGGGCTTCAAGGCCGACAAGGATTACCACGTCTCCGCCGACCTCACCGGCCAGGCCAACCACCTGGGCGTCACGATCCAGGCGGACATCATCAAGCAGAAACTCCCCGAGAACAACGGCGGCTACAAGGCCCTGAAGTTCGGCAAGACCTCCGAGAAGGTCTACACCCAGCTCACCTCGGAGCACCCCATCGACTTGACCCGGTACCAGGTCGTCAACTGCTACATGGGCCGCTCGGGTCTCATCAACTCCGGCGGAGCCTCCGGGGAGAACGACCTCGCCCAGGCCGTCAAGACGGCGGTCATCAACAAGAGGGCCGGAGGGATGGGTCTCATCCTCGGACGTAAGGCCTTCCAGAAACCCATGAAAGACGGGATAGAGCTGGTGAACGCCGTTCAAGACGTCTATCTCGATTCCAAAGTCACCATCGCGTAAGAACCCTTCCCATACGGGAGAGAGGGGGTCACCCCCTCTCTCCCGGTCTCACCCCCCCTTCCCCGGTTCGATCAACCCCTAGAAGAGGAAGTCCGTCGAAAGAAAGGTGGAGAGGTCCTGCCGGAGAATCTCCCGAAGGATCCTCTGGTTGGTCTCGTTCTTCTTGGCCGCCACCAGAGTCCTTATTGAGAAGACCCGCAGGGCGTCTGAGACCGAGAGTGTCCCCTCCGCGGAGTCTTTCCTACCCGTGAAGGGGAAGAGGTCCGGCCCCCTCTGGCATTGGCTGTTCAGGTTCACCCGGCACACCTGGTTGACCAGGGGGTCGATGAGCCTGGCCAGGGTCTCGCTCTCCTGGCCGAAGAGGCTGATCTGCTGACCGTAAGGGGAATCGCGGACCGCCTCCAGGGGCTCCTGGATCGAATCGAAGGGGACCACCGGGACCACCGGACCGAACTGCTCCTCGTGGTAGATCCTCATGGTCTTATCCACGGGGTAGAGGACGGCCGGGGCGAAGAGGGTCTCCAGGGACTCCCCTCCCCCGGGGTTGACGATTCGGGCCCCCCGGCCGAGGGCATCCTCCACGTAGCCCCTCATGGCGGTGATCTTGTTCTCTTCGGGCAGGGGGGTGATGACCGCGCCCTGCTCCCAGGGCATCGCCGCCTTCAGGGAGTTCACCCTCTCGCAAAAGGCCTGAAGAAAGGGCTCCACAACCTTCCGGTGGACGAAGAGAATCTTCAGGGCCGTGCACCTCTGGCCGTTGAAGGAGAGGGCCCCCAGGGCGCACTCCTGGACCGCCGTCTTGAGATCGGCGCTGTCCAGAACGATGGCGGCGTTCTTGGCCCCCAGCCCGAGGACCGAGCGGAGCCTGTGGGGCTTGGGATGCTGGTGCTTCAGGATGTCCGCCACCCGGTCGGAACCGATGAAGGCCAAGGCGTCGATTCTGCCGGATTCCATCAAGGGCCCCACCACCCTCTGGCCCTCCCCGTAGACGAAGTTCACGACCCCCTTGGGGAAGGAGCCGAGAAAAACCTCCAGGAGCGGCCGGAAGAGGAGCACCCCGATCTTGGGCGGCTTGACCACGACGGTGTTGCCCATGATCAGCGCCGGGATGAGGGTCGTGAAGGTCTCGTTGAGAGGGTAGTTGAAGGGCCCCATACAGAGAACCACCCCCAGGGGGGCCCGCCGGATCTGGGCGGCCACCCCCTCCTCGATGGTGAAGCGGGAGGAGTCCCGGTCCAGCCTCTTGAGCGCCTCCAGGGTGGCGGAGATGTAGGCGGCGGTCCTGTCGAACTCCTTCTCGGAATCCTCCAGGCTCTTGCCGATCTCCCACATGAGAAGGCGGACCACCTGGGCCCTCCTCTCGATCATGCCGCGCAGGAAACTCTCCACGGAGCGGATCCTCTCCTCCACCCTTAGGGTCGGCCACCGACCGCTTCCGTGATCGTAGGCCCTGGCCGCCGCTTCGAGGGCCTGAAGCGCCTCGGCCTCCCCCAGGAGTGGGTAGGAACCGATCCTTTTGCGCAGGAGCCGGCCCTCCTGTTCGATCAGGACGGGGGAGAAGACCTCCTGAAGCGCTCCCTCCCACCTCCTGAGCTCCCCATCCACGAGGTACTCCCTCTGCTCGCAAGCCTCTTCGAGGCGGCAGTTCGGGGGGACCTCCCCCTCCGGCCTGAAGATTCCTTTGAATCGCTCTTCTCCCATAGTCTCACCCCTGCTGGATTTTCCTGATTATGAAACGTCCCCGAAAACCTTTCAACCCTTTTCGCGTTTCCGGGGTCACCGCCGGCGGAGAGGGGACCTTGGGAGATGTTGGGGTTATCAGAGAGAGGGCTCTTGTTAGATCGGCTCCACCAGGACGAGGTAGTGCACGTCGTCCAGGTAGATCAGCTTGTTGTAGGGAGGATAACCGAGAAGAAGCTCCTGAACGATCCTGTATCGGCTCATGTTGATCTCTTCGATCTCGTCGCCGTCGCAGAAGTACCCGTTCCGTTCGATCTCGCCTTTATCGTCGATTCTCACCTTTTCGGCGGTCAAGACTCTCAAACCCTTCATTCTTCTCCTCCCGGGACAAACTCGGTACGGTCGTCCATACCCTTGAGTGTACCACGCCGAAGAGGGGGGAAAAAGTCCCTCCCGAAGAATCTACGCCACTATGGCGAAGGCTTTTGTCTTTTCTCCCCCGGCTTTCTCAGGTTTTGCGCAACCTTGGGTGGTAGGATAGGAGGGAGAGAGAAAGCCCCCGGTCGCCCAGGGATTCAGGGCAGGATGGGCAAGGAGGGATCCCTTTGGGCAAAAACTTTCTGAGAGTGGAGGAGAGAATGAAAAAAACGAGGCCGCCGATGTCGTTGTTCCAAGGTCAGGCGCAGAAGATGAAGCTTGTTTCTAAAGAGTTCTCCAAACCCGACAGCCCTGGGTGTGAAGAGCGTTTGACCCTCACGGCGGACGGGAATTTTACCTTGTCTTCCTACGACTTAAGTAAAACCGGATTGAAACGATTGTCTTACAAAGAGACCGAAGACATTGGGCAGGAGCGGGCAGAATTTGTTCTGGAAAAATTCAGTCATTGGTTCTCCTTAGACCACCAGCCCAGCGATGTGCAGGGCGATGGCGTCTGGGAACTGGTTCTCACAAACAGGGAGGGCGAATCTTTCTCCTACACCGGATCTCTCTCCAAGAGGGTGGACAGGGCCTACTACCATCTCTCGTGCCTACTGGAAAATAGCCTCTATAGTTATTGTGAATACGATACAGAAGATTTGCTCGCCTTTACCGGATACCACTCGTCGAAAGAGGAGGATCTTCGGCGCATCACCGTGGACTATCACCGTCTAATCCTGGTGAAACCGAAACCTCTGCAGAACATTCCTTGGCAAACAGATCGGATAGACTACTCTGAACAGCTGATCGTTGACAGGGTGAGCGAAACGGTGGAGCAGTTCCAGAGGTTCGGTTCAGGTTGCCAAATCCACAGGAAGTACCAGATCGAGGGGGAAGTCTGCCGGCTTTTTGAGGATTGGGACGAAGAGGGCTTGTTTTCCTACTTTGAGAAGAAGGAAGAGGAGGCCACCGTGAACCCGAAGGAAGAAGACGCAACCTATAGGATCACCCTGGAGTTCGGAGAGTACAAGCCCGTGGTCCTCCAAGGGTCTTTCGACAAGTACGGTTTGCCCGAGAGCTGGGAGGATTTCGCAACCTCTTTAAGCAGATTCCTCCAAAACTACGGGAGCGGAGAGATTCTGGATCCCTCCGCGTACAACAGGGCTCGACGCCGAAAGGGCGAATCGATTTTCTGCAGTGTTGTCTTCAACGAAGGGAGCAAGCCTTACCACTACCTGACCAACGACGATACGCTGAGAGTCGACGATTCCGTTCTCGTCCCTGTGAAGAGCGAAAACCGGATCGTCATGGCCAGTATCGTCGACATCGAATATTTCCCGGAGGATGAGGCTCCCTACCCCATGGAAAAATTGAGGCGCATCCTTCGCAAAGCTTCCGACCAGGACCTGGAAGTTCCCCCGGAGATAGCCTGCGAACCGTTGCCGGGAAGGTCACCCAAGGGGATCCGGAAGAGCCTGGGGGCAGACCCGACCGAGGCTCTCTTGGCGGAGTTTTACGGGAAAACCTCCAACCAGTCCGGTTGGCTCCTGTACAAAGCGGTAAACAAACGTACAGCGAAGGCCATGCCCCGGTGGAAGAAGTGGAAGGTGCTTGAGGAAGAGCTTTCCGCGAGGATCGTTGAGATTATCGAAAAGGAGAACGGTGGGGAACCCCATGACGGGAAGAGCTCCAGAAAAATGTCTTTCGACGACGCGCTCTTCGCCTTCATGGAGCGCAATGGGTACAGAGATTTCCTCTCTTGGTGGTTGAGACAGGAAAACCCCTGATGGGCGAGAGAGAAAGAACGCGGCTGTTAAAATTACAGCGGACACTCCCTTTGAATTCTATGAACCGCGAACAACGCAAACGATACGAACACAGAGAAATAGACCATAAAACTTTCGCGATTTTCGCGTGTTTCGCGGTTAGATTTATAGCGGACACTCCCTTTGAATTCCATGAACCGCGAACAACGCGAACGGTACGAACATGGAGAAGCAGGCCATAGAAACTTTCTCAGGTTTTGCGCAACCCCGGGTGGTAGGATGAGAGAGAGAGGGAAAGCCCCCGGTCGCCCAGGGATTCAGGGCGGGATGGGCAAGGAGGAATCCCTTTCGGCAAAACTTTCTGAGAGTGGAGGAGAGGCTTCCTAGGGACACTCCATTTTTGTTCGCGATTTTCGCGCATTTCGCGGTAATTTTCACGTCTGAAATAGAGCGGACACTCCATTTCAGAATCCCATCCCCGCTTCCGATTGGTCTTCACTCCCTTCTTAGAGCTCGACGCTGATCAGGCCGCCGCAGCAAAACTGGCCGAGGGGATAGGGCCTCTTCTCTTTCGACGTTTATGAAATTCAGTCAACGGTGGCGGCAAACCGTTCCGCGAGCCTTAGTTGGATCGTTTCTGACAGCATCAAAAGCCCTCCCTTATTCCCTGTTCTCTTCAAACTGGGCCTTGCCACGGTCTGTCAGCCTGTACTTTTGCAGTCGGCTCGTGGGCTTATCCGGCACTGTCATCTCTATCAGCCCCGCCTCTATGAGCGGTTCTATATGCCGTTTGAACGAACGGGAATCTCCGTTCCTTCCGATTGCCGCAAAGATTTCCTTGCGCGACAAAGCCTTGCCTTTCAGCGATGTCAGCACCTCTATCTGTGTGTCTGTACTATCGACTTGGTGCTTATCTTCGCGCTTGACTTGGTGCTTTTCTTGGTCGGCGATGGTGTCCAGAACCGCCGAAAGCGTAAACTCAATAAACAAGCCGCTGTCGTTGGCATTCCTCGCCGCCTCGATCGCCTCGTAATATTGCGGTCGCTTCTCATACATCACCGATTCCATGGGAATCCACGCGAAAAGCTCGTTCCATTTTGCAAGAAGCAAAGTCTGCCAAAGCCGCCCCATGCGTCCGTTACCGTCCGCGAAGGGGTGTATGGTTTCGATTTCGTAGTGCAAAATCGCGCTTTTTAGCACAGGATGAAGGTCGGATTCCCTTGCCCAATCCAGCAACTCCTTGATGAGGTCTGGCACAAACTGCGGTCTCGCCCCGATATGCACCGCCACGTCTCCGTCGAACACGCCGGCATCACCGCTGCGGAATCTGCCCGACTCGACGACCAAACCCTCTGTCATCAGCTTGTGGGCTTTCAGAAAGTCTTTCACGGCGTAGGGGTCATAGGTCATGATCTTGTCGTAGGCTTCATAGGCATTCTTGACCTCTTTGATTTCGGTCTGCTTACCCGCGAACACCTTGCCCTCGATGACGGCGGTCACCTCGCCGATTGAAAGGGAGTTGCCTTCTATCGCAAGAGACGAGTGAATCGTCCGCACACGGTTTTTCCTATGCAAGCGGATGTCTCGCTTGAAGCTTGTGCCGTATTCAAGCCTTGTGACGGTCTCAACGATTTTCGCCAAGTAGTCGGCGGCCTTTTCCGTTATGGTATAGGGCGGTTTGTTTGGCATCTTAAGCACTTCCTCTATCTTCGCCAGAACATCTGTGAAGATCTCATCGTTCCTCTGTTAGTGTCCCTCTTTCTGCAAATTCCCTTTGAGTTGTTAAGGGCACTTGCTTTTAAGTGAAGTGGCGGGCCCTGATCAACCTTCTTCGATGTCGACGAAAGCACAAAGGAGGAACAAGCTATGACCCGTACTAAAATGATACCGCAATCAAGAGAGTCATTGAAGTGATTCTTCAAAATGGATGGGATGGATTGCCGGAGGCCTTGAGCATCATCAGCAACGAAGCCATGTCAGTCGAACGCTCCCGAACGCTTCGAGGCGGCCCCTCTCAACAGGACAGGATGACCTCCATTCCCAAAGAGAGCATGCGTAAAGATATCGCCGAAGATGTCCGCCAGATTTTCAATGCCAAGGGAAATAGAGGGGACACTCCCTTTTTTGTTCGCGGTTTTCGCGTGTTTCGCGGTGAAAATTACAGCGGACACTC
>Ga0208826_1001577_pt1 | contig 18810 bp, 17 predicted proteins | sample AD_UKC115_MetaG_FD_184451 | JGI IMG/M metagenome (GOLD analysis project Ga0208826, IMG submission 184451) | Active sludge microbial communities of municipal wastewater-treating anaerobic digesters from Hong Kong - AD_UKC115_MetaG (SPAdes)... | ecosystem: Engineered > Bioreactor > Anaerobic >...
CTGAATCACTGCTTAATGTAGCAATAAAAAAGACATGTGGTTTATCTGCGCAAAACGCGCGCAACAGTTCCGTTTTCCCGACACGCCGGCGACCGTATAATACGAAAAGTTCTGCCTGATTGGATCGATAGCGTTGGTCCAATAAATCAAGCTCTGTCTTTCGGTTAATGAACATGGTTCCCTCCAAGAGAAGACGGTTAGATTTATACTAATCATAATTATTATAATCGTAATTAGTATAAATTTCAATCGATTTTTACACTCCCCTATTCATCCATGGGAATGAGGGAACCTCTATACAGATCCTTAGAATATGAAACGGCATTCTAATAAGTAGCATTTGTCCCCATATAAAAATGCCGATTTGCCTTTTCATTTGGTGTGGAGATAGATTAATTGATATCGCAATGTTTTAACATAAATGGTCTATGATGTCTTTTAATCTCCAAGGTCGGTATTCTCTGACCTCAATGCTCATATTGATATGGTTGGGTCCAAGATTGGACCCTTCAGGCGGCGGTGGAACATTATGAATATGGCCATGAAGGTTGATCCATCCATCGTCAAGGGGAACGATCGGGCGATGCGAAAAAACCAGGTTTAGTTGGGGTTCCAATACTACCTGAAATGAATTCTTGATCAGAGACACGCCATGTGCTTCACAATAGGTTTGACTCAGGCGATCATGATTGCCTTGAATCAGAATCAATCTGCCATTTAAGGTACCGATTAACCATTCAAAATTGCTTTTCTTGCCCAAAGCAAAATCACCCAAGTGAAGGACTGTGTCCTCTGGTGAGATTAAATCATTCCAGTTCTTGATAATCAATTCTTGCCAGTTTTCGGGGCGCCTACAATATCCTCCGATGTTTTCGTGGAAGAAATGTGTGTCTGAAATGATCCAGGTGTCTGGTGTAATTTCGAATAGATTGTCTGCGATTGGCATCCTTCCTTTATTCGCAAGTAGGTAGTGCGTATAACTCTTCAAAAGTCATGCCAAATCGCTCGACGAAATATTGCTCCATTAACTCGATGGAATGTGTATACACATCCGATATCCCGGGATCATTGTAGGCTTTGAGGAAGTAATCCTGTACGGTGATCGCATTGTCGCTGGACCAATCGTCAACAAATTGGTTTGTATCAACGTAATACTCGAATCTGGCACCACCTCCAAAATTATCATCCCCTCCAACATCAAATTTCTTTTCAGCGAAGTTATAAGTGATCACAATGCGATAATCACCACTGAGAGGCGTAAAAAATCGAACGTCGTATTCCTTCTCACCCCATTCAGGTCGGTGAATTTCGATGTTATAGTCTCTCTCTCCTCGCTGCTCATAAAGACAGACGGCATTTGTCTCATCCGGGAAAAAGCCCAGGCTTTTGAGTGTCGATGGTTCATAAGGCAGGGCATATATCGAATCGGCGCTCATGTGGAAGGTTTTCTTGATAGAGTCATTATAAAAGCGGATCGGGGCAAGCAGCGCATCTTCCCCATCCATGACATCCATGGCAGCGCGAATCATTAGCTCCGCATTCGGACGATCTTTCGGACTTATGTTGAAGCTACCGTCGACAGGGTTATAGATGTAGTTCACTTGTGGTTGGCCTTCTTTATCCATTTGGCAAACATAGACCTTGTGGATACCGTAATATCCAATAGATGCTTTATATTCACTATTCAAGTACATGGACATGCGAACAATATTCAGATTATCCTCCCTTGATGGCATACCCCAGGCTTCATGGTTGATGGTGAAGGAAGCATCTTCACTATCAAAATTCGCTTCGTGTTTATTGTTATCCATGCTGAATCCAAGATCCACCAGCGTGGAAGGAACTATGAAATCTTTCTTTGCGAGGGCAGGATAGATGTTCTCGAGGGGTGAAAGGTCTTCTGCAGGGGCATTGGCCAGGTAAAGGGTATTCAGGTTGTTTAGGTCGGACAGTGGGGTGAGGTCGGTGATGGTGGAATTGTCGAGCAGGAGTACCTGCAAATTAACCAAACTGGCAAGCGCATTGTAATCCTGCGCCTTGCTGGTAGAGAGGATCAGGACCTTGAGGTTGGTCAGCTCGGCAAGCGGGGAAACATCGCTGACTGGGTTGTTAGCCAACGACAGGTAAGTGAGTCTGTTTAACCCCTGAATAACGGAAATGTCAGTGATCGCCTGATCAGACAGGTCGAGGCTTTCGAGGTTGGTGAAGGCTTCCAACCCGCCAAGATCGTGGATAAGTGTGCCCTGCGGGAGGTATTGCGACCATGCGTTGCTGAAATCCATGCGCGTGACCGCTTGGGCTTCTGTCTGTGTGATGTCACCCTCTGGTTTGCCCATCGCCCCGCGCACCATCGCCTCAAGCGCCGGGTCAGCAAATGCTACGATGGCGGGTGCCTGTGAAGCCTCTGTCGTTGGAGTTATTGTCGTTGCAGGTGTGCCACAAGCCACAAGTCCTATTGTCAGCAAAGCAGTCAGTATTATGATATGTATTTTTTTCAATGGAATAACTCCTTTTATTAATCGAGCGGAATTATGGAAACGAGGTGTCTTTTTTGTTCATGTATTCAATTGCCAAAACCTCTTAAACCCCCATTCATATTTTACTCGATACACCTGATCATATTCCATAGCATGAAGCGGAATTCGTCACTTATTAATTATCCAGTACTTCATTTCAATTCCCCCATTTTTCCAAAAAGGTTCTTCCACAGACGAGCCTTCTAAAAATCGAGAGATGGGTTCAAAATAGAATTGGCTCAATAGCCTCAATTCAGTCTTTCGGTCAATAAATATGGTTCCCTTCATGAGAAGGCAGCCACATTATACTAATCACAATTATTATAAACGTGATTAGTATAATGCTAAAGAGAAATTGTGGTGTCTTTACTGCGATTTGGATTGTGGAACATCTATTATGATACAGTTGACCGGATATCCAATCAGGGTAAGCAAGAGCTAAAAATAGGACACCGAGGGGCCTCTTTGTGTTGTGTTCCCAATCAGGTTTCGTGCACCCCCTGATTAAAAATTTTGAAACCAGCGACACAATCTTGTTTTTTGAGACTTTATGGAGAATAAATAATGCCAAGCCAATCTGACATCATTCATTTGGTATTCTATGGCTGAATTTGCATAACAAACATCAACTTAGCACGGGATTAAAGGAGTAAAGATCTCCTCGCTTCCCGAGAAAAACTGTAGCCCTCGTACTACAACATATTCACTTGAACCAGCTTTAAGATCCAACTTCAAATACTGCGCCTTAGTAAATGTGAAATTTACACGCTCGTCAACCGAACGAAGGCGCGATTCTTTAACTAAGGAATATTCTCCCCCTTTCGTGCGAGTAGAAATTTTCACTGCTTCAGCCGCGTGGTACTTCCCGCTGTGTTGTGTGTGAATCACAATGCCAGTTAGCTCGACTGTGAAAGGGAAAAGCAGTTCAAGCGAAACCCAACCAGTTGCACTCTTTTCTGAATGCCACATCCTAACCGCGTCATAGCTCACCTGTCCGGTATTCAGGCTGGGTTTAATGATATTTTGAACCACATTGGCTGCCTTACTGGAAAATGCCTCTCCCGAAGTAGTCCTCACAATAATTCCTGTTGGCTGCCCAATGATCTCCATTCGTCGGATAATCCTAATTTCACTATGAAGGTTATATTGGGATGGGACGTTTTTCTTTCTATCGAAGGCAAGTGTCGGAAACACGCGCCGATTCAACGCCAACCCGCGGATGTCTTCGGGTATGAACTCTCCAGGCGTCTGACTTGGGTCGAAGTCTTTGGTGTGGTGAGAAAGATTGTAGGACATAATAGATGAACTGGTTTTCATGTCGTAACCATATGCGTCTACATGCGGTAAACCGAAAGCATGACCCAACTCGTGCTGAACGGTGGATTGAAAATTAGGAATTCTATCCAGCGCATAAGAAGACACCAGAACGATTCCCCCACCTGTATTGAATCCGCCATTAAATGGTGAACCGCATCCCCCAGGAAAATCTTCTTGTTGGTTGATCACTACTGTGAAGAAGATCAGAGGACAGGAGAAGCGGTTGAATCCTGTGAAGTTTAACAACTCACCAGCAATGTGGTTCGCTTGACTCGATAATCCCTGATAAAACGTTAGATTATAAGGTGAATCGTAAATTAGTGCATCCTTCTCTTTGAGCATGAAATTGTTACGATTTCCTAATAGTTCTGTATACCGCTCACGTGCCCATCGTAAATGTCTCACCAGTCTTTGCATCTGATCTTCAGAGGGACGACGTTCTCCCCGTGGGACGACAAAACAGGGTTGTACGAAAAGGGTTTTAGGTAATACAACTTGAAACAAGAAATCATGAAGCGATAAAACCTCTCCGTTATATCGGCCTTCCACTTTACGATCTGGGTACTGTGTCTGATTCCATAAAAGGTTGCCGATGGCTTGTTCGCGCGACCAGGTGGGTTCGTGTCCCACTTGTTTTCCATCCCAATATAATTCATAACCCTTTCCGTCAATATTTGCTTTTGATTCGCTGATCTGGTTTGAATATTTCCGGACCAGGGGAGTGCCGCAATATTCACAGGCAATCACATCTCGATTTCCTGTTACATCTAGATTTGCGCCACATTTAGGGCACTGAGCAACGGTTAGATCTACTGAAAAGTTGGGTTGGGTTAAGGTCATTATTCCTCATCGCGACTTCATTTTTTATTTTACAGGATCATCATAAAACGATTTTACAATCATGCTTATTATAAGTAAAAAGTAAGCATGGCTGTAAAAATCACTTGATTATTTCAATTCCCCTAATTTTTCCCAATAAGGTTCTTCCGCAGACGAGTCTTCTTTATATCGATAAATAGGTTCAAAATACACATCACCGTTCTTTAAATCCTTGGACACATTGGATATGGCGATCACCCGGCGAACTTCATGACGGATACCGATTTGTACCAGCAAATCAACCGCATCACAAATCATCTGATTGGCTTCATGTGGCTTTACTCCAGCATCTGCACCCATGACTGTTGCTAAACGGCGAGCTGCTTCACGCGGACTGTCTGCATGGAAGGTACAGGCTCCGCTATGACCTGTCATCAAAGCCCTGAACAAACTCATGGCTGCCACTCCATCACGTACCTCTCCAATGACCAGGTAATCAGGTGACATTCGCATGGCATCGTCCATTTAGAAAATCGCCCCCCATATTGACCGTGAAGCAGGAACAAATTCTTTCCCATAGACGTTCTATTGGTAAACAATTTAAGGAGAAATGTGATGAGAAATAAGATTTGGTTTTCTTTACTGGTACTTACGATTCTTTTATCAGCCTGTAGCGGTAGTGGGAGTGCGACAATGGCTTCATTGGCTAGCACTCATTGGGTATTGGAACAGATCAATGGCGAATCCGTCATTGAAAATGCCCTGCCAACCCTTTCCTTCCGTGGTGATCAAGAAGTGGGCGGAAATTCATCCTGCAACACTTTTAACGGTGCCTTTACAGCGAAAGACGGAAAATTAACCATTGGTGAACTAGCCTCGACCATGATGGCTTGTCCTGAACCAGAAGGGTTGATGGATCAGGAAACCGAATACCTTAAAGCGCTCGAATCATCAGCATCTTACCGGATCGATGGCGACAAATTACTTATCACAGATTCTTCTAATGCAGTCGTGCTGGTATTTTCTTCGCAAGATATGAGTTTGGAAGGCAAGACCTGGAATCTAACTTCCTTCAATGATGGGCGGAACCTGGTGAGTTTGGTACTTGATACTCAAATAACCGCCGAGTTCAAAGAAGGTACCCTATCTGGTTCAAGTGGCTGCAATAGTTATAGCGGTGCATTCCAGTAGAAGGAGCAGGATCTTTCCTTTGACACATTTGCTGTAACGATGATGGCATGCCCTCAAGAAGGTGTGATGGAACAGGAAACCTCATATCTGAATACTCTCACAAAAGTGACGCATTACACCATTGATGGTAACAACTTACTTTTATTCGATGCCAATGACCTGGTCATTGTTCAGTTCAGTCAATAAAAAATAATCAGGATAAATCGTCAAATAGAGGCTGTCACTTTACTTTTGGGGCAGCCTCTATAATATTGACCATGATGAGGACGGACAAGCCTGAAAAGGACCCAGATTTGACCGAGTACTACACGAAAAACGTTCTAAAGCTTGTTAACGTCAACCAGCCCGGTACGCAGTGCAGCCACAGCCGCCTGTGTCCGGTCGGACACATTTAATTTAGCAAAAATTGCACTGGTGTAATTACGAATCGTACCTTCGGACAGGAAGAGCCGTTTGGCAATATTCGCGTTGGACAGGCCCATTGCCAGCAGTCGAAGCACTTCCAACTCGCGATCACTGAGCGATATATCGATACTGAGTGAATGTTGAGGGATGCCTTGAGCAACATTATTCAATAATTTTCCAGCGACTGCCGGGTCCACATACGCCCCACCACTGACCGTTCCCTTGATCGCGTTGATCAATTCACTGCGAGGCCTATCTTTCAGTAAATATCCTGAAGCGCCACTGCGGATCGCGTCAAATAGCCATTCATCATCGTCAAAAGTGGTCAAGATCAAAACACTGATGTCAGGATGCTTTTCATGGATCTTGCGTGTGGCAATTATCCCGTTCATCTCCGGCATTTTCAGGTCCATCAAAACTAGGTTGGGTTTAGTTTTCTCGATCTGCTCAAGCGCTTCAATACCGTTATGTGAAATCCCCACAACGCTGATCTCTTCGTCCGTTTCAAGGATGCGCTGCAAGCCTTCACAGACTATTTCTTGATCATCGCAGATCAACACTTTAATCATTGAACCTCTCCCATACAAAGCGGACCAAAGTTCCGCTGCCCGGCTGGCTATCTACCAACAGTTTACCGCCAATGGATGCAGCGCGTTCCTGCAATCCACGCAGTCCAAATTTTTCATCGTTGGATGCCTGCCCGGGATCAAATCCTACGCCATCATCGTGAATGGTGAGCTCCAATCTATCTGCCATTACCTCAACATTTACCTCTGCCCTACTGGCATTGGCATGCCGCACAACGTTCTCCAGCCCTTCCTGCGTGATGCGGTAAACGCTCTGCTCAACATCCATTGGCAGCACAGGCAATTGATCGGGGCAATTCAACGAGACAGGGATCGAACAACGCGCTGAAGTAGCCTGGGCGAGGTTCTTTAAAGCCATTTTCAAACCCAAATCATCCAGGGGGCCGGCACGCAATGCCTTTATCACTCGACGGGTTTCATTCAACCCAAGCCGGGTGATATTTAAGGAGTGATCCAACATATTTTGAGCTTCAACCTGTGTGGGCTGCACAACCGTTTTGATCGCTTCAAGGTTGATCGACAAACCGCTGAGCGTATGCGCAAGGGTGTCGTGCAGTTCGGCAGCCAGCCGGTTGCGTTCTCGGTTGGTGGCAAGCTGCTCCAACGTGTTCATGTACTGATTCAACCTCAGGTTGGTCTGGATCAATTTTTGGTTTTGCATTCTCTGTGTTTCGATCAAGATATTGACGATATACCCCACTGTGCCAAATGCAAAAGCGCGAATCAAGGGTACGCTTATCAAGGGCAGTGTTTCGTAGGTAAAATTTTCCATCACCGATATTAAGACGATCAATTCCAAACCATTGGTAAATACGATGTAAACCAGCACGGCTTTGAAGTTATACTGCCAGGCGATCAACACAAGGGGGACAAAAAGGACGGGCAGCCACAGCCAGCTGCGGTTAATGATCGTGAAAATATCGGTCTGCTGTGGATGGATCAGGTAAACAAAATTACCAATCACTGGAAAAATCGCGGCCACCAACAGCCCCAAAGGCAAAAAGAGTTTTTTCAGCCTATGTTCCATAATTGGCAGGTTTAAATAGCCATACAGGCAAAAGTAGACCACGAAATTCCCTAAAAATTGGAATTGCACAGATTTTTCCCAACCGGCGGAAAACAAGGTAAAACCCCACAAGAGGGCAAAATAGACCACCGCCACACCGGCAAAGTATCGGAATATTCTCAGTAATCCCGGTTCAATCGTCTTTTTCATCTTTTTTTATCATAACATAATCACAGTCTCGGGGTGCAAGAGAGATGATGCCAGTCATGCAGGGTCATGTTACGTGTCACCCCGGTGAATGTCGCTCAACATCTGGTGAATCCTTCTGCTGGTGAGTATAGTGAAAGTCCAACCGTCAATTATCAACTTGATGGGTCCTTTCGGAGAACCTATATGGATTTTGTGATTACAGCAGATCATTTATCAAAACAATTTGTTAAATGCAATACACAGCTCGCGCTCGATGACCTCTCAATGAGCATTCCGCGTGGCATTTTATTTGGTCTTGTCGGCCCTGACGGCGCCGGAAAAACCACCACCTTGCGCATCCTTTCTTCAGTCATGCTGCCCTCGAGCGGGACTGCAAACGTGATGGGATTCGACACTCGTAAGAACCCCGATCCCCTGCGCCAGCAGATCGGATACATGCCGCAAAACTTCAGTTTGTATCCCGATTTGAGCGTGCTCGAGAACCTGAATTTTTTTGCCGATATCCAGCAGGTAACAAAGGAGCGCAAGCCAGCCCGCATTACCGAGATGCTGCGCTTCACCCGTTTGGAAGAGTTCAAGCACCGCAAGGCAGGCACCCTCTCGGGGGGAATGAAAAAGAAGCTTGCCCTCGCTTGCGCGCTCGTTCACGAACCGCAGCTTTTGATCCTGGATGAACCCTCCACCGGCGTCGACCCGGTCTCGAGGCGCGAACTGTGGGTCATCCTGGCGGAAGTGGTGCAGCACGGTGTTACTGTTGTGGTCAGCACCCCCTACATGGACGAGGCAGAACGCTGCCACCAGGTAAGCTTTTTGTCCCACGGAAGAGTGCTGGCTACCGGAACGCCCAATGAGTTGATCAAGAAACTACCCTTTGAAATTCTGGAGCTGAAAGCAAGTCCGCGTAAGAAAATGCGTCAGATCGTCAGCGAGACCCAGGGTGTTTTGGATTGGCGCCCGGTCGGCGACTCTTTGCGGTTGAATGTGCCCAATAACGGCGCATCACAAAAGATCTTACAATCCCTTCGGGAACGGCTTGATCTCGACCAATTAAAAGTGACCCTGCTGAGGCCGACGCGTCCGAGTATGGAAGATGTGTTCGTCCACCTGGTGAACACTCAGCGGAGTGCGGCATGAATTCAGTTGAAGTAAATCACCTGACCCGCAATTTCAATGATTTCTTCGCAGTCAACGACCTCAGTTTCTACATCCCGCAGGGCGAGATCTTTGGCTTGCTCGGACCGAACGGGGCAGGAAAAACCACCACCATTCGGGTTTTGTGCGGCATCATGCTGCCCTCCTCCGGTTCAGTCAATGTGTTGGGTTATGACGTCACCCGCAATCCGAACGAGGTAAAAAGCCGCATCGGATACATGTCTCAAAAGTTTTCACTTTACAACGACCTGACTCCCGTGGAAAACATCACTTTTTATGCTTCCATTTACGGTGTGCCCAAGAAAGATCGGGCTGACCGCGTAAAAGAATTGATCAAAATGGCTGACCTGAGCGGACATGAACGTCAACTCACCCGCAACCTTTCCGGTGCATGGCGGCAGCGCCTCGCGTTGGCTTGCGCCATCGTCCACCGCCCCTCCATGATCTTCCTAGATGAGGCTACCGCGGGGGTGGATCCCGTCTCACGACGCGAGTTCTGGGATCTGATCTACGATCTCGCCAGCGAGGGGGTCAGCGTGCTCGCCACCACCCACTATATGGACGAAGCCGAGTATTGCAACACCATCGGTATGATGTACCAGGGCAAGTTGGTGGCACTGGCCAGCCCTGAAACCTTAAAGAACAACCTGCCCGGTGTCTTGGTGCAGTTGGAGTGCGATCGACCTGGAGATGTAGTAAAACTCGTTTCCGGTCAGGATGGCGTGATCAACACAACCATCCATGGTGCATTGGTGCACCTTACCTTGAAAGACGCCAGCGTTGAGACACTGGTGAAAGAAACCCTCGCCCATGCCAAAATAAAGATCAAGGCATGGGAGGTCATCCAACCTTCGCTCGAGGATGTATTCCTGACCATGGTTTCTGAACAGCTCTCAACCACCGAAACACCAGTAAAGCAAGAAAAAAGGAGAAAAGCATGAACCGATTGTGGACAATCATGCGCAAGGAGATTTTTCATATCTGGCGTGATCCGCGGACGCTGGCGATGATCGTGGTACTTCCGGCGCTGCTGCTGATCCTGCTGGGATTCGGCATTTCGTTCGAACAGCAGTCTGTCAAGATGGCGGTCGCCGATTTTTCAAAAACCGACTCCAGCCGTAATTTCATCGAACAATTCACTGCCAGCAAAGATTTTGTGTATGCCTATGATGTTTCTAATGAAGATGTTTTGATCGATCTGATCAACCGCGACCTGGTGGATGTTGGCATTCTTATCCCTGAAAATTATGACCGGGATCTTCTGAGTGGCTCCCAGGCCAAAATTCCGGTCTATATCGACGGTTCGATGCAGCCAACGGATTCATTGACGCTTCAGCTTAAGCTCAACTCGATCACCTCCATGGTCGCCCAGGATATGCTGATCGAAAAAGTGGTGAAATCAGGTCTTTCGAGCAGCTTGAACCTCCCTGTAACTGGGATCCTTAAAACGCTGTATAACCCGAACGGTGACTCCAAGATCTACATGATCCCCGGGTTGATCGCCATCCTGCTGCAAGTGCAAACCTTGATCCTGTCGGCGCTGGCCATCGTGCGTGAGCGCGAACAGGGCACCATGGAACAGTTGATCGTCACGCCGGTGCGTTCGTGGGAGCTGATGCTCGGGAAGATCATCCCGTACCTGGTGGTGTGCATCTTCAACCTGCTTGCTCTGTTGTGGCTGAGTCAACTCTTCTTTGGCGTCACCGTGGCCGGCAGCTTGGGCGTTTTGATCGGATTAAGCATCATCTTCATTCTCGGTTCACTGGGAATGGGTGTGTTGATCTCAACCATTTCCCAATCCCAGATGCAGGCCATGTATATTTTGTTGTTCGTGGTGCTCATGCCGGCCATCATCCTTTCGGGGTTGATGTTCTCGCGAGAAAACATGCCAGCGTTCACCTACTGGTTCAGCGAAATGCTGCCAGTCACCCAATACCTTGAAATCACGCGCGGCATCATGGTGCGCGGCGTGGAAGCCAGTTCGCTGTTCTTCTCTTCCACGTTACCGTTGATCATCCTGAGTGTCGTCTATTTCGTCGCCAGCATCCTGGTGTTCAGAAAACGCATCTAACTTACTAATCAAGGAGAACCCTATGAAACAAAATTTACTTAAGGTAGTCAGTCTGGCAGTCGTGCTCACCTTTTTATTGAGTGCCTGCGCCACTGCCGAAACAGGAAAGTTCACCGCCTCCGGCTCATTTTCAGCCGTCGACACTTCCATCGCGCCCGAACTCAGCGGCAAGGTCACCGAAGTCAGCGTGCATGAAGGCGAAAGCGTCACCGCCGGACAAACCCTCTTTAAAATCGACGCGGAAGTCAGCCAGGCGCAATATGACCAGGCTGCCGCCGCAGTAAGCGCTGCCCAAGCCGCCGTAGAAGCCAGCCGCGGACAGGCCGCCAGTGCAGAGGCTCAGTACCAACTTGCCCTGCAAGGCGCGCTCTTACAGGATATGCCCAACCGTCAAATTGCCTGGACCAATACCCTCCCTAAAGATTACCGGGAAGCCTGGTACTTCAACGAGACCGAACTGATCGAAGCCGCCCAGACCCAGGTGGAGAGCGCCGAAAAGGCATTGGAATCCGCGCGCACCGAACTTGAGGATGAGCAGAAGAAAGTCAGCAGCAAGGATTTCATCGCAGCTGAGAAAAGATTGGCGCTCGCACAGGTGACCCTGGCGGTCGCCAACGCAACCTTGACCCAGGCACAAACTGCAGGCAACACCGACCTTAAAGATGCCGCCATCGAATCGAAAAATGCTGCGCAGGCCGAGTTCGACTCTGCCCTATCAGACTACCAGCGCATGCTGACCACCTCCGCCGCGGATTCCATCATCCTGGCGCGCTCACGTGTGGCAGTCGCCCAGGCAACATTGGATAACGCCCGCGATGCCCTGCTCGCCCTGCAAACCGGCGACCAATCCCTGCAGGTGGTGGCCGCCCAGAAAGCCGCCGAAGCAGCCGCCAGCATGGTGAAACAAGCCGAAGCCGGGTTGGACCAAGCCAAACAGGCACTCAACATGGCGCAATTGCAGCTTGACCGCACCACAATCACCTCCCCGGTGGATGGGGTTGTGTTGACCCGCAGCGTGGAAGTTGGCGATCTTGCTGTTGCCGGTGGTACCGTGATGCGCGTGGCCAACCTGGACACCCTCGATCTGGTGGTTTACCTGCCAGAAGATCAATACGGTCAGGTCAAGATTGGCGATATGGTGGATATCACGGTGGACTCCTTTGCCGGTGAGACCTTTAAGGGCACAATCGTGCGCATTTCAGACGAGGCTGAGTTTACTCCTAAAAATGTCCAGACCGAGTCAGGTAGAAAATCCACGGTCTATGCAATCAAGATTCAGGTGCAAAATCTCGATCACAGACTTAAACCGGGGATGCCCGCGGATGTAGAGTTTACGGTCGATTAGAGCGTTTCCAAGCAAAACTTATTAGTCAGCGCGCTAGGAATTTTTCCAATCCATAAATGGATTTTTCATGCGAAGTGGAGAAGAAACTAGAGCGATAGCCCAAAACATGCGCAAATAACCAAAAGGAATCCCGCCAAAATCTACGCAACCCGTCGGGTAAGTTTTCCCGAACGGGTTGCCTTTTTTCAATATTAGTAGGCTCAGCCGGGACTAATAGAATGAGCGTTGATCCTTCAAGCGGGTCTCCTGACCACGCACGATTTGTCATTATGTTATTTCATAATTTCAGTTTTTGGATAACTTGAAAAGAAAGGTTTCAGACTAGGGTTAAGTATTTTGGAACCAAAAAATGTTTTTACCAAAATTGGTATAAAGTTGCATAATCCATTACGCAGCGGTATTTACCATTCAACAATATTTGATGGATTTTTCAATCAAGCTTACATTTTACTTAACATAAGCATGGTTGTAAAAATTATTTGGTTATTTCAATTCCCCTAATTTTTCCCAATAAGGTTCTTCCGCAGGCGAGTCTTCCTTATAACGATAGATGGGTTCAAAATATACATCACCGTTCTTCAAATCCTTGGACACATTGGATATGGCGATCACCCGACGAACTTCGTGACGGATGCCGATCTGTACCAGCAAATCAACCGCATCACAAATCATCTGATTGGCTTCATGTGGCTTTACTCCAGCATCTGCACCCATGACTGTTGCTAAACGGCGAGCTGCTTCACGCGGACTGTCTGCATGGAAGGTACAGGCTCCGCTATGACCTGTCATCAAAGCCCTGAACAAACTCATGGCTGCCACTCCATCACGTACCTCTCCAATGACCAGGTAATCAGGTGACATTCGCATGGCATCGTCGACACCGTCTGCCAGGGTATACGGCCGGACATCCGTGCCAATTGCCTGCGGGCGGGCTTCCACCGTCTGGACGGTCGGACGATCTACCCAGATTTCCTCTGGGTCTTCGATCTTCACGATGCGCCAGATGGTAGGCAAGAAATTACATAAAGCACTAAGCAGGGTGGTCTTTCCGGTTCGGGTTCCTCCGGAAATCAGGATGCGGGCTCCTTTCTCCATGGCCTCACGAAGAACCTCCATCATTTCCGAGCTCATCATTCCGCGCTCCAATAACCACTCTGGTTTGACCGGCTTTTGTTCATAAAGGCGAATATTGATAGAAGGATTACGGCCTGGCGGTGCAATGACCGGATGAAGCGCCTTGATACGTCCACCACCTGGATTATGTGTCGTTGCCGGCAGTTTGGCATTGATACTTGGGTTGGTCTCATTTAGAGTTTTGTTTTGCGGACCAATCAAGCGATCCAACACACGCCAGATTTCACCTGGTTCAGGCCGCAGCTCGATGGTCTCCCAACGAACCGATCCTTTACGCATGATTTGAAGAAGTCCGCTGGAGTAAATGGTGATTTCAGAGATATCTGTGCGAGCCGGCGGTAAGAGTAAATCTAAGAATCCCAATCCCAATATCCGCCGGGTGAGTTCCTCAGCAATGGCAGCTTCTTGAAGGGCACCAGGGCGGCAGTTGCGTTTTCTTAGCGCAGCTGCAATCTGGGCTTCGACCCGCTCCTGGATGCGCTGCCGATCGGTTTCATTTGGACTCTGAAGAACAGAAGTCGGGAAATCATGGTTGACCTGATCGATTACCTCGTTGAAAACCTCAGACCGGATAGATTCGTCCAGGTTATTCCCATTCGTGGCAGTGTCGTACAAACCTAATATTCCTGGCATAGAAAACCTCCAACATTAAGTACCTTTTCCAACTTAAAAGTTAGAAATTTTATCCTACGTAAATCGTATTTTGGGTAGTCGCAAAATACCCTTTTTCCCATCCGCTCGAGCCAGATTGTTTTCCACCAAGGGAAATAAAGTGTTGATGATGGCGCGAATCCCTTTGGCAAACTCATCCCCTCGCGTCACCGGCATCAAACCATCATCTTGTGCCTGAGGAACACCTGGGTCAAAAGGTACAATGGCTGCGATGGGTGGAGCCCAACCCAAGGATTTGGAAAGCTCTTCCTGAAATAATCGGGGTGTAAAGCTGCTGCGATCAGAAGTTTGGTTCAGAACCAGGTAGATCGAATCTCGGGCCAGGCGTTTCTCACTTTTCAAGCCGGTCAACAATAAGGTGAGGGTATGACGAATCGCCGTTAAGTCAGCCAGAGTAGGTCGGGCAACAATCAAGGCATAATTGGCAAAGATGATTGAATGCATCATCCACAAGTCTTCGGTGGTCGGCACATCCATGACAATAGCGGCATAACGACCATCTTCCGAGTCAATCAACATCCCATTAATGCTGCCTTCTCCGGTTCCTTTACTTGAGCTTTCCAGAATGTGCATGTATTCCAGGGAGGATTCTGGCGCAAGCAAGATCTCTAAATTTTCCTTGCGTTGGATTGCAGCCTGAAAAGCTGCCTTGCCCGGACGATCAAAGTATTCGGTTAAATTAGGGACATATCGTAATCCTAAATGTGGCGCAGCAGCTGGTGGCAACCCCATGGACACCAACAACGTTTTCACGCTGAGGCGGACAGACAATTCATAAGCCAGGTTTTCAGCAATGGTTGAGCAACCAGATCCACCCGCGTGCGAGAGGACAGCGATCCTTTTCGTGCCGGTGATATACGCAGATGTTCCGCTGTTGGAATAGCCGGATACCCCTTGCTGCATAGGTGCAGCTTGAGTCAGGCTTGCCCGGGCCGTCATCGCAGCACCATAAGCAGCCTGGATGATCTCAGTCCAATTGACCGGCGCGACGAAAACTCCACGCACAGTATCCACCTTGGTAAAAGCTCCCTGAAAATCCTTTTGAGCCAAAGGCAATACAACAATTGCAATTCCACGCCAGGCTGAAATTTTCTGAAGGGAACGAATCAGGGTATCCGGATCAGGAGCAATATCTGTCTGTACGATTACCAGATCTGGCCGCAGGTTGTTCAAATTGGTCTCGAACATGGACCATTGGGCGGCATGACCTGAGATCATAAAGCGTTGATCTGCCAGGATCGGCTGCTGCATCTGATAGTAAACAACATCATGGCCGGCTCCCGCCAGCATGACGGTGATTTTATTGGTTTGGTAAGCGTTATCGCTCATTTTGACCTATTTCTTTCGATAGTCGTTCATCTCGGTATACAACTCACCCAGATTGAGGGTTATCACATCTGCGACATCCAACGACAACCCTGAGGTTGGTTCCAGAGCAAGGTGAATAATCCCATATTGGTCTAGAGCAGCCAGCAAGGTTGCCGGATCAACCTTGAATCCTGGAGTAACCTCGATCAATCCCGTGGGAACATCCAGAACGATCACACTACCTTCCTGAGCTGACATGCTTGTTCGAGCAGAGGAAAACAATTCTTCTTCACTGGCACCGGCTGGAACCTCTTCATAACGAAAGGATTGAGGCACTAAGAGAACTCGCACACCTGTGATTGCCAGGCGAGCGAGAGGAGAAGCTGGCGGAGCGGGGGTAGGCGTAGGGGTAGGTGTTGCGGTTACACCAGGAGTGAGTGAAACAATAGGTGAAGTAAATTCTGCAATCGGCGCAGTGAACACTGAGGTGGTACTCGCCTTGAGAATATCTGGAGAAATCATGCCAATCACCGTAACGGTTTGTCCTGGACGAAGTAGACCAGCCACTCCGCTGGCCAGATCCACATGGATCGCCAGAGCAACATGCCCTTCAGGAAGTTCAGCAGGAATGCCTGCACTGGCTATCTCTCCCAAAACGGAGGTAACGATCAGGTCCCCCGGAGCTCGTCCAACAGCCAGGATCTTCCCGGTCACATCTTCAATTTTTGAAGTGGCATCTGCAGGTTTAGCGCCCATCGGGATGGTTCGCAACTCGACCAATTGGTCAGTCAGAACGGTTCCTGGGGCGATAGCGACTTTGGCGACCACGACCTGAGTTGGACGGATCACCCCGTTCAAAAGGGCGATCACAAGCAAACCGATCACGACGGCAAGTACAATAGCGGCAATGGGGGAACGTTTTTTTGTTTGCATGAATTTTTTTTCTCCTTTTTCCTAATCATTGGATTCAATATGCCCCGACACGGAGCGTCATTGGGATCGATTAGCGGCCAGGATGTCAGAAGCTGTCCGTTCCAGGGAAACAGCTCCCAATTCCTGGGTAATCTCGAGATCAGAGGGTTCATTACTCCGTATGATCATTGGGCGGACTAACACTGGTTCCAGCCAGAATACATCATCGCTGTAACCCAACTTGGCAATCGCATACGTACGCGGAATGCGCGCCAGGTAACGTTTGTATTCGGTATTGACCAGCCCTTTTTCGGAGCGGCCTAAATGCGGCAAGATCAAATCCCGATCTTTGGGATCTTTGGTTTGGAACACAAATACATTCGCACAGGAGGATAGGATGCCTGAGGGTAACTCGCTTACGGTTTGAGCCATCAGATGCAGAAAAACGTTGTATTTTCTTCCATCACGCCACATTGTTTGAAAAAGATGGCTGACCGGGTTACCCGACTCTCCTGATCCCTGATCAGAAGCGGCTCCACCTGAGACGCCAGTTAGGACTTTATTCGCTTCTTCAAAGAAGATTTGCATGGGTGGGAAATGTTTGCCACCCAAAGCTTCGCGCCGGCGGGTGACCGCATCCGAATACAATATGCTGGCCAATAATGAGAGCAATGCTGCTTTGGAGTATTCATCCATTTCAGCGCCACCTTCGATGACAATGACTCCCCAGGGATTATCAGTGTTGCCCATCAATCCCAAATCTTCCACGCCGGTTCCACTGGCTGAAGATCCGTATTGCTTTGCCATATGTCCTTCGGAGAACTGCTCCAATCGAAGGAGGACTCCCTCCAGACTGGTACGACTTACCTGATCACGTTCAAGCTTCTCTTTGTAGGTCCGCAGACGATCAACCCATTTGGAAACATCCAATTTCCGGCTACGATAGACCGCTAGAGCCTGTAGTTCGGACGGCGAGAGACTCTCTAATAAGGTTCCAGGATGAAGATCATTCAGATCCTCACCAAGACTCTGACGCTCATTACGGATTAACTCCACTTCATATTCATCCTGAAGATGTCCTAAGGGACCATTCTGGAGCTTTGGGTCGCCGGTCAGAACGCCGGCCTCATAATACAATTCGGTTAGCGCACGGCGCATGAAACCCAACTGTCTGGCTCCCATCCTGCCAGCATTCGCAAATAGCTCAGCCACCATGCTGCGGTAGCGGCCGGGTTCAATTCTTTTCGGTACTTGCAGGATATTCCACCGGAGAGGGCGTGGGGAACCGGGATAGAGCTGACGGATATCCACATGTCCAAGACTGTCTTCTGAACCTTTCGGACCCACCCCCGGCCAATTCAATGCTTTACGCCACCCCTGCCCGAAATCCAACACAATGGTGCGGTAATGCCAGAAACGGGTCGTCTCATAAGCCAAACGTTCAGCTGCAATCGATTTTCCAAAACCAGTATCCCCGACAAATGCAGTATGAAAATGGCGATCCGGAGACAACTTTAGAAAAGTATCTGTCAATAAACCTGTTTCGCTCGACCACTGCCGGGCGAGGGTGATATTCCCAGGCATATCCGGATAAAAAGCAAATGCGGGGGTTTCTTCCTGAGTAGTAAGCGCTGATCCCTGCTCGAACATGCCTGGCGCGGTATAAGCTGCCACCTGAAGCATGGTGAGTAAGGTTGAATCTGCGTACCCACTCATGGCTTCTGGGATTGTTTCGATGCGTGTCGATGGGGTGAACGCACGGGCATGTAAACCGATATAAGCCTGTTCCGGATCGGTTAACGCGCGGGTTTGCACACCTGCGACGACATCCTCGGTGCCATGAAACGCTTCAGGGATGAGCCCCATCATCGCCTGAATGCCTTGTTCGCTGGTGGCCAAAGCATACAAATCTGTATAAAAAGCGCCTTCCCGACTGGCAATATCCAGTAACTTGCGTTGAGTTCGCATGATATCCGTAAGGAGGATATAAGGATCATCCTGCCATTGATAAGCGTTTGAAAGCGAGAAAGAAGGAGCTACACCAACACTCATCCCAGCGCTTATTCCGCGTCCAATACTTTGCCCCAAGCCAACACCATCTGTCTCAGATCGAGCTGTGCTTTTTGTATCTGCATGGCTCTGGGTGGTAGATGTGCTGGTCGTGT
>Ga0208826_1001581_pt1 | contig 18780 bp, 19 predicted proteins | sample AD_UKC115_MetaG_FD_184451 | JGI IMG/M metagenome (GOLD analysis project Ga0208826, IMG submission 184451) | Active sludge microbial communities of municipal wastewater-treating anaerobic digesters from Hong Kong - AD_UKC115_MetaG (SPAdes)... | ecosystem: Engineered > Bioreactor > Anaerobic >...
TGTTTTTGTTAGTATTGTGCAATCATGCATCAATGGCTCACCACCTGTAATTACTACTATTTGAGAAGGATATTTTAATGCTTGTTCAACAATCTTTTTTATTTCTATGTTTGGATGTTTACTTGCATCCCAACTTTCTTTTACATCACACCACACACAGCCTACATCACATCCTCCTAATCGAATAAAATAGGCAGCCTTACCGGCATGGAAACCTTCCCCTTGTAATGTATGGAAAGCTTCCATTACAGGCAGACTTGCAGATAAGATATTATGTTGCTTTTGGAGAGACATGTTATACAATTCTTTGTTGATAAGCTTTCCACGTATTCATCATTAATGCCGCAATAGTCATGGGACCAACGCCACCAGGTACTGGACTTATATAACTTGTTTTAAGTTTAACATGATCAAAGTCCACATCACCTTTAATAACAAATCCATTTTTTTTGTTTGCATCTGGCACCCGAACAATACCTACATCAATTACCACAGCTCCTTCTTTAATCATATCAGCGGTAACTAATCCTGGTTGCCCTACTGCTGTAACTACAATATCTGCATGGGCACATATTTTTTTTGTTTGTGTAGAATATTGATGACAGATTGTAACAGTACAATTACCATAGATATGATTACTACTTAATAAAATACTGATGGGCCTTCCTACAATATTACTACGACCTAATACCACAGCATGTTTACCCTTGGTGTTTATTTTATAATACTCCAATAAAAGCATAATACCATAGGGAGTAGCTGATACAAATGTAGGTGTGCCTTGAATCATTTTTCCAACATTTGTAGGATGAAAACCATCCACATCTTTTTGTTCGGCTATACGGGCAATTATTTTTTGTTGTGATATATGTTTGGGCAAGGGCAACTGTACTAAAATGCCATCTATATCTACATTGTTGTTCAAATCGGTAATAATGTTTAATAGATCTTGTTCTGTTGTATTTTCTTTTAATTGAAATAAACTTGACTTAAATCCAATGGTATCACACATTTTAACTTTTGCATGTATATACGTTTCACTTGCAGGATTGCTGCCTACTAAAATAGCCGCCAAATGGGGTACTCTTTTATTTGCAACTATCTGTTGCTGTGTTTGTGTGGTGAGTGATTGAAGTATTGCCATCGAGGCTAATTTTCCATCTAACAATTGCATGGCTCAAAGGTACATGAAGAGTTATGAATAGCATAGTATGAAAAATGAAAAAAATAACCGAATAAATAACCGGATACAATAATGTACTATTTTCTATAGGCCTTTATTTTGGCCGAATGATTATCCATATTCTATATCGTACTTGTTTTTTACTCATGTTATTTTTGGGGGTTTATATTTCAACACAAGCTCAAAATACCGGTCAAATAGTATCAACAATAGCCTTTTCAACGCTACGTGAAAAGGCTGAGCACAATACCCCGTTTGATATACTTATTAATCCTGCTACGGCTTCTTTTTTTAAAGGATTTTCCGTGGGTGTGTGCAGTGAACAAAAATGGGGATTAAAAAAGATGCTTTCTGCAAATGTCTCTACTATATGGGCAACAAAAAATGGCACTTGGGCTATCCCCATATATATTAATAAGGCAGGTAGCTTAAGCAACACTACACCATCTCTCTTATATGCGAGAAAAGTATCCTCTACTATAGGTTTAGCAATGCAAGTAGGGTGTGATATACAACAAATAGAAAAATATGGAACACAAAAATACATAGATACAAAATTGGGGATTGTAGCACACGCTACTCCTCAATTACATGTAGGCGTTTCAATACATAATGTTCAATTTTTATTACAAAAGGAAAAGTTAGCAACTAATAAACCCCTGTCTGTATCCTATCAAATAGCGTATGAACCAAGCAAATTGGTGGTATTACAAATGATAGCACAAAAACAACAACATCAAGATGTTCAACTTTCAGCGGGGATATATTATCGTTTACATCGGTCACTAGAAATATCCATGGGTGTAAATACAGAGGGAAACCAATTTTGGGGAAGTGGTTCCTTTATTTGGAAAAACGTTCAATTGGGTGTTAGTACAACGCTACATCCACAATTGGGAATAACACCTGGATTATGCCTTATATATAACCCAAAGAATAATTAAGACGTATCATGAATAGTGCATTAAGAGTTACCATCAGAATACTATTTTTTTTTATATTTTCTATCTTATTACATAAACAAAATGCAAACGCCCAAATACTGGATAGTACTGAATCATCAACTATGGAGGAAATGGCAATAGAAGATGCTTTATTACTAGAGGATACACGATTAGAGGATGATGAATGGTTGCAACGAAAGGAAACACTCAAGAAAAATAAAATCAATTTGAATACCTGCGATGCCAACGCATTAAAACAATTGCCTCTATTAAATGAAATACAAATACGTAGCTTCTTTCACTATCGGTCCACAGTTGGTTCTTTTATTAGTATATATGAGCTACAATCTATTCCATATTGGGATTTAAATACCATTAAAAAAATAGTGCCTTTTGTAGATGTGCAAACTAAAACAATTACAAGTAATAATTATCGACAAACACTATTGTTGCGTACGGGTTGGTCTAATAATAATTCTATAGATAGCACCATTCCAAGTGCTTATTGGGAAGGCAGTGCACAACGTGTTATGATGCGCTATACGTATCAAAATCAAAAATGGCAAGCCGGTTTTGTGGCAGAAAAAGACGCTGGTGAACCTTTTAAAAGCACGCTAGGTTTTGACCACACTTGTTTTCATGCTATGATTAATAAACTAGGGCCATTTGAAAAAATTATAGTAGGAGATTATACTATTAATGCCGGACAAGGCCTAATGCAATGGCAAAATTTTGCTTTAGGTAAAGGCGCAGAAATTACAAATGTGGAACGAACAGGTTCTACACTACGGCCATACAATAGTTCTGGAGAATTTTTTTTCTATCGAGGTATTGCCACACAATGGCAATCTCCTTTTTTTACGGTTACAGCATACGCCTCACAACGAAAACTAACGGTAACGCCTTATGAAGATACACTTACCGGAAAAACATTTTTCACTTCTATTAATACCTCTGGCTACCATCGAACAACACTAGAAATAGAACAACGTAATAACAATACGTTACAATCTGGTGGGTTTATTATGCAATATGATAACAATCCATTTTCTATTGGAGCACAAACACTATTACATAATTGGTCTATGCTGTATCAACCTCAGAAAGAGCCATATCAATTACCATTAACTGGTGGTAGGCGTATGATGAATACGAGTGTATTTTATAATTACACTTGGCGCAATTATCATGTGTTTGGTGAAGCAGCTGTAGACAAAGAATTTAATCATGCCATATTACAAGGTGCTTTAATAAGTGTAGATAAAAAAGTGGATATAAGTTTAGTGTATCGAAATATTCAACCCAGTTATCAGGCTATTTTTACCAACGCATTTATTACCTCAACCAATGTACAAAACGAGAATGGATTATATATTGGTTTACAAATAAAACCCATTACGTCCATTAGAATAGTTGCATTTGCTGATAGAATTACGTACCCCTGGTTGCGTTATCAAGTAGATGCCCCCTCTAATGCACAGGACTATTTTATACAAGTAGAGTATAAGCCTAGAAAAACGCTGGAATGGATGATGCGGTATAGAAAAACAAATAATATGAAAAATGGAATTGTAGATGATAAAACTAGGTTAACTCAAATACAACAAGATCAATGGCGTTGTCAACTTTCTATAGATGGTGATCTTATTTCTTTCTTAGTACGTTGTGATATTAATCAATTCTATCAAGAAGGAAATGCTACACAAACTGGGATGTCTACTTTTTTTAATGCTTCGTTACATTTTCCTCATAAACCTTGGGCACTACAAACACAACTAGGATATTATGATATTGATTCGTATGTTAATAGAATATATAGTTTTGAACAAGATGTTTTATATAAAAATACCTTAACGGGTTTATGGGGAGCGGGTTGGCGTTTTTACGTTAATGGAAAATATGTACTAAATAAACATATTACCCTTTTTGCTAAAATAGGATCTACACAACAATCTACAAAAGACGACAAAAATCCATTTTTTAGACAGTATAAAAACATGTTAGAATATACTGCACAAGCAATATTTTCTTTTTGAGAAGAATTTTACCTGTCACCCATTTTTCGTCATTGCGGTTCCCCCCTCTGAGATTACCTTTTAGAATTAATGCAGTAATAATTTCGCTATCGCTACCGTTTCTTTATGCATAATCCATTTTAAAATATCATCTACCGTACAATAGATTCCTATAAATTTGCCTTTGGGCATGTTGGGTAGCTTTTGGTGTACAAACCAAAATTGCCAATCCTTGCTGCTTCTTTGTTTTAGGAAACTTGAGTTAATTATGCATATTGGTCTATATTTCGGATCTTTTAATCCTATTCACATAGGGCATTTAATTATTGCAAATTGTGTTCTAACAAATACGGATACGGACACGGTTTGGTTTGTTGTTTCTCCCCAAAATCCACTCAAACTAGATTGCCAGTTATTAAACGAACATATTCGATTGCAATTAGTAGAGAAGGCTATTAATGGTGATAATCGATTAAAGGCTTGTGATGTTGAATTCACATTATCAAAACCATCTTATACTATTAATACACTGGAGCATCTGTTTCTAGAAAATCCAAAACATGTGTTCTCCATTATCATGGGCAGCGATAGCTATTTGAGTTTGCCTCAATGGAAAAATTATGAGCAATTAGAGCATCAATATAATTTTATTATATACCCAAGAATGCATGCGCCATTAACAACTAAAATAATACCTCCCAATTGTAGAATATTAAATGCACCCATGCTTGATATATCTGCAACATATATTCGCGAAAAGGTACAACAAAAAAAAAGTATTCGATACCTGGTGCCCGATGCGGTAAGAAAGGCAATAGAACAAAATAGATATTATTTGTAACTGTTCGTATTTGGTCTTATAGATATGCTATGCGTTTTGGGTTGCTGCTTAATTTAATTTATCAAGCAACGCTACAACCCCTTCTTTTTTCAAAATTAAAAACCCTAGCCTATCATTACTAATACCTTCTTTTAAAGTATAGGTAAAGAAAAATTCATTATTCTTTATTTGAGTTTCGAAGTATTTAAATTGAATATGCTCTTTTTGTTCTAAATCATTGGCAATTTCATGTAAGTGTGTAGATAGAATACATAAAGATTGGCTGCTTTTTAATAGCCCATTTATAACTGTGGCGGAGCATTGAAAAGCGTCTTGTATGTTTGTGCCTTTAAATAATTCATCAATTAATATTAGCCAGCTTTTTTGATTACTAATTTTTAAAATAGTACTTTTAATCCGTTGTACCTCGTTGAAAAAATAGCTTTCTCCATTAACCACATTGTCTGTAACCTGTATATTGCTCAATACTCCGTCAAATAAACTTAATGTAGCAGCTTTTGCAGGAATCCCCATACCTAAATGAGCTAAAAACACAATAATGCCCATAGCCTTAATAAGTGTACTTTTTCCTGTCATGTTTGCGCCAGTTAGAAATAAAAATGGTTTAGGATCTTGTAAATCTATATTATACGCAACTGGCTTTTTTAACAACGGGTGATACAATTCCTCTGCTTTAAATATGGGTTGATTTGTATGAAGCCAATTTGGAAAACTAAAACAATTTTTTTTTGTTGCTACAGCCATGCTATAATAAGCATCTAGTTGATAGTATAGCTCGATGAGTGTTTTTATTTTATTTTTAAAATGATGTTGAATGAAGTGAGTTACACGAAGAATTTTTATAGTGGTTGATGAATGGTTTATACCGAAATTTAATACTTGTTCTGTTTGTGCTTCACTTAATAAGGTATTTACTTGGTTGCATATATTGTTTAATGTTGTGGATTCATTGTTTGTTAACAGTACAACTGCTAATTTTTTAAATTCTTGTACAAATTGAACAAAATGTACAAGGGAGTATTTAATTAACCCATAATCTGATGAGTGCAACCACTGATATTTTAAACTAGTAATGGCATTGGGATATTTAGGAATACGTTCTATAGTTGTTTCAAAAAATTTTTCCATAACCATTATTGTTCCATTGGTAATAGCATTGGTCCATTTTTCTTCGTTTGCAAGAATATGTTGCAATCCTTTTTGCACATCCACAATTTTTTCAATACTATTTAGAGGGTGCATGTATATCCATTTTAAATACACTTTTCCTCCGTCTGTATGTGTATAATTCAATGTATCAAAAACAGATTGGTTGTAACCATCACTGAATATAAATAAATCCCTTAGCGTAGTTATATCAATTTCCATTATTTTTTAAATTAAAGATTCATGTAGCATAAAATTGCATAACGCTTGTTCTACAAAGCAAGTCAATTTTATTATCTTCGCCACTAAACGCTTAAAAATGTTGTATAGCATAAACATAGAGCGACTATTTATAAACATACAAAACTATTCAAGAAATGGATCCTATAATTATAAGTATTGTTGGAGTGGGTGGCCTATTTATAGGCTTAGTAGTAGGTAAACTTATTTTCACCAAGAACACAAAACAAAAAACAGAAGAGGCCGAAAAACAAGCTCAAAAAATTATATCAAACGCACAAACAGTAGCAGAAACATTAAAAAAAGAAAAGTTACTTGAAGCTAAAGAAAAATTTGTACAATTAAAAGCAGATCACGACAAAGACATATTGCAACGAAATCAAAAAATAATAGATGCAGAAAGCCGTGTTAAACAAAAAGAACAAAGTATTCATCAAAAAGTAGAGCAATTAGACAAACAAGCCAAAGAAAATGATAGCATTAAAGCTAATTTAAATCGTCAAATAGACGTTGTTAATCAAAAGCGCACTGAATTAGAAAAGCATCAAGAAGAGCATATCCGTCGTTTAGAAAAAATAGCTACGCTAAGTGCAGAAGAAGCAAAACAACAACTAATAGAGAGCTTAAGAAGAGAAGCACAAACACAAGCATTGGCTGTGCAACAAGAAATTATTGATGATGCTAAACAAAAAGCAAATAAAGAAGCTCGAAAAATTGTAATACAAACTATTCAACGCACAGCTACAGAGCAGGCTATAGAAAACGCCATTACTGTCTTTAATTTAGAAAGTGATGAAATAAAAGGTCAAATCATTGGAAGAGAAGGGCGCAATATTAGAGCTATAGAAGCTGCTACAGGAGTGGATTTGATTGTAGATGATACCCCAGAAGCTATTCTTCTTTCATGCTTTGATCCTTTGCGAAGAGAAGTTGCTCGATTGAGTTTACAACGACTCGTTACAGACGGGCGTATACATCCAGCTCGTATCGAAGAAGTAGTAGAAAAAACACGGCGTCAATTAGAAGATCAAATTATAGAAATAGGAGAACGTACTGTTATTGAATTGGGTATACATGGGTTACATAAAGATCTTATCCGTATTGTAGGTAAAATGCGTTTCCGTTCTTCTTATGGACAGAATTTATTGATGCACAGTCGTGAAGTAGCAAACCTTTGTGGTATTATGGCTGCTGAGCTTGGATTAAACCCTAAACTAGCAAAACGAGCGGGTCTTTTGCATGATATTGGAAAAGTACCTGATGAAGAAACAGAGTTGAGCCATGCGTTGTTGGGAATGAAGTTGGCAGAAAAGTATGGTGAAAACCCGGCTGTATGTAATGCTATAGGCGCCCATCATAATGAAGTAGAAATGCAATATATAATCTCTCCAATTATACAAGCTTGTGATTCCATAAGCGGTGCTCGACCTGGCGCACGTAGAGAAATTATGCAACAATACTTACAACGCATAAAAGAATTAGAAAATTTAGCAGTTGGCTATCAAGGAGTAGAAAAAGCCTATGCTATACAAGCTGGTAGAGAGTTGCGGGTAATTGTGGAGGCTGATAAAGTATCGGATGGTGATAGCGATAAATTAAGCTTTGAAATTGCTCAAAAAATTCAAACTGAAATGACCTACCCAGGACAAGTTAAAGTAACAGTTATCAGAGAAAAACGAGCTGTGAATGTAGCTCGATGATTATTTTGGAGATTATTTAGTGAAGCCTTACCTTTGCCATCCTTAATTCTGAATCATGGACGCTGTAAAATTTGTACACGAGCAATTAGTTGCTAAAAAAGATTTACCGAAATTTAAAGCAGGTGATAACATTACGGTAAACTATAAAATTATAGAGGGAAATAAAGAACGTATTCAGCCTTTTAGAGGCGATGTCATTAAATGTCAGGGAAAAGGCGCAACCACAACTTTTACAGTACGTAAAATATCTGATGGTATTGGCGTAGAAAGATTGTTTCCATTATACTCTCCAAATATTGAATCAATCGTATTAAATAAAGTAGGAAAGGTGCGTCGCGCTAAGTTATTTTACTTAAGAGAAAGAGGCGGTAAAAGCGCTCGTATTAAGGAAAAAAGAATGTAAAAAATACTACAAGCGCATAGTAAAGTGTCATTATGAGTTTGTTTCGTAATGACACTTTTTATTGAACCTTTAGCGTAAAGTAATTCAAACACGTAATATACTAGCGATTGAATTTGCTTTGCGTTCTGCGGTTTAGCAATCACTTACTAAAAAGAATGCGCAGAGGATGATGCGCTTATTTATGCAATACGTAAACCCTTACTTGGACGAGTCTTTTGGAGCACGAAACGTTAATCTTCTTTATTTTTACCTCTTTTTTCTTTCCACTCTTCTTTCATTTTTTCCTTTAACTCCTTAAATTTAACTTGCTGTTCTGTATTAAGTATAGCCATTACTTTACTTTGCTTCTCTTCATGCAATGCTTTTAATTGTTCTTTTTTTTGTTCTTTAGATAAGCTACTATTCTGCATGATAGTCTTTCTTTTTTCATTGGCCTCTTTATGAATAGTTTTCCATTGTTCAACCTGACTATCGCTTAAATTCAATTCTTTTTTAATCTGCATCGCTATTTCATGCTTGCGTGCTTTTTTATCTACTTGAGCATATGCTTGTACTGTTATAACAGCACATAACATCAAAAACATTTTTTTCATATTATTTATTTTAATTAGTTAAAGAATGATGATATGACAAAAACTTTATTTTAAAGTTTAACGGTACAAATAAATTTTATATACTATACATTCGTACATCATATTATTTTTATGTTAAACGATAAAATAGCGAATCTTAGAAAAGAATATAAAATGAAAATATTGGTTGAGGAAGAAATTCATTCTAACCCTTTTGATCAATTCAAATTATGGTGGCAGGAGGCTATTAATAGTAGTGTAGATGAAATAAATGCTATGACGCTTGCTACCTGTGATGTTGATGGCAAACCCTCTGCAAGAATCGTTTTGTTAAAAGATATTACCAACGAAGGGTTTACTTTTTTTACCAACTACGAAAGTCGAAAAGCAAATCAATTAACACATAATGACTCTGCTGCGTTAGTATTTTTTTGGTCGGCTTTAGAAAGACAAATTCGCATAGAAGGTGTTGTGTCAAAAATAGAGGAAAACACAAGTAATGCATATTTCAAAACACGCCCACTAGGTAGTCAAATAGGCGCTTGGGCATCGCCACAAAGTAAAATTATTCCTAACAGAAGCTGGCTTGAATTGCAGGAACAACAAACAATGAAAAAGTTTTCTCAAATAGAAATACCCAAACCCCCTTATTGGGGAGGTTATATTGTAAAACCCACTTTAATTGAATTTTGGCAAGGCCGTCCTAATCGTTTACACGACCGCATACAATACACTCTGCAAAGGAATCAACTTTGGAGAATAGAGCGACTTGCCCCTTAATTTTTACACCTCAATATAGTTTTTCCACAAAGCAATGGCCTCCATGGTTTCTTTAACATCATGCGTACGTAATATATGTGCGCCTTGGGTAAGTGCTAGAGTTTGCAATACAGTAGTTCCATTTAGGGCTTCTTCTGGCGTAGTGTTTAATGTTTTATAGATCATTGATTTTCTGGAAAGCCCCACTAATAAAGGGCAATCCAGCATATGAAAAATGGAAAGCTGTTGTAACAATTTAAAATTATGCGTTATCGTTTTAGAAAAACCAAATCCCGGATCAATAATAATGTCTTTTATACCCGCCTTTCTACAAGCATTTAATCGCTCAATGCAATAATCCAATACTTCTTTAACCACATCTTCATACACAGCATATTGTTGCATGGTTTGCGGCGTACCTTTCATATGCATGGCAACATAAGGAACCTCCAAATTTGCAACGGTTGAAAGCATGGCGGCGTCTAAATATCCAGCGCTGATATCATTTACTAGATGAGCGCCAACTTCAATTGCTGCTGCTGCAACACGAGCATAAAATGTATCAATGGAAATAAAAATTTCTGGAAATTTTTGAGCTATACCCTCAACAATAGGAAGAACTCGCTGTAATTCTTCTTCTGCGCTAACCAATATGCTTCCTGGTCTTGTACTCTGACCGCCAACATCAACAAAAACTGCTCCTTCATTAATCATTCGTTCAACTTTATGTAAAGCCTCTTCTATATTCATTTTTCGGCTATCGGACACAAATGAATCGGGTGTAACATTAATAATGCCCATTATACAAGGGTTATCTAACACCACCAATCTTCCTTTACAATTTAAAGTATATATATGCTTATTTTTGAATGATTCTTTCATTATTATGCAAAATACAAACACAGTACAACAATACGATCAAGTTATTACTCAATGTAAACATATATTTATCCAAAAAACACAGGATTATGGAACAGCCTGGAGAGTGTTGCGTACTATTTCTATTGTAGATCAAATTTTTATAAAAGCACAACGCATTAAAACTATACAAGAAAAAAAAGCACAACAGGTTGAAGATGGCATTGCTTCTGAATTTCAAGGTATCATTAATTATTGTGTAATAGGTTTGATACAATTAGAAAAAGGAACAGATATAGTAGAAGATCTTCCTGCATCAACAGTTTCCGTATGGTATGATGCAAAAATGAACTTCGTTAAAAATGTTATGCTACAAAAAAATCATGATTATGGTGAAGCTTGGCGATCAATGAGTCAAGAAAGTTTTGTTGATTTAATATTGATGAAAATTTTGCGTGTCAAACAAATACTAACGAATGAAGGAAAAACATTAGCAAGCGAAGGAATTGATGCCAATTATGTGGACATGCTTAATTACGCTGTATTTGCACTAATATTGATGATGTAGAATGTACTTATTTCATTTCACAAAACAATAAGGCATGAAAATATTTATAACTACTATTCGAACACTTGTTGGGATACTGTTTATTTTTTCTGGATTGGTGAAAGCAAATGATCCTCTCGGATTAAGTTATAAAATTCAAGAGTTTTTTGATGTATGGAAGGTTTATTTTTTAAATAAGTATACACTTTCTTTTTCTATTGCCATAATTAGTTTCGAAATAGTTGCCGGTATTGCTGTTTTATTAGGTTGGCAAAAAAAAATATTTCTTTGGTGTATTTTATTGTTAACCCTATTCTTTGCTTTTTTAACCGGCTATGCCGTCTTTTCTAATAAAATAAAAACATGCGGCTGCTTTGGAGATTGTATTCCTTTAACCGCCCAGCAATCTTTCATAAAAGATCTTATACTACTTGCATTGGTTCTTCTTTTATTAGCATATAAACGATATTTAAGTCCATTATTTAAAGCCTTCATTAGTATGCTTGTTGTAATTATAACGTTAGCAAGCAGTCTCTTTTTCCAATGGTATGTATTAAGACATTTGCCCATAGTAGATTGTTTGCCTTATAAAAAAGGAAATCACTTGCCTACATTAATGCAACCACCGCTTGGCTCTGTTTCTGATAGCTCCGTTATAACATTTGTCTACACTAAAAATGGAAAAGAAATAGAATTTACTGCAAATCAATTTCCACAAGATTTTAATGATCGTGTATATCATTTCAAAAAACGGTATGATAAACTTATTAGAAAGGGGAATGCAGAACCCGTTATTCAAGACTTTTCACTTAATAGCTCAATAAGTGGCGTAGATTCTACTAATGAGATCTTGCGTTACTCAGGAAACACCCTTATTTTATTTGTAGAAAATATAGATGATAATAGCCTTTGGATAAATGATATTAAAGAATTATATGATTTGTTAAATAGGCGTTCTGGTTGGTTATTTATAATTGCATCTAATAATACAAAACAAGTACTTGATTTAATAAGCCAAAAAATACATGTGCAAATTCCGTTATTTAATTGCGATGCGACGGTTATTAAAACAATTGCCAGGGCCAACCCAACATTATACTTGTTGCAAAAAGGCTTTGTAATAAATAAATGGAGTTATGTTGATTTTAATGAGGCTATCAAGAATATTAAAACAAGCATACGAAAAAACTCTTATTAAAAATTTATATGATAATAGACATTATAATAATTCTAATAACGCTTTTCGCCTTATTCAAGGGGTATAAAAAAGGATTTATTGTAGCGCTCTTTTCCTTTGCTGGATTGATTGTTATTATGGCTGCAGGAATTCCTTTATCTATTCAAATGGCCAAATATTTTGGAGGCGATAAAAACAACGCTAAGCCATGGTTGCCAATAGCAACATTTGTGTTGATTTCGATTATCATAATGCTTTTAATGAAATGGATTGCCGCTTTGGTGAGTACAGCATTTAATTGGACGTTATTAGGTGGAGTAAATCGATTAGCAGGAGCATGTTTGTTTGTATTTATTCATCTTACCATTATAAGTCTTTTAGTTTTTTATGCTATAGGCTTTAATATTCTATCTGTTCATACCATACAAAGCTCTTATACTGCGCATTATTTGGAATGGTGGGGATCTAAGAGTATTCAACTTTTATCTGTTATACTTCCCTTTTTAAAATCATCTTTTTCAGAATTGAAAAATTATTTTACGTCTGTAATTTCTTAAAGGGTTAAACAATTTTTTCATAATTATAAATAATACTTCTGGGTACGCTGCTTTTTGCAAATATTGTATTTTGCAGACATGTTTACCGGAATAATAGAAACAATAGGCAGCATTATAACTATTGAACAACAAGAAACCAATAAAATTTTTTGGCTTAAATCTGCTATATCAGAGGAATTAAAAATTGATCAAAGCGTTGCACACAATGGTGTTTGTTTAACGGTAGAAGAAATTAAAAATGGAATGCATCGTGTAACAGCTATACAAGAAACATTATTGAAAACTAATTTGAATACTTGGAAAATAAATGATCCAATTAATTTGGAAAGATGTGTTCTTTTAAATGGAAGAATGGATGGACATTTTGTACAAGGCCATGTAGATACTACGGCAACTTGCATACAATGTGAAAATCAAAATGGAAGCTGGTTGTATAGATTTAAACTTGATGAACAATTTGCATCATTAATTATTGAAAAAGGATCTATCAGCATTAATGGAATTAGCCTTACTATATTTAATGTAACACAAAATGAGTTTTCTGTTGCTGTTATTCCATACACATTTGATCATACTAACATGCAAGCAATCGCTAAAGATAGCTTAGCAAATATAGAGTTTGACATGGTAGGTAAATATATTCATCGATATATGCAATTAATGAATGGAAAGAATTGCATTCAATAAAAAGAGCTTTTATTATCGTTCGGGTTTAACCAAAGAGTCATTATTAACATTTTCATTGCTCTGCACATTAACTCATGCTTTAAAACATATGGCTATAAAAAAGTATGTTTTTTAAATGATGCATGAAAAACTAATACTTTCGATAGAAGAAACCATTTAATCAACATTATATTTATAACTCTAAACGACTTTGTTGTATGAATAAATTTTAAATGAACTTTTTTTCAATTCTATTTTGCGTTAAGCTACTTTTACAGTTTTAGGCATTCCAAAAGCTGTAAGCTTATTTAAGATTTTGCAATTTAGTGCTGCTTCTATCATTTGATTTTCTAATTTTTTAGCTTGTAACTTGTCTCCAAAAATAATTTTATAGCGATACATGGTGTTTTCTACGATGCTTCTTTTGTGATAATGATGTACTTGTTTCCATTTTTTTCTTCCCTGTTTTCTAATATAGCGTATGGCCTTATCTCGGGAATGAGTTCTTCCTTTTCTATTACCATGTCTTTGTATTCTTGCATTTTTCTGTGGCGGTATGATAGGTTTTATCTTAGCGTGTTCTAAAGTGTTATATACCTTTAATTTATCATATGCTCCATCAGCACCTAATTTTTTTACTTTACACTTTATTTTGTTCAACATGGGTTTTACCATGGCAGCATCGTCTACTGCATTGGTCGTTAGTTCCATAGCATGAATGAACCTTGTCTGGGAATCTACAGCCAAATGGATCTTTCTACAAGTGCGATGTTTACCATAACCATACTGGCGCACTTTCCATTCTCCTTCGCCATATACTTTTAAGCCTGTGCTATCCATAACTATATGTAAGTTTTCTTTTTCACAACGTTTTACAAAGTCTTCTATATTTAAAGCCTTGCTTCTACGCCATAGTTGGGTATAATCTGGTACTTCTATGGTTAAGTGAACTAAGTTTAAGATAGATTGTATAAATCCTTCAGCCTGTCGCCAGGGTAAATGGTATACTTTTTTTAATAAGCAACAGGCTTCTATACAAGCCTTTGAATATCGCTATTGGGCTCCTTTTTGTGTAGGGCCCCTATAATACCAGCTCCCTATTACTTTATCGCTTAACCATAAGGTCAGGCTACCTCTATTTTTTAAAGAACTATTATATGCTTTCCAATTCTTAACTTTGTAACGTACTCTTTTAGAGTTACACCTACGGGGTTTGTTTTGTTTTTTCATCATTACAAAATTGCCCCGTTTTTTTATTTCTTCCTACACACAACCTATCTTTACTTTATTCATACAACAAAGTCTCCCTTAATTATGAAAGAAGTCTAATGAACAATAAAAATAAACAGCATCAATTTTGTCCATTACGCCTTGATTTTCAATATTTTTTTTTACCACTAAACAAGCATTTATGTTAGAGGTCTATTTTATAAAGCAGGAAATTAATAGTACAAGCATTTAAATATCAACGTAGTTAACGTGTTGTATTTACACATTAAACCTAAAATGCATAATATCGCCATCTTCTACCAAATACTCCTTTCCTTGCACAGCTAATTTGCCTTTTTCTCTACAAGCTGCTTCGCTTTTATATTGTATAAAATCATTGTATTTAATTACTTCTGCCCGAATAAATCCTTTTTCAAAATCGCTATGTATAACTCCTGCAGCTTGTGGGGCTAGCATTCCTTTTGCAATAGTCCATGCTCTTACTTCTTGTACACCAGCTGTGAAATACGTAATTAGGTTCAATAATTTGTAGGTAGATTTTATCAATCTGGTTACTCCACTTTCTTTCAAACCCATATCTTCTAAAAAAAGTTGTCGGTCTTCAAAACTTTCCATTACAGCAATATCGCTTTCAATAGCGGCGCTTACATATAATATTTCGGCATTTTCTTGTTGGATGGCTTCTTGTAATGCGGTTGTATGTTTATTTCCAGACACTACCGATTTTTCATCTACATTACATACATACAAAACAGGTTTCATTGTTATCAAAAATAAGTCACTCAAATATTTTTCTTTATCTTCTTTGCTTACAACAAACCCTCGAGCATTTTTTCCTTCGTTTATATAATTTTTAAGTTCTTGTAATAAGGCTACACAAGTAGCAGATTCTTTATCACCGCCTGTTCTAGCTTGTTTTTCAACTTTACTTATTTTTTTTTCTATACTTTCTAAATCTTTTAATTGCAATTCTGTATCAATAATTTCTTTATCTCGTACAGGATTTACGCTGCCGTCTACATGTATAATATTATCATCGTCAAAACAACGCAATACATGTATAATGGCATCGGTACTTTTTATATTTCCTAAAAATTGATTGCCAAGGCCTTCTCCTTTGCTTGCTCCTTTTACCAAGCCAGCAATATCTACAATTTCTACTGTTGTAGGTACTACCCGCTGTGGTTGCACTAATTTTTCTAGTTCAATGAGTCGATCATCTGGAACAGTTATTACACCTATGTTTGGTTCTATAGTACAAAAAGGGAAATTGGCTGCTTGCGCTTTTGCATTACTTAATGCATTAAATAAAGTAGATTTTCCTACATTTGGTAGTCCTACAATGCCTGCTTGTAAAGCCATATATTAAGGTTAAAGTTGATATTAAATGGTTGCAAATGTAAATGGCTATAAGTAATTTTGTTAATAGTAGGACACTTATTTTAAAGAATACAATAATTTTTATGAAATTTATTACTTTCTAAACAACAAAGAGATCGATATACAGCATTGCTGAATCAACTAAAATAATCTTGATCAATCTGATACGCTACTTATTCATTATAGCATGGCACTCAACTACGTTTGGTTATTTTTTTTCTTTATTGCATTTGTAGTAGCATTAGCACGACTACTATTTTTTGGGGATACTGCTATTTTTTCTCGTGTAATGACAAGTCTTTTTGATGGTGCTAAAAATGGTTTTGATATTTCATTGGGTCTTGCTGGGGTAATGACGTTGTGGTTGGGCATTATGAAGATTGGTGAAAAAGCAGGTATGATTGATAAGTTTGCCAAAGCGGTATCCCCTTTTTTTCGAAAACTCTTTCCTTCTATACCCAAAGGGCATGCGGCGGGTGGAGCTATTATGATGAATTTTTCAGCAAATATGCTTGGCCTCGATAATGCTGCTACTCCATTAGGGTTGAAAGCAATGCAAGAGCTACAAACAATCAATCCTAAAAAAGAAACAGCTAGTGATGCGCAAATTATGTTTTTAGTGCTAAATACAGCAGGGTTGACTATTATACCCACCTCTGTTATGGCTATGCGCCAAAGTATAGCTATAGCTCAAGGAGTAACCAACTTTAATGCTGCAGATATTTTTTTACCTACTCTTATTGTTACATTTATTTCTTTTTTATCTGGAATGATTGCTGCTGCTGCTTATCAACGTATTAATTTATTTAAATTGCCTATTTTAATATTTGTGGGAGGATTTGCAGCATTAATGGCAGGATTATATTTTTGGCTAAAGCAATACCCACCGGATCAAATGGCTGCTTATATTGGATTACTAGGAAGTGCTATTATATTCTCTATTATTATTTTATTTTTACTGGCGGGTGTACGAAAAAAAATAAACGTCTTTGAAACGTTTATTGATGGCGCAAAAGAAGGCTTTCAAGTAGTTATAAAAATTGTTCCATACCTTGTAGCTATACTTATTTCCATTGCTGTATTTAGAGCCACTGGCTGTATGGATTATGTGGTACAAGGACTAGGCAAATTATTTGCAGCGTTAGGTATGAATACAGATTTTGTTCCTACACTTCCTATAGGATTAATGAAACCCATGAGTGGCGCTGGCTCTAGAGGATTAATGATAGATGTTTTAAAAACATATGGTGTACATTCTTTTCAGGGCAAGTTGGCTGCTATTATACAAGGCGGTACAGAAACTACTTTTTATACAATAGCTGTTTATTTTGGTAGTATAGGTATTAAAAATACACGCTATACTATTGTATGCGGATTAATTGCTGATGCGGTAGGATTAGTTGCTGCTATTATTGTTGGATATTTATTTTTTAAATAATAGTAGTAAGATAAACATCATTACAAAAAATCTGCAAAGCTTTCAATTACAAGTAATGGGTTGTAAAGTTAAATGGGCCAAGATTGCTACACCACGTTTTGTTCGCAGGCACAATAAAAAGGATGAAAGAAGCCTAATGTCTAACATAAAAAAATTTATACGTTAGCGCTTTCGCTAACCAATGTGTAGCACTTAGAAAATTAACCAAACAAATCAGGGTTGTCTTCCATAAAAGCTTGTAATAGATCTGGATCGTTTTTAAGGCGCTTTGCAAAATCAGGATCTTGTATATACCGCCTTCTCCTTTCTTTATTAGCCATCTTTCTATCACGAGTCATAAAATCCAGCACCTTTGATGGGTCACCCGTAAACTTTAAAAAACCAATGCCCATAAAAATATGCAGTATAATAAGAAAAATATTTTGTGTTCCCCATAATAACACGGCCGTATGTTGTTCTTTATTCTCCATTGCCATAACATAAAGTATAAATAGGGGTAAGGCAAAACAGAAGTAAATAAGTTTACCCATGTTCATCCAAAATACTGGGCCTTTGTATAATTTAAAAGTATCAAATTCATTGTTAGCAATAGGGTCATCGCCATCAAAACTGCGGGCATAATAGTACTTAATAGCACACACCACCGTTATAATAGATTGAACGGCAAATGTATAAATAGGAAAATGATTCGTATCGGTTATAAATGCTGCATTCACTAATGCAAACACAGCAAATATTCCAATAGCGGTTATAAAAATAGGCCGTTTGGTAGGCTCATTTTCGCGGTGAGCACCTTTTCTCAATATCTCTCTATAAAAAAGCATATCTAGTATAAATTCTTCTACCACGTATATATGAACCAATAACATATTGTTTTTATTGGATAGTAGAAGCAGAGTCATCATAACTTGAAAAAAAGAAGCAATCAGAATATGCAGCCGCATTATTTTAAGTGGTGCAGGTAGCTTTCCCTTATTTTCTTTAAGATTGGCTTTAATATTGGAAGCAAAAAGAGGAAAAGCTATTATAAGCTGTGCTAACCATCTAAAAAATAATATTATAACAGGCGTCATGGATATTAACTATTTAAAATGTGATGTAAATAAAAAAGTACTAATTTTTTC
>Ga0208826_1001583_pt1 | contig 18767 bp, 16 predicted proteins | sample AD_UKC115_MetaG_FD_184451 | JGI IMG/M metagenome (GOLD analysis project Ga0208826, IMG submission 184451) | Active sludge microbial communities of municipal wastewater-treating anaerobic digesters from Hong Kong - AD_UKC115_MetaG (SPAdes)... | ecosystem: Engineered > Bioreactor > Anaerobic >...
TGTGCTCGCATAAGGGATGCATGGATTCGGCACAGGTGCAGGAAGTGTCAAAATTCCGCTCATCATTTTTTTGGATAACCAGCGGGTATGTATCGCCGTAAGCAACTACCTCGGCTTCTACCCGTTCGTTGGCCGCATGGAGGATGTTGGCTTTTGAAGTGCGTAACAATTTTTCGGCTTCCTCATAAATTGACGGAGAGGAAAGCATCTTGATCATTTTAAGATCGATGTATTTCATCTTCGCTACTGTATGAAGCTGATTAAACTGAATGGCGTCATTAAGCAGGAGGTTTTTATCTACCATATCCTGCAGCCGGAAAAGAGCCGCCGCTTCGTGCCTGCATATATCGCCCAAATTATACGGGCAGCCACACCGCAACGTCATCGATTTGGGATCGGTATATTTTTGAATGTACACTTTATAAAATGTGCTGTAATTGTCGTCCTTCACCCGAAAAACAACCGTACTGGTCAGTTCATCGTGTTCTATCAGTTCAACAAATCCGAGTTGATTAATTTTTTTTCCTCTTCGGATAACCTCTTCGGCGCCATTATTATAAATATGCTTGATGATATGGGGTAATGCCAATGCGATAGGTATTTTAAGTTACGGATTGCACCCATCAATTCGGGTATAGGCAAACCCGTTCCGAAAAGGGCAATTTGCAAAAGTAACGGATTTTATCCCAGCCAATCAAAGGAAAAAGCAAAAAAAATCAATCTTCCGTATGATTGATTAGCTTTCCATCTACATATAACGGTAACGAGGAGGCGGTATTGGGAGTAAGACAGAGACGGATATCATCCTGTAAGCCATATCCGGAAAGCCTTTCAAAATGGGAGGTCTGGTTTCTTTCCATAAAACCATATAAATCGCCTTCCGCCTGATGGTACATCCCTAATACCATTTTTGAGGCATCGCAGGGAATGGTGAAATGCGCTCCAATCCGCGAAATTACCATTCCGGCAAACAGGCTGTCTTCCACATTTACCCGGTCCTTCCATGCTGCACAGGCAAGCATCACCGGCATTTTCTTTTTGAGGAGAAAATCGCAAACCCGGTCAACATTGGCAAAGGATCCGGTAATAATGGTTTTGGCGCCATTATTAAGCGCAATATGAAGGAGTCGGGTGCCATTGGTGGTAGTGAGCACAAGGGTTTTCCCCTTAATAAAAGCGGCCGGGTATTCGGATGGGGAATTCCCGTGCTGTAACCCTTCCGCAATTTTTCCATCGCGCTCCCCCGCTGTAATGGCGTTTATTTGCTTTCCCAACCGGATGCATTCTGCCACCCCATCAACCGGGATAATGGTTTTGGCCCCGTTGTACAATGCCGTAGCAATAGTAGAAGTGGCCCGCAATACATCAATGATCACCACAATACTCTGCGAAATATCATATAGATGAAGCAGGGCAGGAGAAAGAGAAGTGTATAATGCCGGTTTTAAATTATGGCTCATGTTTATTCAAATGGGATTTTAACCAGCTTCGCTTTGATCGGGGTATTCCGGACAAGGATATAAATTTCTGACCCAATGGCCGCATGAGATACATCTACATATCCCAAACCAATGGCCTTACCCAGGGAGGGAGATTGCGTACCTGAGGTTACCCTTCCAATTCTTCGATTATCCCTATCCGTTATCTCATATCCATGCCGTGCAATGCCCCGGTCGAGCATTTCGAAACCAATAAGCTTCCTCAATACACCCTCCTGCTTTTGTTTTTCCAAAATGGGACGGGAGATAAACTCTTTGGAGAATTTAGTTATCCATCCAAGGCCTGCTTCCAGCGGACTTGTGGTATCGTCAATATCATTTCCATAAAGGCAAAATCCCATTTCGAGGCGGAGGGTATCTCTTGCGCCAAGACCAACCGGTTTTATCTGGCTGTCGGCCGAAAAGATTGCATCCCAAATCTTATCCGCATTCCCGGGCTTATTCTCAAAATAAATTTCCACTCCCCCCGCGCCGGTATATCCTGTGGCGCTTATTAATACATCATCCACTCCTGCAAAACTGCCTTTTGAGAAATTGTAATATTTCAGATTGAGTATATCGATAGAGGATAGGGGTTGCAGGATGCGCGTTGCATTGGGGCCCTGCACCGCAAGCAGTCCGGTGGAATCGGAAACATCAACCAATTCTGCATTATCCGTATTATTTTCCACAATCCAATCCCAGTCTTTTTTTATATTTCCTGCATTTACAACCAGCATATATTCCTGGTTTTCTTCGAGGCAATATACCAGCAGGTCGTCAATAATCCCGCCACTCCTGTTAGGAAAGCAGCTATACTGAATTTTACCCCGGGTAAGTTTAGCGGCATCGTTGCTGGTTACTTTTTGTATAAGCCCCAGGGCATCGGGGCCTTTCACTAAAAATTCGCCCATGTGGCTAACGTCAAATACCCCGGCATGTTTTCTTACTGCGAGGTGTTCCTCATTTATCCCGGTATAGGAAATGGGCATATTAAAGCCTGCAAAAGGCGCCATTTTTGCACCCAGTGCAATATGTTTACCGGTGAAGGGGGTTTGTTTCATGAAAAAAATTTGTCTGCAAAATTAACTGAAAGCAGGGCTGAAAGGTTAGCCGGATAAAAGAAAAATCCTGCCCAAAGGCAGGACTTTTTACATCAACGTCAACGCCGCTATCAAAACAAGATCTTTTATCGCATTAAAAGTGGGTTATACGCTGCCAGGGAATAAAGGAGAACCGATTGAGATTTATCCCTTCTCTCCCCGAGCTGCTGTATTTGCTTATCAATTTTTTCCTTCTCTTTTTGTAACGAGTCCTTCACTTTATTCATATCCGGTTTTACGGGGGGCATGGGAGGCTGAACCGGTTGCGGGTCCTTGGGTTCGTTCACGGAGTTCCCGCCAGGTGCCGTATTAATGTTGGTTTGGTTTTCATCCGCCGGGGTCGCGGTTTCCTGGTTATCCCAGTCGGGATTATTATTCCAATTGTTGTGGCCATTTTTTCGGTTCCGGGCCGGCTGTCCATTTAATTCATACAACCCGTCCGCCTTCATGATATAATCCTTGTCCACATCCCAGTCCGATTCCACATCATCCACATCTACATCCCAGTCGCCATTCCAGGGGCCTTCAAAGCGGATGTTGTTCGACCAGCCAATGCTTTTATCCACCCGGATCATTTTACCAACCGGTACGAAGATGGTCAGTATCACTTTTTGATTTCTGAATTTATCATGCTTATTGATCTCAATTCCACGGTCTAAAATGAGTAACGAGTCCTGCTGATGAATATTCAATTCAATTTTTTGTGCCAGTAAATCGGCGCTTCGCCTGCTGTTTCCTCTTGCCAGTTTCACCATCGTTACCTTAAAACTGTCATTGGGAGATTTGGCAATTTGAACATCGATGTTTTTTACATAAACCGTATCCTCCGAAATTCCTTCAAAGGGCTCGAAGCGAAGCCAGGAATTTTTAAAGATCCTTGTTTCGGGGTTTACCGCAGTAATTTCTAATTTCTGAACCATGGGGTTAGCCAGTTGGAAATTTTGTTCTTTATAATGGTTCAGGGAGCTAAAATCCCTCCCCACCAATGAGATCAGGGCGAAAAAACAAATCCAGCCAATCACCCATAATGCGATGAAGGAGCCCGATAACAGCTTATTGTTGCGACGCGCCCTGGCAATTCGTCTAATCACCCAGGTTAGTATCCCGATAATTGGAACGGCGATAAAAAACAGGAGCGTTCCCCATGCCAGGATATTCTGCCATCCATCGGTTAACACAAAATCTTTCAATGGAAAAATCCCGATCGAAAAAATAGCAAGTGCAAATAAAGCAACCAGTACCCCAAATCCCACACAACCGAGGATGAAATAAACTACAATCTTAAACAACAGAGAGATAATGTTACCAAAAGAATTTCCTCCCCTGCGTGCGGCGGTATTCATTTCGGTACCCATCGATTTTCCTTTTTCGCGGGCATAGTCCCCGGCTTCTTTTCCAAACTTTTGCACCCTTTCGTGCAGGCCCTGCATCTCTTCGCGGATAGAATTTTTAATGGAGTTCATATCCACTTTTTCTCCTTTCATTTCCAATTTTTCAGACGTGGTAAGTGCCTCCGGAAGAACCATCCACAGGATGATGTACACGATGAGGGCGCCCGGACTGAATCCAAACCGGAAAAAATGAAAGTCGCTGTCGTGCAGGGCAAAACTTAAAAAAGGAAGGAGAAACAAAACCCGTGGGATCCAGGCATTGATACCAAAATAATTTCCCAACCCCGAGCAAACACCTGCTACCAGTTTGTTATCATTATCGCGGTAAAGTTTTTTCCGCAGGCTTCCGATTTCGGTTGTGGCAGAACTCGGTACCGCAATCCATAGAACCAGGTAGGGTATTATGCCAAACCCAAAAGAGATGGCCAGGATTACAAAGATGATACGCACCACCACCACATCAATGCCAAAATAATTGGCCAGCCCGCTACAAACCCCGCCAATTACTTTATCATTTTCATCGCGAAACAATTTTTTGGGGCCTGCTTGCTGATTATAATGCGGTTCCTCTTTTTTAGCCTGGGAAGAATTTTGTGCCCCTGCCGAATCGGCGGTTGCTTCATCACTCTCAAAATCTTCGGGCCGGCCCATATTCCGGATAATGGCCTGCACATCTTCTTCAGTAATACAGGTGGCGCCCGCCTTTAATCGTTCCTGGAATAACTCGCCGATCCGGTTTTCAATATCATTAATGATTTCATCCTTTCCATCTTCTCCTTCAAAATACCGGCTGAGGCTTTCGGTATATTCCTTGAGTTTGTCGAATGCCGACACCTCAATGGGAACCACCCTTCCCTGAAAATTGATGTTAATTACTTGTTTCATGGCTTATCTTTTCAGTGTTGCCTTGTTAAGGGCTGAATTTGTTTTTGATCGCTTATGTTGACCCACAAATACACGGCTATGCTTTATGGGGTGTTGGTTGACTCTGTTTGTTGCGTTGTTACCGCCTTTACTGCATTGGCGAGTTCGTTCCAGGTAGCCTCCAGTTCACTGTAAAACGTGGCGCCCTTTTCGGTAAGTGCGAAATATTTACGCGGAGGCCCGCTGCTGCTTTCCACCCAGCGGTAAGAAAGCAATTCGGCATTCTTCAATCGGGTTAGCAAGGGGTACAATGTCCCTTCGAAGATGTTCAGGTTAGCCTCCTTCATTTTATCGATGATATCGGAGGGATAGGCTTCACCCTGCCTGATGACCGACAAAATGCAAAACTCCAAAACCCCCTTTCGCATCTGACTGGCTGTGTTTTCAATGTTCATGGCTTTAAATGAATTAATTTGTCAGTTAATGAACCCGGCTCGTTATTTTCCTTTTTTCATGGCTTTCAAAGAAAAATCATGGCTATACTCCTGCCGCCCTTCGCTGCTCACAAAAACAACTCCGTTTGACAAGTCAAAGATAAAAACATTTTTTAGTACTATGCAAAACAAAATACCTGCTTTATAAAGATAGCTTGCATTGATTTTTGTATAATATGCTGATAATCAATATTATTATATAGAATTTATTTTCCTTGATATTGTTTGATCGGCAAATAAGGATGGATGAGTGGCAGGATATTTTGGTGTTTTGGGTGTTTCGGGCTCCTCGCTTTTGACCTCAAAAACCAAAAGGCATTACGAAATACAGACAAAACGGACGATCATTTGCTTATTGCCTTATTCAAACTTTTATCGCCCGAGCATCTTTTAAAACTCCCTTTCTCCAACGATAGCAATAACCTGGATAAACGATTCTACAGCGAACTGCTGCACATTATCGGCCTGGCCGAAACTAAAGAAGAAATCAAATTTAAAAAGGTAATTGGAGGTAAGAATATTAGTAAGTGGATAATTAAATGGGATGGAAAATATATAAACTATGGAAACCATTTAGCATGCCCAAGAGACAATAAAATATTTGAACAACCCAAAATATTAATTAGAGAAGCTGGCAATAAAATTATTGCAACTTTGGAAAAAGAAAATTATTATATCCTCTCATCATTGTATAACGGAATTTTGATAAATGAAGAATTTGAAATAAAATTTATTCTCAGCCAACTGAACTCCAAACTTTTTCAATTTTTATTAAATCAATTAACTTTTGAGAAAACAAAAGGTGCATTTACTAAAGCAAGAATTTTCCACTATTACGAATTACCTATAAAACGGGTTGACAGGAAGGCACAAGAGCCATTTGTTGAAATAGTTAATAATATCCTCCAAGAAAAAAACAAAGTCCTTCAATTGATACAATCGGACCTGAATCCCAAATCGACCCATTAGTTTACCAGCTCTACAATTTAACCGAAGAAGAAATCGCCATCATCGAAAACTCAACTCGTTAAAATGGGGCCGCTATAATATGGGGGATTCGCCCCATGTGGCTTGCAAAGTTTTGTATCTTTAATTAACGCGGGTGCAGGCAGCCGCTTCGTGGCGGCAATGTTGTATCGTTAACAGAATCAAAAAAAATAGTTTTTCGGTTCGCCGTTAGTAACTCTTGCAACTACCGGCCGTCTGGCAGAAAAAGCATTATGAAAAAATATATACTCCTTTTCAGCTTCCCCTTTCTCCTGGCGGGCCTTTTTAGCTGCCGGTCTGGCAAGCCCTACCTCGAACGAAGCAACGAGTACAAGGCTTTACTGGATGCTGTGGCTCAACTTTCGAAAAACACTACCGACGAGAAAGCGCTGGAAGCCGTACCGGTTTTATATAAACAGGTGCAGGAAAACAAGCTTAAACAAATTAAGGATCTCAGCACATCGCCCGACCTGGGGAAATTTGATAAGACCCTCCTTCTTTACAACGAGCTACAGGATGCTTATCATGCCATCATAAATACCCCTTCGGCATTCCGGCTGGTAAACCCGGTAAGTTACAGTTCTCAAATTTTTGAAACCCAACAGGAAGCGGCCGAATCGTATTACCTGGCCGGCAAGCAGGAACTAAACATAGGAAGCCGGGAGGCCTCCAAAAAGGCATTTACCTACTTCGGTAAAACAGAAAAATTTGTAAATAATTATAAAGACGCCGGCGCCTTAAAAGAACAAGCCTACGAGAATGCGCTCATTAATGTAGTGATAAACCCCGTGCGCGATAATTCCTATTTTTCAAATCAAACCTGGTCTAACGGGCTTTCCTATTCGAACGACTACTTCCAACGGTCGCTGGTGCGTGATCTGAACGCCTTAAACCGAAACTATTATCCCTCTGCATTCTATACCGACTGGGATGCCCGGTCGCAAAACATACGGCCCGATTGGGCGGTTGATCTGGTGATGCGAAATATTATCATGCCTTATAGCCCTTCAGATTACCGCTATAAAAGAGACCGCAGTGCACAAATTGAAATTGGTAAAGACACAGCAGGCCGGCCGGTGTACCGAACCGTTTATGCTACGCTAAACATTACCCGCAGCACCATGATTGCCAGGGCAGAGATGGAAGTGGTTATTAACAACCTCAACAGCAATCAATCCATACGCCGCAGAACCTTTCAGGAAGAATACCGCTGGCAAAGCGAAAGAGCAACGTACAGCGGCGACAGCCGCGCATTGAGCGCTTCCGACTGGGAATTGATAAATAACGTGTACCACCAACCGCAGCGGGATTATTTACTGGAGGAATTGTATAAGAAAATTTATCCTCAGGTTAAAAGTTACCTGACCAATTCGGTATCCTGGTGATGAGATGGTGGGGTTGAGAAACAATAATTGCTGAGCCTGTTACCTCAGCCAAAACCAACAAAAAGAAAAGAAAAATTATTTGAATAGCTGGTACACAAGCAGGCTAAATAAATAAGCAAGTCCGGTCATGTACAACAATTGAATGATGGGCCACTTCCAGGTGCCGGTTTCCCGCTTTACAATTACCAGGGTACTCATGCACTGCATAGCCAATACATAAAAAACCATGAGGGAAAGTCCGGTGGCAAGGGTATAAACCGGGGTGCCATCCGGTCGTTTGGCTGCCTGCATCTTTTGGCGGAGCGTTTCATCGTCATCGTTATTTCCACCTACGCTATAAAGGGTGGCCATGGTACCCACAAAAACTTCACGGGCGGCAAAGGAGGTAATAAGGGCGATGCCGATTTTCCAATCGTAACCCAGGGGTGCAATTACCGGAGATATGGCCTTTCCTAAAATTCCTGCATACGAATTTTCGAGCAGGGTGGCCTGTTTCTCCTTTTCCAACAGCGAGGGATCTATATTTTCAACTTTCGCCTTTTGCTCAAACGCAACCGTTACCTTATGCATACGGGAAGGTGGTCCGTAGCTGCTCAGGGCCCAAAGAATGAGGCTGATTATCATGATGACTTTCCCGGCGTCCACCACAAATATTTTGGCTTTCTCCACCATGGTAGTGAGGATATTCTTCCACCGGGGCCCCCGGTACATGGGTAACTCCAAAATAAAATAGCTCCGTTCGGCCGATTTAATAAACCAGTTAAACACCCAGGAAACAACCAGCGCCATGATCGTTCCTAAAAAATAAAGGCCCATCATTACCAACCCCTGCAGGCTTATAAACCCGAAGAAAAAGGTTTGCGGAATTACGAGGGCAATTAAAATGGTGTACACCGGCAACCGGGCGCTGCAGCTCATGAGGGGAGTAACCAAAATGGTAAGCAGCCTTTCCTTTTTATTTTCAATATTGCGGGCGCTCATAATGGCCGGAACGGCGCAGGCAAGTCCGCTGATCATCGGCATTACACTTTTTCCGTTCAACCCCACTTTGCGCATAAGCTTATCCGTGAGGAAGCTAATCCGCGCCATATACCCGGTGTCTTCCAGGAGGGTGATAAGGCCAAATAAGATCATAATCTGCGGAATAAAAACCATGATACCGCTTAATCCGGCAATGATTCCGTTTATCAGTAAATCGCTGAACCAGTTCACCGGCAGCAGGTTCCCTAGCCATCCCCCTAATTTACTAAAGCTCCATTCGATTCCTTCCATCGGGAACTGAGCCAAAACAAAGATGCATTGAAACAAAAAGAACAACACGACCAGTAAAATGAAATAACCCCAAAAGCGATGGAGAAAGATATCATCGAGCCTTTCGGTAAATAGCGTTTTTTCCAGCGGGTCGGCTTCTACAACCGTCTGCTGCATGATATGCCTGATTTTTGCATACCGTTGCATTATTTCATCTGCCTGCACCCGCGTTGGGTTAAATCCATTTTTTGTTTCTATTTGCTCAATAGATTCCTGCAGGCTGGCCGAAAAGTTAAACTGTTCGTGGTTGATGAGGTGGTGGATAGCCGAATAATTACTCAGCCCCGGAACCAGGTTGCCTATTTCGGAAACGGCATGGGGGGCAAGTTTCCCCGAATCAATAAATTCCCGCACCGGCAATTTGCTCCCTGATTCCCAAACCGAATGAATCACTTTCTTTAAAGCGGAAATCCCTTTGTTCTTTCTGGGGTTTACCACCACAATGGGAACTCCCAATTCCCTTTCCAACCCCGAAACATCAACCTGGGTACCTTTATTTCGGGCGAGGTCCATCATGGTTAATGCAATAATTACCGGAATCTTCAGGTCGATGATTTGGGAACAAAACAAAAGATTGCGCCGCAGGTTACTGGCATCGGCCACCACCACCAGCAGGTCGGGGTGTTTAGACCCATCCTGTTGCATCAGGTACTTGTAAGATACCCACTCATCGCCCCTTCGGGGATAAAGACTGTAGGTGCCGGGGAGGTCCACTATGTCGGCAGCGAGGTTTCCCGAAATGGGCGTATGTCCTGTTTTCTTATCCACTGTAACGCCGGGGAAATTGCCCACCTTCTGGTTGAGGCCCGTGAGGGCGTTAAATAGGGATGACTTCCCACTGTTGGGATTTCCAATAAGGGCAATATGTATTTTGTTTTCCACCTGCCAGAAATTCGGGAAGTTGGCAAAGGTAGCGTGGATTGGCCTATTGGCATTACGAATTCAGAAACATTAATGCATTCAAATTTTTACAAAACCATTACGAAAAGCGACTCGGGGGTTGGGTGGGCTTTTTTACCTTTACAGATATTTAGTTATTATGATCCGAATTTTATTATTTGCCCTGCTTCTTAGTACCGGCGTTTATGGGCAACGGTTGTCGAAATCTGATAAAAAGACTTTATCGAACCTCAAAACCCATATTGAATACCTCGCTTCTGATGCATTGGAAGGCCGGAGAACGGGAACGGAAGGGGAGCGCAAGGCCTACGAATATATTATTGCTGCCTTTCAGAAGAACAAAATTGGGGGTGGGGCTGAAAACGGAAGTTACCTGCAGCCTTTTGATGTAAATGACGGGCGGTTTGTGGCTCCCGGAACCCATTTTGAGGTAAACGGAAAAACATTGCAACAGGGTACGGATTATTTTCCATTGGCATTTTCGGCAAACGGTAAGGCCGCCTGTGATGTGTATCTCTCCTTAAAAGAAGCTGGTGAAATTTGGGGGCTCGATTTAGCAGATGAGATGGCACACCAATCCCAAAACCCGCATTGGGATCCGCTTGATTATATCCTCGACCAGGTAAAAAAATACACCCTGCTGGGGGCAACCGGAGTTGTGGTTTATAATAGCTCTGCCACCAAAGATGATCTCGTTTTCAATTCAAAATCCCGAATCCCACCCGTAAAGATCCCGGTTATTTACTTAAGCCGGGAGGCTAAAACCAAATACCTGGCTGATGAAACCGGGAAAACCAGCCTGGCATTACAGGTAGATATAATCGAAAAACATCGTACCGGGCATAACGTAATTGGAAGGATTGATAACGGCGCTGCACAAACGATAATTTTAGGCGCACATTACGACCATCTTGGCCGGGGGCAGGATCATAATTCGAGGTACCTGGATGATACTCTTACCATTCACAATGGAGCCGACGATAATGCAAGCGGGGTAGCCGGTTTGATAGAACTTTCGAGGATGCTGAAATCGGTGAAAACCAAAGATTACAATTTTGAATTTATTGCTTTTTCGGGAGAAGAGCTGGGGCTTTATGGCTCGAAGGCATTCACCGAAAACCCATACCTCGATCTTCAGCGTGTTGATTACATGATAAACATGGATATGATTGGTCGCTTTAACGACAGCAGCAAGATACTTACCGTTGGGGGATACGGAACTTCCCCATCCTGGGCCACCCTATTAAACCGGAACAACGGCGAGTTTAATATCCATATTGACAGCAGCGGTACCGGGCCAAGCGATCACACCTCCTTTTACCTTAAAAATATCCCGGTGTTATTTTTCTTTACCGGCACACATCCCGATTATCACCGGCCCGAAGACGATGCCGACAAAATCAATTATAAAGCCGAACTGAAAATCGTAAATTTTATTTTCGGCCTTGTTAAATCCACCCTTTCCGAACCCAAGCTGGCATTTTTAAAGACCAGGGAAACATCCACGGGCGGAGCGAAAAATTTCAAGGTAACCCTGGGTATTATGCCTGATTATACCTTTGCCGGCCTAGGCATTCATGTGGATGGGGTAAGCCCCGGGAAACCCGCTGAGAAGGCAGGAATCAAAACCGGCGATGTGCTTATACAGTTAGGTGATTATCCTTTTCAGGAAATTGAATCGTACATGACCGCTTTGAGCAAATTTCAAAAAGGAGATAGCACTAAACTTACATTTATCAGAAACGGGGAAACAAAACAGGTAATGGTAACCTTTTAAAAATGCTAAAACTCAAAATAGATAATGAGGCCCTTGCCAACGATTTTTTTGAAGATGCCCGGCTGTTGGGTATTGTTGCACCGCTCAAATATTATCAGTTCTCCTGGAGTGTAAACCAGTGGCTGGGGTTTAACTTCCGGATCAACAATAGCCTGGAAATTCCACTTAAAAAAAAGGACAGGAAATACTATTTCCCGGTTTTTGAATATTATAAACCCGGGAAAGACCGGCTGCATTATTTATACAACAATCAGTATGATGGTGAATTCCTTCTTCCTGAATTTAGAAACCTCGACTTTTTATGGCTGATCAAAGACAGTGAAATCGGGGAAAGTGAAGTTTCCGATCTGATTACAAGATTACGGCCAATTCCCGGAGTTCAACTGGTGTCCGAACTATTGCCCGAAAAAATAAAAAACAAGCAAAATTTAATTCTTTAGAAAAGCAATAACCATGTGGCAGGAAATATCAAACAAACTTTACCGGCATTTCGAATTCAAAGATTTTACCGCTGCCTTTTCGTTTATGACGGCCGTAGCGTTGGTGGCCGAAAAAATGGATCACCATCCCGAGTGGAAAAACGTTTACAATAAAGTGGAAATCTGGCTCTGCTCGCACGATGCAGGAGATATTATTACAGACAGAGACAGGCAGTTGTCTCAAAAAATAGATGAATTATTTACTTCCCGTTAGTTTACCCATTGAAAATAATCGGGGTATGCGGTGTTTCACTTTTGCTATTCCACTTTATTCCCTTCCAGGGGAAAGTTTTTCACTCCCTTTTTGTAGAGCCGATTTTTCCTGATGTTCATTGAGCCAATATGGCTTTTTCCGGTACGTAGGTTATTAAGCTGCAAAATTTCATTCCTTTTAATCTTTACCTGTCCAAATTGAACGGTATCCCGGTCGCTGATATGTACTAGGGTTTCTGCCTTTATCGTATTGTTCTCAATATCCACCCATTGGCCCGGATCGAAAATCGGATTATTCTTAGAATAAACGGTTCCTACTTCGAGGTTGTTTTTAGCAATGTATATATTGGCTTTTCCTTCCACCGATACAAGCAGGGAGGCCGGAGCAAAAATATGGTTCCCTGAAATTTTATGAGTAGGGTGGTTGATGTTTTTAACCAGGATTAAAGGCATTGGATGTTTATTGCTGAATAGGGTAGAGGTTACCTGGTTGCGGCAAAAGGTGGAGTTGCCGCCGTATAATAATAATACCTGCACATTGCAGTTATGGTATTTATTATCTCTTACCACGGCCCTCCCCGCGGTGCGTGTCAGGGAAACCGTCCAGCGGTTTACACCCTGCTCAATATCCTCAAAAACATTATCGGCAATTAATTCCCGGTTCCGGTTTGCGAAATAATCTTCGTCGGCATAGTCCTTTTGATATAAATAAAAAAAGGCGATGGTGGTGGGGCAGTCTTTTATAACGTTACCGGTTATTCGAACATTTTCCACAGGCGGGCAACCCCAAATAATGCTGGTATAAATTTGTGAAAACACATTTTGATCAATAATCATCTTCCTAAACCTGTAATTCCCATTTACCGGGTACACAGACAAGGAGTTAAACCAGTTCTCTTCCGCCTTACCTCCATACAAGGAACTGGATAACACCCTGGCCACTTTATTAAACCGGCAGTGGGAGATGGAAAATTCATCTGATATCGTTTTGCCGAAAGGGCTGAATAAGTAAAACTGGCAATTTTCGAACTGTATATTTCTAACCTTCAGGCTGCCTCTTACGTGGAAGCCGGAACCGGTAAAATGTCGCTTCCATAATCCATTCTTCTTCACCAGGATGGTCCCCTGGGTATATAAAATTTTTTCACCGCCTGTATTATAGGGTAACTCCAGGTGAGCAAATCCTCCTCCAAAACTGTAATAAGGATTATTGGCTACCACATAGGTTCCGTCTTCAAAAAGATCGGGTTGGTTGGTATCGAGCATCCTAATCTGGAAATCGGTATTTGGATCAGCCGGGTTAAAACTGGTGAGGGTTGTTTTTCCGGGAATCCCCTCCAGGCTGTAGTTTTCGCTGGTTACCGTCAGGGTAAAATCTACCGGGAGGCAATAAATGCCCTCATTTAGTTTAACCGATGCATGATTCAAAAGCTGATTTGCTTCTGCGGCAGATAAAACATGGATTGGCTGCGCTTTTATTGTACCCCAGGCTAACCACCATAAACCAAGGGTTATAATTAACCTCATAGAGGCAAATTTCGAAGCAATTTTTTTTAAAAATCATAACTGGCTGATAAACTATTGTAAAAAGATAAAAAAGCCAGGGCGGGCTCCGCCTCTTCGCATAAAACGGGACAAAAAGCGTTATATCCGGGTGAAAAACATTGTATTTTTTATCCTTCTCTTTCTTTCAGGATATTTACTTCATGCACAGCAAACCGATTTTACCGGTTTATGGAAGGGAACCATGTATAACGATACAACCGGCCAATTTTATAAATATGAGATCGGAATCAGCTATGAAAAAAATAAATATAGCGGGTTTTCGCATACCTATTTTTTACAGGATGATAAGGAATACTTCGGAGTAAAAAAACTGAACATTCATGTTAATGACCAGGGGAAGGTGATTATACGGGATGATGGCCTGATTGCAAATAATTACCCCGAAGCGCCGGCCAGGGGAGTGAAACAAACCAATATACTTACCCTGGAAAGAAAAGACAGTATAATGATCCTGGAAGGGCCTTACTCTACCAACCAAACTAAAACTTACCATGCCGTAACCGGATACATTAAACTGGAACGAAAAAATGACTACTGGAAATCGGCGCTTATTCCTCACCTGCAGGAGCTGGGGAAAGCTCAATCCCTTTCCTTTGTTAAACCAGATTCTAAACTCCACCCCGATCAAAATATAGATGCTGAAAAAATCATCCATATTTACAAGCCCTTACCCCGAAATACGGTTAGTACTGTCCTTCCTGTTGCGGTGGGTACACAAGTAGAAAATAGAAATGAATTGAAAAGCGTGGTTAGGGATCCCTCTTCATCGCAGCTTTCTGCATTTGAAAAAAATGCCATTCCGGAGGAAGATAAAACGCTTCAAAAGGACGTCAGGAATATTTCCGCTTTAAACAGAGTGTCGGAGCGTCAGGAATCAATCACTTCCGCTAATCGTGTCGCTATTACTGATCCACCGGCGGCTCACGCATTTGAGCGGGTAACCATCCTGGAACAAACGGTAGAATTCAGCCGTGACAGTTTACAGCTTTCGCTTTATGATAACGGAGAGGTGGATGGGGATACAGTTTCTGTTTTGATGGATGGACAGGTATTACTTGCCCGCCAGGGGTTAAGTACCACGGCCATCCGGAAAACCATCTATATTGAACCGGAAAGGGATGAGGTGGTATTGGTCTTATATGCCGAAAATCTGGGTAAGATTCCCCCGAATACCGGTTTGTTGGTGATACACGATGGAAAAAGTATTTACGAAGTACGGTTCAGTGGCGATTACCAAAAAAATTCTGCCATCCGGTTTCGGCGAAAGCGATAATTACACCGAAAATACTGTTGATAATAGAATTGTCGCTGATGGGCTGCCGGATGCCAGCCAGACTGACCAGGCAGGGGAGCGGCACTTTGCCAAAGGTTAAAACATTTTTAATAGCAGGATTTACAATGGCATAGTACGAGCGTATGGCCGGTACCGTTATTAATACATGTTTTGAATGCTAACAGCCTATAAAATTTTTCTTCTATGTTAAAAACTGTGTGTGCTACCCATTCATCGATGTAAGGAACTCAGCATTATCTTTGGTTCCTTTCATATTTTTAAGGAGGGTATTAATTGCTTCTTCTTCGTTCATATCGGCAATGTGCTTGCGCAGTACCCACATGCGTTGGAATGTATCTCGATCGTGCAACAGGTCGTCTCGGCGGGTAGAGGAAGCTACAATATCAATTGCCGGGAAGATACGGCGGTTAGATAGTTTCCGGTCGAGTTGTAATTCCATATTACCGGTTCCTTTAAACTCTTCAAAAATCACTTCATCCATTTTACTACCGGTATCTACCAACGCAGTTGCAATGATGGTAAGCGACCCGCCATTTTCAATTTTGCGGGCGGCCCCAAAAAACTGTTTTGGCTTTTGCATGGCATTGGCTTCCACACCCCCGGAAAGAACTTTTCCTGAAGATGGGGCAACGGTATTGTGAGCCCGGGCAAGGCGGGTAATGGAATCGAGCAGGATTACCACATCGTGGCCGCATTCAACTAAACGTTTGGCCTTTTGCAGGGCCATGCTGCTTACTTTCACGTGTTTTTCGGCAGGCTCATCGAAGGTGGAAGCAATTACTTCGGCCTTTACACTGCGTTCCATATCGGTTACTTCTTCGGGCCTTTCATCTACCAGCACTATCATCAGGTAACATTCCGGATGGTTTTCGGCTATGGCATTTGCCAGTTCTTTCAACAACATGGTTTTACCCGTTTTGGGTTGCGCCACAATCAACCCGCGCTGCCCTTTACCAATAGGTGTAAACAGGTCCATAATACGGGTACTGTAATTATCGGCACGGGTAGCCAATTCCAGTTTTTCGTATGGGAATAACGGTGTAAGATAATCGAACGGGACCCGGTCGCGCACTTCTTCGGCAGTTTTACCATTGATGGTTTCCACTTTAAGGAGGGCAAAATATTTTTCACCTTCTTTGGGTGGCCGTACCGACCCATAAACCGTATCTCCGGTTTTTAGGCCGAAGAGTTTTATTTGGGAAGGCGAAACATAAATATCATCGGGTGAGGAAAGGTAATTATAATCGCTGCTGCGCAGGAACCCATATCCGTCGGGCATCATTTCCAGCACCCCTTCGCCCAGTACAACTCCGTCAAATTCAATATTAAATGATAGTTGGTCGCGGCGTGGTGGACCCGGCTTCACATCACGGTTAGGTTTAATCGCTTCTTCAGGAACGGCTTCAGCCTGCTGATCGTCAGATTCGTGCAACATCTGAGCAATGGCAGGCGGTATTGTGCTTTCTCCGTCTGAAATAGGAAGAATCTCCTCATCTGAAGCGGGCGACAAATCCGGGCTCACAGTATCTTCAAATAACTTCCTGGGGGTTTTCTTTTCGATTTCCGTTTTCCGGGCGCGTGGAGGGGTGAGGTCTTTTTTTATTTCTGGGGAAGGAGGCGGATCGGGCGCCTCACCTTTTACAATTCTTTTTCTTTTTGGTTTTTCATCTGAAGGGCTTTTCTTATCTGTTTCCCTTTGCGATTGTTTTTCCATAATGGTGTCTATCAGGTCTTGTTTATTCAGCTTTTTATACTGGGGAATCTTAAGTTGCTCTGCAATGTCATGCAATTCAGGAACGAGCAAGTCGTGCAACTGGGAGGCTTTATACATATAATAGTATCAATAAAAAACTTTATCAAAAATCCAGAGTGGCTGGTCTTGGGGATCGAAAATTTAATCTGATGGAAGTGCTGTTCGGTAGTGGAATATTACCTGGGATATTGCCTGGTCCGTTAATTCCGCTGCAATTATACGTCGATTTTGATAAATCCAATAATTTTTTTCTTCTGTTTTTTAGATGGTTATTAATTCTTTGGGCGGTTATCTTCCCCTTTCACCGGTTTCTCCGGCACCTATTACAGGTTTATCTTTGGGGTATGGAAATGGTGGTAATCCACAGGTTCAACAATTATATTTCAGCAAATATTACCCTTTCCCGGATACGGGATGCCGGTATCCCTGCTGCCTTATTAGATGAGGTTACCGTTACCTTAGACCCCATTCTCTCCAACGCTATCGGCGGCATTAAGCTTGCGGTGAGAGCCGACTTTGCCGAACAGGCCATGGAATTTCTGCGGCTGCTGGAAAAAGAAAGGATGGCAACAGCGCTGTGTCCAAAATGCGGTTCCCAACATATTGAACTGGTAACCAAACAGGCGCCCGGAAATATGATTACGGCAATTTTGACCTGGTTCCTCGGGAGTTATGCGATTGCACCACAGAAGGTTTACCAGTGTCAAAATTGTGGCTACGAATGCAACAATTTTCCCGAAAACACAACTTCTTATAATTAAACTATGGATAATTTATTTAACCCTGAAACCTATCAGTCTATTAAAGGGCGATTGCAATTATTAACTGAAACTTCCCAACCCAAATGGGGGAAAATGACGGTGGCGCAAATGCTTCAGCATTGTAACCGCACATTTGATTATGCACTGAGTACCGAACCGCATCCCCGAACCTTTTTAGGATTACTGATTGGATGGGCCGTAAAAAAACAATTATATGATGATAAACCCTGGAAGCAGGGGCTTCCTACAGCCTCCCGGCTCCGGGTAACCGATTCATTGAACTTTGATCAGGAAAAGAATTTATTGAACTCGACCCTGGATGCGTTTTTTACCCGGGGTCCGGAGAAGGTGGGCATATTTCCACATCCGGTATTTGGAAAGTTTACCAAAGAACAGTGGGGCATGATGAACTACAAGCACCTCGATCATCATTTCAGGCAATTTGGGGTATAATGATGACCTCTATATCCCGGATTTTTTTGCCTCCTGAAAAGTCCGGAGGGAGAAAATAATTGCCTGCTAATAAATATATTAACCGGCCGAAAAATACTTTCTTAATCGTTCTGCTGCCTCCCGGAGGGTCTCTTCTTTTTTTGCAAAACAAAATCGAAGCAGTTGGTTGTTTTGTTCCTTTGTGTAAAATGCCGACACGGGAATGCTGGCAACCCCCGCCTCCACCACCAGCTTTTTTGCAAATGCCAACTCCGGTTCTCCGCTTATATTCCGGTAACTGTATAATTGAAAATAACTCCCTCCCGATGGCAACGGTTCCAGGGGTGTTCCTTTTAATTCCGTTTGTAAAAAATCGCGTTTCTGCTGCAGATACTTTCCCAATCCCAGGTATGCCTCCTTATTCATCAAATAGGCCGCCAGGGCAACCTGTGCGGGGGTGTTCGTTGAAAAACAATTGTACTGGTGCACTTTCCGAAATTCAGCCATTAGGGTGGCGGGGGCAATGCAATAACCCATTTTCCAACCGGTACAGTGGTAAACCTTTCCAAAAGAATAGCA
>Ga0208826_1001584_pt1 | contig 18751 bp, 15 predicted proteins | sample AD_UKC115_MetaG_FD_184451 | JGI IMG/M metagenome (GOLD analysis project Ga0208826, IMG submission 184451) | Active sludge microbial communities of municipal wastewater-treating anaerobic digesters from Hong Kong - AD_UKC115_MetaG (SPAdes)... | ecosystem: Engineered > Bioreactor > Anaerobic >...
GTCAATAAGCAAAGGGTATTAAATAACAAAAGTCCTGCTGATAAAGTATTAGACTGGTTCCAGAAAGATAAAACTATCTTCAAGGATTCTTTTAATCCCTCATCCTACAACCTATCGTCCCCTGACACTTAACAATAAATCAACTAATGAGGTTAGACCACTAATTGGAGATAAATCAGTTATCGCATTCCCAATCAGGTTTAGTGATGTCAATGAGGTGCATGCCTCTAATCCTGTTAAATCTGTTATACCTAAATATGAGGCTTCCAGAGTTTGAAAGGCAGGGTTTGACAGTTCAGTGTCTTGTGGCGGGTCGCTTAGTGGGGAGCCCACTTGTGCCTCATACTGTGTCTGCACTGCTGTCAGTAAATTTGGGTCGTTAAATGTCACATCTGTTGCAAACACATTTAACGACAGAACCAGAAAAACAGCCATTGAAACCAATACTTTTATTCTCATAACAGGTCTCCTCAAAATTTTATTTTTACTCTGTTCATTTTTCATTAATTAAACTTATTATAAGTCTATACTACTTCTTTACAAAAGTCAAATGAAACTTATATTACTGTCATATACTATACGAACTATAAGATTTAGTAAATATCTTTAAACACTGGCATAGGCAACAAAATATATCTTTTATTAGAGAGGTAATTACATATTTGATATTACTGTAATAGTAGGTGTTTATTTGACTATTTATATGTGTGAGATAAGCCATTTATTGACAATTAATTATATAAGGCGTAGGACAAAAGGGGCTGCTTATTTATAGAGTGATTTTATAATGAAAAGGGTTGGTTTATGGTTAAAAATTTAAGTTTAAGTTATCGCTGGTGGAAATGGGTTCAGTCATTTTTTGAATTTCGTGGAGATACAAAATCTAAGCCTCGTAAAACAAGCCGTAATTCTCTTATCTTTGATACACCTCAACAAAGTTATTTGCAAGATTTTGTTCCACTACCTGACCGCATGCCTTTTGCAATGTTGGAGGTTTATCGTTATTTGCGGGACAACATACCTGATTTGTCTGATGCGGTCTGGACATGGAAACGGCTATGTAATACAGGTTTTATTTTGAAGTGGGAGGAAACAATTTCAGAGCAGGAACGGGAGGGTTCACAGATCGTTATTGAGCAATTGAACCGTCGTATGAATCATGGAGAGGGAGGTATCGCAACGCTAATGGATATTCTCTACACTTCACTATTCACTTATGGCGCCGCAGCACTTGAAATTATATTCTCACCGCGGGGGAGCCAGATATATGATGTGGTTCCGGTAGATGTCTGGACGGTTCGTTTTCGATGGGAGGACGGGGCATGGCAGGCTTATCAAGTGCATGCGGAAGAGGTAATTCGGCTCCCCCGCGAACGATTTGTGTATATCGCATTGGACCGTGATGGGACAAATCCTTATGGTCGTTCTCTGTTCCGCTCACTGCCTTCTGTGGTCAAGGTTCAGCAAAAACTTATGGAGGACATGTCACGCGCAATGCATAATGCAGGCTGGGCTAGATTGCATGTGCAATATAAACCTGACATGCGTGGCATAGACGAAACAGAGGAGGAGTATCAGCAACGAATGGATTCAAATCTGGAACAGATTCGGGAACAGATGGGCAATTTAGGCATAGACCAGAATGTAGTTACTTTTGATAATGTGAATGTTTCAGTAGTTCAAGGGGCTCAGCGTGCACCTACTTATTATGATACTCAGCGTGCCATTGAGGAGCAAATCATTACAGGCACGCACACAATGCCCATTTTATTGGGTCGGAATTATGGCACAACAGAAACCTATGGCACAGTGCAGTATGAGATTATGAACCGTCATGTGGACACAATTAACCAGTCTATTGCATACATTCTGGAACGAATCTATCGCCTTGAACTTGGTCTAAATGGACTTCGTGGAGAACTAACTGTCCAGCCGCGCTCCAATAGCACCGCAGATGCACTTAAAAAATCCTTGATAGAAACAAGAAGAATCAGCATCCTTCTTCAATTGCTTCAATCTAATCTACTGACACCAGAAGAAGCACGGAAATATATAGAAAAATTAAATCTATTTTCATAGTCAATCAAAAATCTATTCAAATCAAAAGGAGGTTCTGTATATGGACATATTGGAGAAACTTTGTTTTGGAGAGCGCTGGGGTGAGGTTGTTAATGCGGTCCGAGCCGTATCTGCATCAGAAGAGGAGGTATCCAGAGAGAATGCCGAAATTAATCAATTCACCCTGCGTCCGCTATCACCGGAAGAGTATATTGTGTTCACACTGGATTTGTGTCACAACAAGATTGACCGCCATTTCAGTTGTTTCCCTGAGGAGGAACTGGAGGTAATTAATAGACTTGTGCCAGGCAGACCACTTATGGAACGGCACGATTTGCATGGTTCTTTACCGCGTGGAATCTTCTTCCGTTCCTACTTGAATCGTGAAGGGGAGTACCTATCAGTTCGGCCCAGGGTTTATGTCTTGAGGTTGGAAGAGAATCGGAATTTTATAGCAAATATTGAAGGTGGTGTATATCGTGAAACTTCCATAGGCTTTTCGTTTACTTTCCCTGAATGTTCCATTTGTAAAAAGGATATTCGGCGTTGTGTTCATGTGCCGGGGACAAATTATGATGGTAAGTTATGTTTTTACCACATGCGAGGAGTTCAGGATGTTCTGGAAGGGTCGGTTGTAGCATGCGGTTCGCAGGGGACATCGTTCGTAATGGATATACGTTCGCATTTTATTGAGCAATTGGGTGAGAAGGGAATGAATTTATTACAAAGGAATCATACAAACCTTATTCAAAAAGAACGAGTATGGTGTCATGAGTGAAATATTTTTGGAAAATTTATAACAGGTCAGGAAGGAGGTAGTTTTTATGATGAAGACATCATCATTACCAAAACGAAGTCGCAAGTTCGACGCGATAAGCCGTCTCTGTGAGGATATGAGTGAGTTACGAGAACGCGTTTCACGGCTTGAACAATCTCTACTTCGTGGATTATGGCTATTACTGGCGAACCTACTTGGTGTAGTTTTCTCGCTTATCCAGCAGGGTATTTTATCTAATCATTAACAATAACAAAAGGAGGTGAAAAATTATGTTTTGTCGAATGGTCGAACATCATGGAGAAATCCCCGTAGAGATACCATTTCATTCGGAAGGTCGGTTTGTATTACATAGACACAAGGATAAACAAGGGATACATCTTGACCTGCGGATTGAACAAAAGGGCTACTTGTTGGGCTGGCGAATTGATAGCACAGAGTTGCAGAGTGAACTTTGGGGTGTAGAAAAACTTCCACACAATTCCTCATGGCTGGATACTGCGGAGCATGCCGATTTGGTGCATTCAGGCGATTACCGTTGGTTCAGTCATGGTGACGGGAATGGCTATCTGGCATTAAGGCTGGAGAACAAAGCACAACGCACATATCAGATAGAGCGGTGGGCAGGTTTTTCAATCCGTTTTCAGCGTGCACTGTGGCAAAGTATGCGGAAATGGCAGGTTTCCCCGACGCAGGTTATCCCATTAATTGAAGATGGGATTGAAGCACGAGAGTATGCCATTCAGAGGTTATGTGGTCTGGGCAAATTTCTGGAAGGGGATTGTTTTGACTCGTCTCAATGGGAGAAAGTTCTGTCTCAATGTTCATTAAGCGAAATTCATGCTTACCTAAAAAAATGGGAGGACCGTTTTGAAAAGCAGTCCCCACCGGAAAGGCTATCTCGTCCAGAAAAAGTAGATGAGTCATGGTCGAACAATACAGAAAAGCATAATTCACAAAATTTGCTTCATCTGGTTCTTGGTCAAGAAAAACAAAACAGTAGTAGTAAATAAACATTTGTCAAAATAAGGAGAAAACATTATGGCTTTTGGTGATATTGGAGGAACTTATACAGAATTGATTATAACTTGTAGCACAGTGGCTATGGGACCTGTAAGTATCCATCGTGGAGACGCTGTTAAAATTGTCGGAGGCTATGAAGTTACAAATGCTTTTGTAGGTGAGGATATTATTTTTGGGCAGGCTATGAATGATTGTGATACAAACGAAACAGCCATTCCTATCAAGGTCAAGGGCATGTGTGTATTCACTTATCAAGGAACTCCACCAAGCATTGATGGGGTGCATGGCATTGTTGGCTCAACTCAAAGCGGGAAAGTAAAAGCACCTGCTTCCGGAAATGGCTATGGTAGGGCAATAAAGGTAGAGACCTCGACGAATCGTGTCCATGTTTTACTTTAACATTAAAAGGAGGATTTTTCAATGGTAGCAACAAACACAAAACTGATAGAGCAGATGCAATTTTTGTCTCAACCTAAGGAAAAACTTTTAGCATTACGAGGAAAGGAATTGTATGAGACTTTGAATACATTGGGACTCACACATACCCAATATTTTAGAGCGTTAGGAACTGATATTGAGGAATACTGTGCCAGGGAATTTGGGATAGACCTGTATCAAATAACTGTAGAACGATTTTTTCAAACAGACCCAAACGCAAAATGGCTATTCCCTGATTTAGTGCGAGAATCTGTGGTCTCAGGGATGCAAGGTAAACCAGTATATCCACAATTAATCATTCGTGATGAACATATTGACAGTGCTGTTTATGATATTCCTTATATGAAAGAGTCAGAGGAAGACGAAGAATTGCGGCAGGTTAGTGAAGGCTCTGCTATCCCGGAATCGGAAATAACTTATGGCGACAGAGTTATCAGATTGGATAAGTTAGGACGAGGGGTCATTGCTTCTTATGAGGTAATTCGCAGAATGTCCGTAGATATGCTTCGTATTCATCTACGCAGAATTGGAGAATGCCTTGGTAGAAATATAGATAAACGACTTGCGCTAGTTCTGGCTTATGGCGACTCGTCAGGTGGCGATACAGCACCAGAGGTCTTGAATACACAAACAGTCAATGCATGGAACTATACAGACCTTGTTCGTGCTTTCCTTCACCTTACTACAAAAAATTTCTTCACACCGACTCATCTTATTGGTGACTCTAATACGATGGAAAAAATCTTATCCTTGACACAAATCACGGATTCAGGACTATTCGATTTTGCAAGAACGGGAAATCTACCAACACCATTAGGGGTGAAACTTGTTCCTATGGCTGACCATCCTGCAAATTGCTTTACCTTGCTTGATTCCCGTTATGCAGTACAGAAACTAACAGAGCAAGATATATTAGTAGAAAGTGACCGACTAATTCATCAGCAATGGGACCGTAGTTATCTGACGGTTGTAACTGATTTTGCAATTATCTATCGTAAGGCACGTGTGGTTATGCGGAACGATTGGAATTAGCCACTTACTTCCCTCTTCAAACACGCTATGGGAAGGGAAAAACTTATGTTGAACCTTTCCATAGCCTTTTAATGTAAAGACAGAGTAAAGCAAACAATTAAATGGGGTAATTTTAATGAATAGACGGAATGATGTGCATCTTGCAGTTAAGATAGATGGAAACTGGGTTATAACACATTTCAATCTGAAAGAGTTTGAAAATAAGCATGGATGGGTAATGATTCATAAATCGGTAATTGTGTCATTAGAAAAATTACGCGAGGAATTGGCAAAGGTATTCAATGAAGAGATAGAGATTATCATCACAAATTCAACCCGAACTCATGAGGACTTGAATAGTCTTGCAAAAAAATTGGGTTGGACAGATAAAGGTGGATTGGTATCAAGAAATTCAAGGCATTTAGAGTGCTACGGTGGTATTGCTGTGGACTTTTATGTGCGCTATAAACAGAGTAAGAAACGAATACCATCTCCACAGATTGGCTCAATTTGCAGAAAATATTTTGACTTTGTAAAAGCAGATTATGCTGATTGTCATATTCATGCAGACAATCGAACTCAAATCAATAAACTAAAAGAGGAGGAATAAATAATGCTTACAACAACTGTCCCATTTTTAGATACTATTATCTTCTATGCTTGTTTTTTCTTGTTCGGAAGTTTGTGGACAATCATGAGAGCATACGAACTTTATCAAAAGGTTAAAAATTCACAATATCGAATTATATTGACGATTATAGAAAGTGCGGTGCAGAAGACTTACGATACTTACACACGTGAAATAAAAAGGTCACGCGAAGATGGAAAATTGACAGCAGAGGAGCGACAAAAGGCTTTTCAATTAGCAATGCAGACAGTAATTGAAATGGCACAGAGTCAAAATATAGAACTAAATAAGATAATTCACAAGGAACTATTACCTTATCTCATTCATCACTCATTACAAAAACTAAAATTACAGAAGGTAAGCACTTCAAAAAGTTTAAGTCAAAATTCTTTTAACAGTCAGTTAATTCAGGAAAAATAAAAATTGAACCCACAAAAAACAAACTTTATAACACACATTAAATAACAATACTTTATACTTTATTGTAGGGACACAAAATTTTGTGTCCCTACAATAAATATCATTTAATCTTTCCTAACACAGTATATTCTATACAGTTATCCACTATTTTTCCACAACATTTTTCATTATTGCATAGACCTTTCACATAGTCTAATACACTTAAACTAAATATCACTTAACCTACTGCACAATAAGGTATTACAGTTCTTTACATTACACACAACTATAGAAAAATAAATTAATAATTATCACGACTTTTCCACAACTTTTACACAATTACTATAATCTGATAGGCATAATAACATTTAGATACCTTTCATCTCTTTCTTCTTCCTGAGTCTTTGGCTTTATGATGCAAGGATTACTTCCATCTTTTACTGACATTACTAACTTATCTGTTGTTATATTTTCTGCCACATCAGCAAGATATTCTATATTAAACCCAATCTTTACCTCTTCACCATCATAATCTACTTCTACTATATCTCTAAATTCACCGACCTCCGGATTTTGAACATCTACATCTATTTGTCCCTTTTTAATTAAAAGTTTCAGCGACATAGATTTCATTGCCTGTGCTCTTCTAAGAACTGCCTTCCAACTTTCTGTATCAATAATAACATGCTTACTATATTCCTTTGGGATGACAACCTCATAATTTGGAAATGTTCCTTCAATTAAACTAGTTACTAATTTTGTTTTATCAAATTGAAAACTTGCCCTCGATTCACCTGCAAAAATTTCTACATCACCTAAGCCATTCATCTGTGTCATTAATTCTCTAACTGTCCTTTCTGGAATCGTAATTCTAACACTCTTCTTTTTTGGCACATTCTCAACTTCTCTTCTCAGACTTAATCTCTTTCCATCTGTCGCAACCACAGTTAATTTACCTTCGTTTAATTCAAATAGAACACCTGTCAAAGTATATTTAACATCTTCTCTACAAACGGCAAAAACAACTTTCTTAAACATATCTAACAATAATGACTCTGACATTATCAAAGGTTCTGTATCTTCTATTAACATCACAGGTGGAAATTCTTCAGGTGGCATTGTTATATACTTAACTTCTGTACTACCGCTTTTAACCATAACCTGGTTTTCACCTATAGACTTAATAACTACATCTCCCTTTGTCAAATTAGAAAGCAAATTGGAAAATAAATGTGCTCTGATTGTTATTTTACCTTCTTCCATTATTTCACATTCTTCCAATTCCTGTTCTATCGTCATTCGCAAATCTGTACTTACTAATTTAAGAATACCCTCTTCAGCAGTTAGCAAAACAGAAGAAAGGATAGGCAAAGATGATTTTGCAGGAACTGCATTTCTTACTTTGGACAATGCCTCACTTAACTTTTCTTGTTTTACAGATATTTTCATTGTTTTTTCTCCATTAAGAAGTTTTTTTATTGTCTTCTATTCTTCTACTATATATTTAAATATATTTGTTGTAGTTGTAGTATGCGCTGTTAGTTTGTTAATAACTATAAGAGATTATCCTTTTTTTATATTAAAAAGCAACTTGATATTGTTAAAAAAATCTGAATTATTTTGTGTATATATTTTAGTTATCCACAAAAGTAAAAATCGTCTCTAAATATATGTGTATGTTTTGTGGAAAAAAACTTCATTTTCAACATATTATTAACAGTTTTTACAAAAATACAAAAAAATTACAATCTAACAACTCTTAAAAATTCCTCTTGTGTCACAATACCTTCTTTTATCTTGTCTCTGCAATGGTCAGCCATTGTTCTTAATTTCGCTACCTGTGTAATATTTTCAGGAGTGGCATTATCAACAATCATTTTTCTTATTTGTGGTGTTATTTCCAAAATTTCAAATATTCCTGTTCTGCCTTTGTATCCTGTATGATAACAATGGTCACAACCTTTGCCTCTATACAATTTTTTTATCGTTGTAGGTAATCCTATTTCCTTAAGGATTGGAGTATCTGGTTTATATGTGAATTTACAAATCTCGCAAATTTTTCTTACTAATCTCTGTGCGACTATAGCAGTAAGTGCACTGGAAATTAGATAAGATGGGACACCCATATTTCTTAATGTATTTATTGCATCGGGTGCATCATTTGTGTGTAGTGTACTAAACACAAGGTGTCCTGTCATTGCTGCTCTTATTGCTATATGTGCTGTTTCTGTATCTCTTATCTCACCCACAAGTATTACATCCACATCTTGTCGTAGGACTGCTCTAAGAGTGTTTGCAAAGGTGACACCAATATCAGGGTCTATCTGAACCTGATTGATACCTGATAATTGATATTCAATAGGGTCTTCAAGTGTTACTATACTTTCAGTCATCACATTTTTCTGGTTAAGTGCAGCATAAAGTGTTGTAGTTTTACCACTACCTGTTGGACCTGTTACAAGTATCATGCCATAAGGTTGAGAAATGAGTTTAATTAACCTATTTTGCTCTTTTTCGGAAAGCCCTAAGTCGCCAATACCTGATAGCACTGCGGACTGGTCTAGTAATCTTAAAACAACACGCTCGCCTAAAAAGGTTGGTAGTGTAGCGACTCTTATATCTAATTCTCTTCCTTCTACTTCAAGGTTCATGTGTCCATCTTGTGGATGTCTTGTTTCTGTTATATCTAGGTCTGATAATATTTTTATTCTTGACACAACTGCACCTTGCATAGACGGATGAATACTCATAACATCATGAAGTATCCCATCAATTCGGTAGCGAACACGCATTTCCGGTTCCTGCGGGTCTAAATGAATATCCGTAGCACCTGCCTTGACTGCTCCTTCTAGAATTGTCTTTACTGTATTAATTGCAGATGTGCCTGCTGCTTCCCTTGCAATTTGTTCAAACCGCTTATTCTTTTCAACACTTTCAATCCCCACATCATTAGTAGTCTCTTCAACATTCATAATTTTTCCCTTTTCTATTTTCTCTACCTTTGGTTTTCTGTCAGCGACTTTTGGTTTGACTTCCTTATATTCTGGATAACTTCCGCAATACCACTTGTCTATTACCTCATCAATGTTCTCAACAGCAGTGAGTATAGGATAGACCCTTTTACCTGTAAGCACAGACAGGTCCTTTGTTTTCTGGACATTTTGTGGAGTTGCGATTAAGACACTGACCTTATCCCCTTCTATATAAACAGGGAGGACTTGATACCTACGAGCCAGAGCCTCAGGAATAGCCTCCAGAGCAGTAGGTTCAGGTATAACATTTTTTATGTCCATGTATTCGAGGTTGTGTTGTTTAGCAAGTGTCTTGCATATATCCTCACGGGTAACATAGCCAAGTTCAAGCAATATATTTCCTAAAAGACGATTTGTCCGCTTTTGTTGCTTTAGTGCTTCATTTAGTTGTTCCTTTGTTATAACTCCGTCCTCGAGAAGTGCAACACCCAACGACTTATGTTTCTCCTGAATATCCTTCGGATGCCATTCATAGCGGAGGACATCCTCAATCACAGAGAAGGTTACTTTACCCATTTGTATAAGTTGTTTATAGAACGGAACACCGCTCGTTCGTTCCCGTTCACGGACTTTGTCCAACTCCTCCTGAGTTATATACTCACCTTTTACCAGACTCTCTGCAATCTTATTTTCCTGACTCATTTCCTCAGCCATAATTTTTGCCCCCATGAAAACAGTTAAGATATTTTAATTAATAAAACCGAAAGATAAAAATATATGTTAAATACAGAAGCATATAAAAATATACAAATAATGAAAGAAAGAAGTCAAGAATTAAATAAATTAAAAATTATGGATATGTCATATATGTTCTATAAGACATACTTTATACACGGATTCTTATATAGAAAACATAAAAATAAATATCTGTCAAATTTTATATATTATTAGCGATTTATAAATACACTTTTTACTCTTACTTACTACTGCTTTTGAAAAGAGATGCTAGTAATCGGTAATATTCTTACAGAAATTTTAGTAAGGTTAAGCAATGAAGATACTTGGAATCTCTGCTTTTTATCATGATAGTGCCGCAGCACTTATTGTTGACGGGGATATTGTCGCTGCGGCTCAGGAGGAACGCTTTTCACGAAAGAAACATGACCCGCGATTTCCAAAGTATGCAGTTGATTACTGTTTAAAAGAGAGAAATTTAAAAATTTCTGATATTGACTGCATTGCTTTTTATGATAAACCCTTCTTAAAATTTGAGCGACTGTTAATGACTTATCTCGGAACGGCACCTGCAGGTATCACTCCTTTCTTTGTGCAAATGCCATCGTGGTTGTCGGAAAAATTGAATATGAGAGGGACCATTCGCAGGGAACTTGATTATCAGGGGGAAATCCTGTTCTCTACGCATCATCTATCGCATGCTGCGTCTGCCTTTTATCCAAGTCCTTTTGAAGAAGCAGCCATCATAACGCTTGATGGTGTTGGAGAATGGGCAACCTCAACCTTTGGCTATGGCAGAGGGAATAAGATAAAGTTATTAAAAGAAATCAGGTTCCCACATTCTCTTGGTTTACTTTATTCTGCCTTTACCTATTTTACAGGCTTCAAAGTGAATAGTGGTGAATATAAATTAATGGGGCTTGCTCCGTATGGCGAACCAAAATATGTGGACATTATAAAAAGTGAACTTGTTGATATACACGACGACGGCTCATTCCGCTTGAACCTGAAATATTTTGACTATTGTGCTGGTTTGAAGATGACCAATAATAGATTTGCAAAACTTTTTGGCGGTCCACCGCGTAGACCAGAATCACAGATTACGCAGAGGGAAATGGATTTAGCCCAGTCAATCCAACTTGTGACAGAAGAAATTGTTTTGAAAATAGCCAATTATGTTTACAAAGAGACAGGCTTGAAAAAGTTGACTTTGTCCGGTGGGGTTACTCTTAATTGTGTGGCAAATGGCAGACTTTTGAGTGAGGGTCCATTTGAAGAGATATGGATACAGCCCTGTGCAAGTGATGGTGGGAATGCTTTGGGTGCTGCACTGCTTGTCTGGCACCAGGCCTATGAGAATGAGAGAACCCCTCACCCAAGAAGACAAAAAGCAAGTTATCTAGGTCCTTCTTTCTCTGATACGGAGATAGAAAAATTCTTGAACGCAGAAAACATTCCTTATGAGAGACTTTCAGAGGAAGAATTGCCTAAACGCATTGCTCAATTGATTGATGAACAGAAAGTTGTAGGCTGGTTTCAAGGCAGAATGGAGTTCGGTCCACGTGCTCTGGGTGCCCGTAGTATTTTAGGCGATGCCCGTTCGCGCGAGATGCAGTCTGTATTAAATTTGAAAATAAAGTTTCGGGAATCGTTTCGACCCTTTGCCCCAACGGTTCTACGCGAGCAGGCTGATGAATATTTTGAACTCAATGGTGTAGAAAGTCCATATATGCTACTTGTAGCGAATGTGCAAAAGAAGCACCTGCGAGAATTGACAGCAGAAGAAAAACAGGCAAAGGGTTTTGATAAACTAAAAGTGATTCGTTCAGACATTCCTGCTGTTACACATGTGGATAATTCTGCTCGCATACAGACTATAAGCCACGACGACCATCCACGCTATTACAACACAATAAATGCTTTCTACGAGAGGACAGGTTGTCCCGTGATTATAAATACCTCCTTCAATGTTCGCGGTGAACCTATTGTTTGCACACCAAAGGAAGCATATACCTGCTTCATGCGGACAAACATGGATTACCTTTGTATAGGTTCGTTCCTGCTTGATAAAACTCAACAGAAACAATGGCATGATGATACAGACTGGAAAAAAGAATTTGAATTGGATTAATAGCAATGGCACAAAGAATTGACTATAAGGACAGAAAAGAACAGCGAAAATTTGGGATATTAGTTGGTGCAATTATCATTTTGATAGGCGTTCTTCGCTGGACAATTCATGGGTTTGCATTTATTCCATATCTTTGGTGGATTATTGGCGGTATAGTGCTATTCTTTGGTATGCTACTCCCAATAGTTCTACAACCAATATTCTTCGCATGGATTAAACTTGCAGATGCACTCAACTGGGCAATGACAAGGCTATTGCTATTCCTTGTGTTTTATCTTGTAATCGTGCCCATAGGGATATGTTATCGGATGTTCAAAGAAGACCCGTTACATCGGCAATGGCTTTCCAAAAATGAGACATATTGGGATGAAGTAGAGGTTCAACCTCAAAATATAGAAGAATTTCGTAGACAGTTTTAACAACAAAACAACTTACAACAGGAGGTTTACTATGCAGAATGTAGTTATTACATCTGGTGTGCGAACAGCAATCGGCACTTTTGGAGGTAGTCTCAAAGATTATCCAGCACCTGACCTTGCAGGTTTAGTAATTCGCGAGGCTATCCAGAGAAGCAAGGTGGAACCCGAAACAATCGGTGATGTAATCATTGGACAATGTATGCAGCGGACTGATGAGTTGCCCACAGGTAGGCTTGCCGCACTAAAAGCAGGCTTACCCATTCAAGTCCCGGGTGTTACGATTCAGCGGAATTGTGCCTCAGGTATGCAAGCCATTGTATATGCAGCTCAACAAATCATGCTTGGCGATATGGACATTGCAATTGCTGGCGGTGTCGAAGTGATGAGTCGCGTCCCCTATACAATAGACAAAGCACGCTGGGGCATAAGACTTCAGCATTCAACCATTGCAGATGGTATCTGGGATGGACTTACTGATGCATGGAGCGGACTTATCATGGGTCTGACCGCAGAAAATTTAGCAGAAAAGTATAATATCTCTCGTGAGGAGCAGGATATTGTTGCACTCAAATCTCATAACTCAGCAGAAAAAGCGATTAAAGAAGGAAGATTCAAAGACGAGATTATTCCTGTGCAAATTAAAGGTAAAAAAGGTAGTGTCACTACTTTTGAACAGGATGAACATGTGCGGATGGGCTCGACACTTGAACAATTGGCTGCTTTGAAGCCAATCTATAAGAAGGATGGCACTGTCACGGCAGGAAACGCCTCAGGTATCAATGACGCTGCCGCTGCAGTAGTGTTAATGGGCGAGAAAGAAGCCGAACGGAGAGGTTTAGAACCTATGGGACGACTCGTTGCGTATGGAGTCGCAGGCGTAGAACCCGAACTTATGGGCTATGGACCTGTTCCTGCAACCAAAATCGCACTGGAACGAGCAAAAATAAAATTAGACGATATTGAACTAATCGAACTGAACGAAGCCTTCGCTGCACAATACCTCGCTTGCGAAAAACTGTTGAATTTGAACAGAGAGATTATAAATGTCAACGGCTCAGGCATTGCTTTAGGACATCCTGTCGGCTGCACTGGAACACGCATAGTTATTACATTGCTCAACGAAATGAAACGGCGAAACCTTAAATACGGTCTGGCAACTCTCTGCGTCGGTGGTGGTATGGGAATGGCAACCATTTGGTCCCGCGACTAAAAACCGTCTATACACGAAACAGTTATATAGCAAGTTCTGTTAGATAGGCAAACTACTATCTGCTAAAAGTTTTAGTGAAGATTTTAATTTTTGTGATAAATAATATACAACCGTTTACAATATTGAGACATATAACAATACACTCCTACTTTTAGAACTAGAACTTTTTAGTCCGTTCCTCAAATTACTGCTATCTAATTTGTAATACTTGAATTATTGTGCACGATAAATCGTGCCCCTACAATAGTATGAAAATATCAACTTATAATAGGTTTCACACGCAAAACAATGGAATGATATGTCATCTGATATTAATAGATTCTAAAAAATGTAAATCAAATATATATTTACCTTTCTAATCAAATATATATTTTGTTGTCTATATAAGTGTTTAAAGATATTTGCTAAATCTTTTAATGAATAACAGTGATGTAATTTAATTTGATTTTTATTTAAGAAAGTGGTATAAAGTAACAATAAATTTAATATGCTGAATTTGGTATGAGTTAATGTAAAAAATAAGGAGTCCCGTTATGAAAAAATCAATGTTGGTTTCAATGGTTGCTTTTTGTGTTTTGTCGTTGAATGTATTCGCAGCGAATGTGACATTTAACGACCCAAATTTGCTGGCAGCAGTGCAGACGCAGTATGAGGCACAAGTGGGCTCCCCACTAAGCGACCCGCCACAAGACACAGAACTGGCAAATACTGATTTTCAATATCTGGATGCTTCGTATTTAGGCATAACAGATTTAACAGGATTAGAGGCATGCACCTCATTGACATCACTAAACCTGACTGGGAATGCGATAACTGATTTATCTCCAATTAGTGGATTGACCTCGTTAGAAATTTTACTTTTGGGTAAAAACCAATTAATTGACATCGGAGATTTAGCTAGTCTTACTGGTTTACAAATATTAGATATTGGTTATAACCAGATTTCAGATATATATGCCCTTTCTTCTTTAACAGGTTTGGTGGGGTTAAATCTTGGATTTGGCACGCTGGACATGTATGAAGGTTTTGATGTGTCTGCGACTGGAGTAAATGACCTTGATGATGCAGACCTTACAATATTAAATTCATTAGTAAACTTACAAGTATTAAGTATTGGTGGGCTGGAAAATGTAACAAGTATTGATTTTTTAAGTAGTCTTCCAAACCTTACACAACTCTGGATGGGTAACAATCCTATTGCCGACTGGACACCACTGGGTAGCGTTATGGGGAACTTGAATACATTTTTAGAGATAAATTGCGGTATGAGTCAAATTGCATTGGATACTTATGTGGCAAACATGACATCAATTACTTATATTGATGAAAATAATCCAGGTTTATTAGGGATTGGGTTTGAACCTGGTATAACCGATTTGTCGAGCCTAAGTGGGCTTAATCCAAGTATGGCTCTTATCGGGGGTTTAGGCATTTCAGATATAGATGTAGTCCAGAATTGGACAAATCTTATAATGTTTATTTGCAATTCCACAGGTATTACAAATATTGATGCATTAGTAGGTTTAACCAATCTGGAAATAGCAGATTTAGGAGATAATAATATTGGTCCTACTATGTTTTCTGCAGAAGTTACAGCACCTCTCGGTTCTTTATTGGGTCTTGGTCTTTACAATAATGTTTTAGAAAACTTGAATGGTATTGAGTATATGCCAAATCTTATATATTTTAATGCGGTAGACAATCAGATAAGTGATATTTCTGCTTTAGATTTAGATGGTTCACCCAAGAACACCTTAGAAGATTTAGCATTGAATAACAACCAGATAACGGATATTACTCCCTTAGAAAACTATATTTCGCTAAGAAATGTTATATTAAGGGATAACTTAATTGAAGATTTTAGTCCTCTTGTGAACAATGAAGGAATAGGAGATGGCGATAGCATTGACATTACTAACAACCCTGTTCCTCCGGAACTTTGCTATATAGTAGACCAATTAGTTGCTAAAGTTCAACCGAATGGAAATGTAGGTCGCGAAGGTGTTTGCCAGATAACATTGACTATGGAAATAGAGGGTGAAGGACATATTGAACCGGGAGTAGGAGTATATAATATATATATAGGTTCTCCAATATATATAAATGCTTATCCAAAAGCGGATAGTGGTCAGGCATTTGACCATTGGGAGATATGGAATGAAGCGACATCTGAATATGAATTTTTAACTGACATAACCAGTTATTTTTTTGATAATGTTCAGGAAAGTATGAAACTAAAGGCAGTATTTACTGCTGGTGGTTATACTTTAACATTTAACTTTGACCCAGCGAGCACAGGAACAGGCTCTGTCTATCCTCTTGAAGATGGTCCCGGCGTTTATACCTACAAAGCAGGGCAAATGGCTAATCTATCTGCAAATCCTGATGAGGGTTCATGCTTTGCACAGTGGACAGGTGATGCAGCATCGTATGGCTCGAGCGACTATGCAGGGATATATATGGATTCAGATAAGACGGTAGGTGCGCTGTTCTCAAATGAATGTTACACTTTAACCATAGAAATAATTGGTAATGGTGTTTTATCACCACCCGCAGGAATATATCAGTATGCTAAGGGAGCAGTTAGGCAAATTTATGCCTGGGGTAATACCGGGTATATGTTAGACCATTGGGAAGATGGCGATGGTAATAATCTCGGAAGCAGTAGCCCGTTGGAGGTCACAATAACTGAGGATATTACTATTCGTGCAATATTTATAAAGATTCCATCTTATAACTTGACAATTAATGTCAATGGTTCAGGAACAACAAATCCTACACCAGGAACTTATAACTATTCTCCTGGTGCAGTTGCTTCGGTCTCTGCCATGCCTGACTCAGGTTGGCTGTTTAATGGCTGGACAGGAGACATCGGTTCAGCAAATCCGATGGATAATCCTATCCAAATCCAGATGGATTCGGACAAATATATTACAGCAAACTTTGTGAGCCCAGAGTTTATAGTTATAATTTCTGTTGTTGGTCCCGGCACGACTGACCCTGCACCTGGAACATACGGCTACATGTCAGGGCAATGGCTATTCCCCCGTGCTATACCCGAAGCAGGCAAAGCCTTTTTAGGTTGGTATGAAAACGGTGAACTTATACATGACTTTACAGTGTATCCTTTCCAGGTGACTTCGGACAGGAACATAGAAGCCAGATTTGGTGAGCCTGATTATTTAGTCACATTAAACATTGTTGGGAACGGTTATACTGACCCAGCCCCAGGTATTTATGGATATAAAGAAGGGCAATGGTTTGTTTGCACTGCACAACCAGACCCGAACTATGCACTTCAATACTGGGAAGTCAAGAAACTTGATGAAGAGGGTAATGTTGTATCTACCGAATATAGATATGATTTAATGTTAGCCTTACAGGCTACATCTGATTATGAAGTCAATGCTGTATTTGCAATGTGTGATTGGAATGTGAATATTTCTATGGCAGGAACAGGAACGGGTAATATTACTCCTTCCACAGGTGCATATTGCTTCTTAGATGGTAAAGAGTTAGGATTATCCGCTGAAACGATAGAAGGTAATTATTTTGGAGGTTGGGAACTAATTAAAAATCCATTAGGTTCACCCGAAACGACACGGGTCTACTGGTTCAATACCACATTAACCGTAGACGCAAGTTATGACATAGTAGCGTATTTTAATAGTACCGGCTATTTATTTGATTTTGATATTGAAGGCGATGGCTCAGTCACAGTAGGAGATGAAAGTCTTCCAATTACTCCCAACACTTATGCTTTAGCAAGCAATTTCCAACTTAAACTAAAAGCGACCCCTTCTTTCGGAAAGGTATTTAAAGGCTGGTATTTAAATGGGGAATTTCAATCTAAAGATACTCAATTTGAAATAACTATAAATAACGATTTGCAGTTAACGGCAAAGTTTGGAGAACCTAACCAATATGTATTAATAATAACTGTTGAGGAAGGGCAAGGTTCAACAGTGCCTATACCAGGGACATATACATATAATGAAGGCGCTATTGTTACCATTGAAGCTAATCCTGCTAATGGATGGGTGCTTGGTAGTTGGACGGGAGATACCGATGGCACAACAGAAATTCCAGAATACCGACGAATCAGGGTTCCTATGGACAAAGATAGAAATATAGGTGTGATATTCGTGCAACCTACTGAAGGTGAAGGGACCCCAGAAGGCACAGTCGAAGGTGCCGTTGAAGGGACAGTTGAAGGCACAGTAGAGGGCGCCGTAGAAGGGACAGTTGAAGGCACAGTCGAAGGTGCTGTAGAAGGAACAACTGAAGGCACAGTTGAAGGAGAGATTGGACCTCACAGTGCAGACCGGGATGGAGATGGTGTAATTAATTTATCAGAACTGCTTCGTGTGATACAGTTCTTCAATATGGGTGGTTATCATTGTGACCCCAACGGTGAAGATGGTTATAACGGAGGTTATGATGGAGACCATACTTGCACTCCACACTCCTCGGATTATGACCCTCAAGACTGGATGATTGACCTTAGTGAATTGCTTCGTCTAATCCAGTTCTTCAATATGGGTGGTTATCATCCATGTCCCGGAATCGGTGAAGACGGCTATTGCCCAGGACTTGTAGGATAAGAACAATATGACAAATTGAAGATAATAGAAAAAGAACAATTTTTTATCAAGTGGGTTGAACGAAAGTTCAGCCCACTTTTTTGTGTAAATACAAAAACTCTCCTCCTATGTAGGTAGATAAGTTTAAATCCGTATTTTTATTAGCCAATAGTAATTATGATTATCTTTAAGCCAGAATAATTCCTATATTAAGAATATAAAATAGATGTTTTCCTTTGAATTTTTAGTAGCACAGACATTCTTGTCTGTTCTTTTTTTGAAGTCTAATCATCAAATAATTACTTCATGCCGTTCAATTTATTATCATTGCAATTGATATATTCAACATGATTGCGGTTCGTAGGGGCG